>Ga0031656_10001100_pt1 | contig 10141 bp, 9 predicted proteins | sample FrelakmetDIP11DI_FD_55080 | JGI IMG/M metagenome (GOLD analysis project Ga0031656, IMG submission 55080) | Freshwater lake sediment microbial communities from the University of Notre Dame, USA, for methane emissions studies - DIP11 DI | ecosystem: Environmental > Aquatic > Freshwater > Lake >... | reverse complement strand
AGGCGCTCCGGCGTGACCGGCAGTTCGTTGATCTCGATGCCGAGCGGCGCGAGCGCGTCGGCGATGGCATTGGCGATGGCCGCGGGCGCGCCGATCGTGCCGCCCTCGCCCATGCCGCGGAAGCCGCCCAGGGTGCCCGGCGACACGGCCTCGATGTGGACGATGTCCATGTCGGGCACTTCGGTCGCCGACGGCACGATGTAGTCGGCCAGGCTCGCGGTCAGGATCTGGCCGCTCTCGTCGTAGATCATTTCCTCCAGGAGCGCGACGCCGACGCCCTGCGCCACCGCGCCGTGCACCTGCCCGTCGACGATGAGCGGGTTGATGATCCGCCCGCAGTCCTCCGCGACCAGGTAGCGCTTCACCTCGACGGCGAGCGTGCCGGGATCGATCTCCACCTGCGCGACGTGCGTCGCGGAGGTCGTCGTCCCGAAGTAAGGGTCGTACGACTTGGTGTCCTCGAGCTGCTCGCGCACCTCCGGCGGCAGGCGGCCCATTTCGGAATACACGGCGCGGGCGATCTCGTTGAAGGTGAGCTTGCGGTCGGTGCCGACCACGCGCGCCTCGCCGTGATCGACCTCGATGTCGACTGCGGATGCTTCGAGCAGGTGCGCGGCGACGCGGACGATCTTCTCCTTCAGGCTGCGCGAGGCGAGCGTCGCCGCGCCGCCGCCCAGCACGGCGCTGCGGCTGGCGTAGGTGCCGGTGCCGTGCGCGACCGCCGCGCTGTCGCCCTGCACGATGCGGATGTCCTCCAGCCGCGCGCCGAGTTCGTCGGCTACCACCTGCGCGAGCGTGGTCTCCAGGCCCTGGCCGTGCGAGGACACGCCGAAGATCGCCGTCACGCCGCCGGTAGAATCGATGCGGATGGTCGCGCTTTCCGTGCCGGTGTTGATCGGCATGCCCGGCGAGGCGGCGATGCGCGAGCCGATGCCGGTCAGTTCCGCGTAGGACGCGAGGCCGATGCCGACCCAGCGTCCCTCGGCCCGCGCGGCGGCCTGCGCCGTGCGCAGCGCGTCGTAGCCGACACCGGCACAGGCACGCTCAAGCGACTCCATGAAGGCGGACTGGTCCCACACGATGCCCGACGGCGTCTTGTACGGGAACTCCTCGGGCTTGACGAGATTGCGCCGGCGCATGTCGCGCGGGTCGAGGCCGAGCTTGCGCGCGGCCATATCGACCAGGCGCTCCATCACGAAGGTGGAGGTCGGCCGGCCGACGCCGCGATACGGACCGGCGGGACTCTTGGAGGTGCAGACGCCGCGCACGCGGCCGCGATACGCCGGCACCCGATACGGTCCCGGCATGAAGCTGATGACCTGCACCGGCTCCAGCGCCGCGGTCCACGGATAGATCGAGTACGCGCCGATGTCGCCGACGACGTCGGCGCGCAGGCCGAGGATGCGGCCCTCCGCATCGACGCCCAGTTCGGCGTCGACGATTTCGTCAAAGCCCTGGTAGGTCGAGCAGAGGTCCTCCATGCGGTCGCTGGTCCACTTGACCGGCCGCGCGAGCTGCCGCGCGAGCAGGCACACCGCGAGCTCCTCGGCATAGAGCGAGGCCTTGCCTCCGAAGCCGCCGCCGACGTCCGGCGCGACGACCCGCAGGCGATTACCCGGCAGCCCCATCAGCTCGACCAGCGCGTCGCGGATGACGCCCGGCACCTGGGTCGACGAATACAGCGTGATGCCGTCGTGAGCGGCGTCATACTCGGCGAGATACGCGCGGTTCTCGATCGCCATCGGCGTCTTGCGGCGGAANCGGAAGCGNCCGCCNACGCGCACCGCCGCNCCGGCCAGCGCCGCGTCGACGTCCTCGCGCTTGAACTCGCGCTTGACCAGCACGTTGGAGCCGGCCTCCTCGTGCAGCAGCGGCCCGCCAGGCTCGGCGGCGCGCTCCGGATCCGTGACGTCGGGCAGCGCGTCGAGTTCCACGTAAATGCGCTCCAGCGCGTCCTCGGCGATGTAGCGGCTTTCCGCCACCACCGCGACGATCGGCTCGCCGACGTAGCGCACCTTGCCCTTCGCCAGCGGATACATCGCCGTGGGCCGGTAATCGCGCATCTTGGAGGTCGCGATGGCCGGCCGCGCCAGGCCTTCGAGGGTGTCCATGGCGAACACGCCGTGGACGCCGGGCACCGCCCGCGCCTCCTCCACGTCGACGCTCACGATGCGCGCGTGCGCCTGCTCGCTGCGGCGGAACGCCACGTGCAGCATGCCGGGCAGCTGCTTGTCGTCGACGTAGGTACCCCGCCCAGTGAGCAGGCGCGGATCCTCGACGCGCTTGACCCGCGCGCCGATCAGCTTGGGCCGCAGGTCGCGGTCGTCTCCGGGGGCGCTACTCATACGCCTGCGCCCCCTTCTGCAGCGCGTCCCACTGCGCGAGGTCGTGGCCGTAGATCACCGTCGCGCCCTGCGCGCGGATGCGGCGGATCTCGGCCATCGACTGCAGCGCCTGCTCCTGGTTCCAGTTGTTGCGCGCCTGGTAGTCGTGCTCGAGGATCTCGCCGAGCGCCACGGCATCGGAGGCGAGGAAGAACGCGCCGGACTTGTCCAGCGCGACCAGGGCACCGGTGCTGCCGGGCGTGTGGCCGGGCACCGGCACGAGCACGATGCGGCCGTCGCCGAACACGTCGCGCTGCGCGGTGATGGGATCGAGCTGCATCGGCAGGTCCCAGTCGGCCGCGACATAGCCCTTCTTGCCGGCGTCCGGCGCCTTCGCCGTGGCGACCTCATCGGCGTGCGCGATGAAAGTCGCCCGGGTGAAGAACGCATTGCAGCCGCAGTGGTCGGTGTGCAGGTGCGAGTTGACGACGACGTCGATGTCCTCGGGCCTGATGCCGAGCGTGCCGAGCTCGTCGACGACGTTCTCGCCGCGGCCGTGCAGCGGCACCATGAACTTCGCCATGCCGCCCCAGCGCTCCTCGGGCGTCTCAGCGATGCTCGGATGGCAACCGGTGTCGAAGAGCACGTTCCCTTGCGCATGCCGCAGCAGGAAGCACATCACCGGCAGGTCGACGAGCTCGTCCTTGCCGGCCACCGGGACGTAGACGTTCTTCTTCATGCGCAGGCGCCCGCCGGACAGCACGTGCATCTTCATTTCGAACCGTCCTTCCGCTGCGCGGCGGCCGCGCGTACCGCGGCGACGATGTGCTGGTAGCCGGTGCAGCGGCACAGGTTGCCCGACAGGCCGTCGCGGATTTCCGCATCGCTTGCGAGCGGCCATTTCTTCAGGAGGTCGACGCTGGTCATCAGCATGCCCGCGGTGCAGAAGCCGCACTGCAGGCCGTGGTGCTCGCGGAACGCCTCCTGCAGCGGGCTCATGCGCGCAACGGTGCCCAGCGACTCGACCGTCTCGATGCGGCAGCCATCGGCCTGCACCGCGAAGGTGAGGCAGGCCCGCGCACTGTCGCCGTCGAGCAGGATGGTGCACGCGCCGCACACGCCGTGCTCGCAGCCGACGTGGGTGCCGGTGAGGCCCAGCGTCTGGCGCAGGAAGTCCGACAGCAGCAGGCGCGGCTCGACCGCGCGTTCGTAGGTCACGCCGTTCACGACGACGCGGATGTCGAGGGTGTCGCTCATGCCGTTGCTCCGTGGGCGCGCTGCCACGCGCCGCGCAGGGCGCGCTGGACCAGTACGCCGATGAGATGGCGCCGGTACTCGCCCGAGACCTGCAGGTCGCCGACCGGGTCGATTTCCGCGTCGGCCGCCTGCATGGCGTCGCGCAGCGCGGCGTCGTCGATCGCCCGACCGGCAAGCGACTGCTCGGCGCGCGTCGCGCGCACCGGGCCGCCGCCGCCGCCGGCGATGGCGATGCGGGCGTCGGTGACGCGGCCGTTCGCCACGCCGATCACCGCGCCGACGGCGGCGATGGCGTAGTCGCCGCAGCGCCGCGCGAACTCCTCGAAGGCCCAGCCGGCGCGATCGCCGAGGGACGGCATGTCGACGCGCGTGAGCATTTCGTGCGGCTCCAGCACCGTGGCGAGCGGACCGAGAAAGAACTCGCGCGCCGCGATGGTCCGCGATCCGCGCGCCGACGATGCGGTGAGGGTGGCGTCGAGCAGCACGCTCATCAGCGGCAGCTCGGCGGTCGGGTCGGCATGCGAGAGGCTTCCGCCGATGGTGCCGCGGTTGCGGATGGCGAGATGGCCGATGTGCTTCACCGCCGCGTGCATGACCGGGAACCGCCGCTTCACGGCATCGGACCACTCCAGCGTCTGGTGACGCGTGAGCGCCCCGATGCGGAGGCCGCCGTCGGGCGCCTCGGTCGCCGCGCCCAGGCCGGGCAGGCGATTGATGTCGATCAGCACCGCGGGCGCGAGCAGGCGGAAGTTGAGCATCGGCACGAGGCTCTGACCGCCGGCAATCAGTTTCGCGTCGTCGGCGTGCTCGCCGAGCGCGGCGAGTGCTTCCTCCAGGCTCGCGGGGCGCAGATACTTGAACCGCGCGGGCTTCATGCGTCCCTCCCAGGATCGAGCACGCTGCCGCGCGGCTGGCGGCATAATTCATCCCGACGGGAGGTCGGCGAAACCCCGTTCCGCAAACCCGCATGTGCAGGGGCTCGCGGAGGTATCCCGGGGTGTGGCGGAGTTTCCCAAGGGAGGGTTGGCACCATGCAAAGCGAAGTCATTGTTCGATTCGGCGAGGGCTGCGAGTTCACGGTGCCGGTGGGGGCCGCAGACGCGATGCGGCCGGAAGACGCGCGCCGCTGGCTGGACGAGCAGTTCGTCGCCAACGAATGCGAGCCGATCCGCGCGACCGGCAAGGTGCTCACCGCCGACAAGGTCCTCGCGCTCGCGGCCACGGTCGGCGCGGGCCGCTTCGCGGACGAGCCCGGATGGGCCGCCGCGTACGCCCGTGCGGCAGTGGGGGCGCTTGCCCGCCCCGTGGTGCGCGTGGACGTCGACACGAGCGCGGTCACGTTCTGAGCGACGCTCACGTCTTGGCCTTGCGGCGGGCTGCGGCCGCTTCCGTCGGCGGGTAGACGAGCACGGGCTGGCGCGTCGGCTTCGCCGGCCGCGCGGGCTCCGCCCTGCGCGCGCGGGCGGTCCTCGCGCCGAGGAACTTCCCGAGCTCCTGCTCCATCGCGCGGTATTGCGCCACCTTCATGCGCAACGCGAGCAGCTGGAATTCGCGCGCCCTGTGGCGCTCGCCCGGATGCGCGGTGACGCGGGCCTCGGTGGCTTCCATGAACGCGCGCTCGCCGCGGATGCGGTCCAGATAGGCGCCGAGCTCGCGCGCGATCACCTCCTCGTCGGCGAAGTTGCCGAAAAAGATGCGCAACACCACCTCGTCGCGCGTGATCGAGGTGCGCACCGGCTCGTTGGCGAACTCGTGCAGGACGTGCAGGCCGCGCGGGGTGATGGTGTGGACCTGCTTGTCGGGCCTGCCCTGCTGCGCAACCGACTCGCCGGACACCAGCCCCTCCTCGCGCAGAACCCGCAGGGTGTTGTAGATCTGCGGGCCGGTCACGTTCCAGGCGAAGTAGATGGAGCGGTCGAACGTACCCTTGAGGTCGTAACCCGACGCCGGCCGCAGCGCGATGAGCCCGAGCAGCGCGAAGCGCAGACTCACCGGACAACCCTCGCGCCGCACGCGCTCATCTCGCGGGCCCCGGTTGCGCGCGGCCGCCGTGGCGCGCGACGAATGCCGCGCACAGCGCGCGGGTGTGCTCCGGCTGCTCGCGGAAAGGATCGTGACCGCAGCCAGCGAGGCGCGCGATCTGCACCGGGCCGCCGCTCGCCGCCGCGATGCTGTCGACGTGGACCATCGACCCGTAGACATCGTCCTCGCCCTGGATGGCGAGCAGCGGGCAGCGGATCGCGGCAAGCCGCGGCACGAGATCCCAATGCCGCATATGCGGAGACAGCCACACCTCGGACCAGCCGCGAAACGCCCCGTCGGGGTCGCGGTGGTGGCGCGCGAGGCGCTCCCTCAGGCCGTCGCGCCCCCAGGCGCCGGCAAGGCGCTCGATCGGCCGCCAGGTGCGCTCCTCGTCGACGACGTGCGGCGCGGCCACGATGGCCGCCCGCGCCGGATGCCCCGCGGCGAGGTATTCCAGGGCGATAGTCGCGCCATCGCTGTGCCCGACGAGGAGGACGTCCCGACATCCCAGCGTCCCGAGCACCTCCGGCAGCACGTCGCGTCCCTCGGTCTTCATGAAGTCCGCCGGCCGCGACGCCGCGAGCGGATCGGACTGCCCATATCCGTACCGCGAGTAGGCCAATACCGGGCATCCGGTCAGCGCGGCCATGACAGCCGGGGTGTCGCGCCAAGCCGCCAGGGAGCCCAGGCCTTCGTGCAGGAACACCAGCGTCGGGCGACCGCCCGCTCCGTCTCCTGCGAAGAGGCGGTACTCGAGGCGATGCCCTCCGGCGTTGACGAAGCCCGTGTCCGACATGGGCGACGATAGTAAAGACCTTACATAAGGCGGGTCAAGGCGGCGCACTGGCCGGCCTCCGGTGAGCGCCGTGTTGCGCTGCAATGACAGGGCGCGGCCCCGCACAGGGTGCAACAGCCTCTGTATCATGTGTCGCGGACCCGCAGCCAGGGCGCGCCGCCTTGCAGCGGCGCGGGAGGGTCGTCCATCATCCACGAGGAGGAGCAGCATGAAGAGCAGTCTGAAATTGTCGCTGGTCGCCGCCGCAGTCGGCGCGGCGATGTCCCTGCCGGCGCAGGCACAGAAGATCTCCGGCGACGTCGTGCGCATCGGCGTGCTGACCGACCTGTCGTCGCTGTATGCGGACCTGGCCGGCCAGGGCACCGTGGTGGCCACNCAGATGGCGATCGAGGACTTCGGCGGAACGGTGCTCGGCAAGAAGATCGAGGTGGTCAGCGCCGACCACCAGAACAAGCCCGATATCGGCGCCGCCAAGGCGCGCGAGTGGATCGACACCCAGGGCGTGGACGTCATCACCGAGCTGGTCACCTCCTCGGTGGCGCTGGCGGTGATGAAGGTCGGCGCGGACAAGAAGAAGCCCGTGCTGGTGGTGACCGCGGCCACGATCCGCATCACCAACGAGGACTGCAATCCGTACACGGTTCACTGGATGTACGACACCTATGCGGTGGCGAACGGCACCGGCCGCGCCACCGCCAAGCAGGGCGGCGACACCTGGTTCTTCATCACCGCCGACTATGCCTTCGGGCATTCGCTGGAGAAGGACACCGCGGACGCGGTGCGGGCCGCGGGAGGCAAGGTGCTCGGCACGGTGCGCCATCCGCTCAACACCTCCGACTTCTCCTCGTTCCTGCTCCAGGCGCAGTCGTCCAAGGCCAAGGTGATCGGCCTCGCCAACGCCGGCGGCGACACCATCAACGCCATCAAGTCGGCGAACGAGTTCGGCCTGACCAAGAACCAGGCGCTGGCGGGCCTGCTGATGTTCGACACCGACATCCACTCGCTGGGCCTCAAGACCACCCAGGGCATGATGCTGACCACGGGCTTCTACTGGGACCGCGACGAGACCTCGCGCAAGTTCGGCAAGCGGTACTTCGAGAGGATGAAGAAGATGCCGACCATGGTGCAGGCNGGCCAGTACTCGGCGGCNCTGAACTACCTGCGCGCGGTGAAGGAGGCGGGCACCGACGATGGCGACGCGGTGATGGCGCAGCTCAAGAAGATGAAGATCAGCGACGACGTGATCCCCAACGGCCGCATCCGCGCCGACGGGCGCCTGGTGCACGACATGTACCTCGCGCAGGTGAAGAAGCCCGAGGAGTCGAAGTATCCCTGGGACTACTACCACATCCGGCAGGTGATCCCGGGCGACCAGGCGTTCCAGTCGCTCGAGCAGTCGAGGTGCTCGCTGGTCAAGAAGTAACCCGCGGCGCGGGCGGACGGCAGGCCCGTCCGCCCGCAATTGCGTTCCACGCTGGAGACCGCATGCAGGCGAAGCAGCATCTGGAGTTCGTGAAGGTGGACCTCGACGCCGGCTGGGAGCGCCCGCCGGGCTATCCGCCGGGGTTCTGGCAGAAGATCCTCGCCTCCGACCTGGACGAGGTGGCAAAGCGCGGCAGCCGCACGCGCCTGCTGAAGATCGACCCGGGCGCCTTCTCGACCGAACCGTTCGTGCACGACCACTGGGAAGAGGTGTTCGTGGTGAACGGCGACCTGGTGGTCGGCAACGACCGCGAGGGCAAGGGCGGGACGCAGTGCGTGGGGGCCACCTACGCCTGCCGGCCGCCGGGCGCGCACCACGGGCCGTTCACCTCGAAGGGCGGCTGCGTGCTGTACGAGATCCACTACTACGAGACCTCGGGCAAGCCCAGGGCGTGAGGAGCGGCACATGCTGAAGACCGGCAAGGAACATCTGGAAGGGTTGCGCGACGGCCGCGTGGTGTACATCGGTTCGGAGCGCGTTTCCGACGTCACCACCCACCCGGCGTTCCGCAATGCCGCGCGCACCGTCGCGGCGATGTACGACATGAAGTGCGCGCCCGAGAACCGGGACGCGATGAGCTTCGAGGAGAACGGCGAGCGCATGAGCCTCTGGTACCTGCGGGCGAAGTCCCGCGAGGACCTCGAGCGGCGCACCGCACTGCACCGCGCCATCGCGCGCATGAGCCACGGGCTGTGGGGCCGGTCGCCGGACCACGTCTCGTCGTTCGTGACCGGCATGTCGACCAACCCGCCGGTGTTCGGCAAGTACGCGGACAACCTGCTCGCCTACTACGAGCACATGCGCCGNAACGACGTCTACGCGACCTACGCGGTGGTGCCGCCGCAGGCGGCGCGCAATCCCGAGTTCTACGTCAAGCAGAACCTGCCCATCCCNACGCTGCGCGTGGTGCGCGAGGACGACGACGGGGTGGTGATCTCGGGCATGAAGATGCTCGCCACCGGCGCCGTGTTCGCCGACGAGATCTGGATCGGCAACCTGATTCCGCTCGCCCCGGACCAGCTCGCCGAGGCGATCACCTGCGCCGTGCCGGTCAACGCGAAGGGTCTGTCGCTGTGGTCGCGCAAGCCCTTCGAGCGCGAGGCGCACGTCGAGTTCGAGAACCCGCTCGCCTACCGGTTCGACGAGTCCGACAGCATGGTGATGTGCGACAACGTCAAGGTGCCGTGGGAGAAGGTGTTCGTGCACAGGGATGCGGTGCTGGCGCGCGACATCTACATCAAGACCCCGGCGCACTGCTACGGCAACCACCAGTCCAACGTGCGCTTCCACGAGAAGATGAAGCTGCTGGTGGGGCTCGCGTCGCGCATCACCCAGGCCTCGGGCGCGGACCAGATTCCTTCCGTGCGCGAGACCCTCGGGCGCCTTGCCGCGCTGGAGGCGACGCTCGGCGGCATGATCGCCGGCCAGATCCACGACGCCGAGTCCTGGCCCGCCGGCCACACGACCTACAACCGCCGCTACATGTACGCGGCGCTCAACTGGTGCACCGAGGGCCACTCCGCCATCATCGACACGATCCGCGAGCTGTGCGGCGGCGGCGTGTTCCAGATGCCCGCCGACATCTCGGTCATGCACGACCCGGCGCTGCGCCGCGAGTTCGAGACCTACTGGCAGACGCCGCAGATGGGCGCGGTGGCGCGCATGAAGCTCTTCAAGCTCGCGTGGGACCTGATCGGCTCGGAGTTCGCCGGCCGCCACCTGCAGTACGAGAAGTTCTACGCGGGCGCGTCGTTCATCATCCGCAACCACAACCACCGCGAGGCGCCGTGGGACGGCTACCACGGCCTGGTGGAGGAAGCCCTCGCCGCGTACGACGTGCCGGCGGCACCCCCCGCCACCAAGGCAGCCTGACCAGGGCGGCGCCGCTCGGAACGTCCGCGGCCCCGCTCGAAACGTTCGCGGCCCCGCTCAGACCTTCTGCGGCTTCCAGTAGCCGGTGAGCTCGAGGTAGCCGCGCCCCAGCGTGCGGCCCGCCTCGGCGAGGCGCACCGCGCCCTCCCAGTAGATGGTGCCGGTGCTGGCGCGCGAGTCGAGTTCCTGGTCGTCCATCAGCGGCGCGAGCTCGAAGCGGCGCTCGCCCACCACCACGCGCATCGCCACCGGCCAGGTCGCGCCGGTGCGCGGCGAGCGCCAGCGGCGCAGCGGCTCGAACGCGACCTCGTGCGGCCCGTACGTGCGCGCCGCCGCACCGGGCAGCATCAGCGTGGCGGCCCCCCAGCGCCGCCCGCCGCCCTCGCC
>Ga0031656_10001099_pt1 | contig 10146 bp, 11 predicted proteins | sample FrelakmetDIP11DI_FD_55080 | JGI IMG/M metagenome (GOLD analysis project Ga0031656, IMG submission 55080) | Freshwater lake sediment microbial communities from the University of Notre Dame, USA, for methane emissions studies - DIP11 DI | ecosystem: Environmental > Aquatic > Freshwater > Lake >... | reverse complement strand
GGCCCGTGCGACTCGGCCTCCCGGCGCATCGCCACGGCCTTCGTCGGCAGCTGCGGCGTGTCGATGATGACGACGCCGTCCGAGGTCGTCACGAAGCTCGGGTTGCAGCCCCGAAGCTTCGTGTTCGTGAAGACGTTGGGGGTCACGCGCTCCATGGCGATCGAGCCGATCCGCGAGGTGAGAGTCTCGGTGGTCACCTTGACGTTCCTGTCTACTGGGTCGCCGTCAACCCGCCGTCGATCCCGAGGATCTGGCCGGTGACGAACGAGGAGGCGTCGGAGCAGAAGAAGATGACGGCGCCGGTGAGGTCGCCCGTCCCGCCGACCCGGCCGAGGGGGATTCGGCCGATGACGCCCGCCTTGAACGCCGGGTCGTCGAGCAGCATCGCCACCTGCGGCGTATCCACGAAGGTGGGGGCGATCGCGTTGACGGTGATCCCGTGCTTCGCCCACTCGGTGGCCCACTGGCGGTGAGCGAGCTGATGGCGCCTTTCGCGGCCACGTACGCCGAGTAGCCGGCGTTGATGCCGAGGGAGGCGCGCACCGATGAGATGTTGACCACGCGCCCGCCGCGGCCGGCGGCCTTCATCGCCTTCACGGCGGCCTGGGTGGCGAGGAGCGTGCTCCGCACGTTGAGCTCGTAGATCCAGTCCCACGCGTCGCGGGGGTACTCCTCGGCGTCGAAGAGCACCTTCCCGGCCCCGCCGCCGACGCAGTTGACGACGATGTCCAGGCGGCCGAAGCGCTCCACGGTCGCCGTGACGATCCGCTCGCACTCCGCCTCGTTTGTCACGTCGGCGCCCAGCGCGAGGACCTCTGCGCCGGTTTCGCGGATGGTCGCGGCGGCCGCCTCGGCCCGCTCGTCGGTCACGTCGACGACGGCCACGCGGGCGCCGGCCCCGGCGAGGGCGGCCGCGATGGCCGAGCCGATCGCGCCGCCGCCGCCGGGGATCAGGGCGACGCGGCCTTCTAGGCTGAAGACGTCGAGCTGGCTCATGGCTCTCCCTTCGCGGACCGCAGCGTGGTCATCCCTTCAGATCCCGTATCATCGATTATCGAGCATACGCCGACGCCGTGATCCGGTCAACGAGCGCGAGCAGGTGGAGGCTGGCCATGGACGAGCGCGAGGCGGTGCAGCGGGCCCGCGACCTCTTCCTCGACGACCGCAACGTCCACGGCTGCGCCGAGACGACGTTCATCGTCCTCAAGGAGGCGTTCGGCCTCCCGGACAGCGCGAGCTCGGCGGCGGCCATGGCGCTCAACGGCGGCGTGGCCTACAGCGGCGGGATCTGCGGCGCGATCTCGGGGGCAGCCATGGCAGTCGGCCTTCTCGCCGAGCGAAGGGTCGCGGACCACCGCGCGGCGAAGCGGGCGGCGCGCCTCGTCACCGCCCTCCTGATGCGCGACTTCGAGGACGAGCACGGGGCGGTTGACTGCCGCGAGCTGGTGGGCATGGACCTGCGGACCGAGGCCCAGCACCAGGCCTTCATCGAGAGCGGGATCTGGCGCGACCGATGCCTGCGCCAGGTCGAGTTCTCGATCGCGCGGCTGGCCCCGCTGGCCGACGAGGCGACGTGGGCGGAGACGCTCCGCCAGCTGGAGGAGCGGGAGCCGTGACCGCCGCCGACCGGTCGCCGACCGCGCCCGGCAGCGCCGAGACGGCCGGTCGACGTACCCTCCGGGGATGACCGACCTGGCGCGCACCTCCGAACCCGGCCGCCGGCTCCGGACCGCCGCGCTGCTGGCCGTGGGCAGCGAGCTGACGGCGGGCGAGACGCGCGACACCAACGGCGGCGAGCTTGCGCGATCACTGTCGCTCCACGGAGTTGCAGTGCGCCGGATCACGGCGCTCCCCGACGACCTGGCGCTCGTCACGGCGCAGCTCCGGGAGGCGCTCGACGCGGTCGATCTCGTCGTGGCGACCGGCGGCCTGGGCCCGACGCCGGACGACCTGACCCGCGAGGCGATCGCGGCCGCGGTCGGCGAGGAGCCGGCCGTCGACCCCGAGCTGGAGGCCTGGCTGCGGGCGCTGTTCGCCCGCCGCGGGATGGCCCTCCCCGAGGTCAACCTCAAGCAGGCCTGGCTGATCCCGTCCGCGAGGTCCATCCCGAACCCCAACGGCACCGCGCCGGGGTGGTGGGTCGACCGGCCCGACGGCCGCGTCGCCGTCCTCCTCCCGGGGCCGCCGCGGGAGCTGCGCCCGATGTGGCACGACTGGGCCCTGCCCCGGCTCCGCGAGCGCGGCCTCGGCGACGGGCGGGTCGTCCGGACGCTGCGGACCTACGGGATCGGCGAGTCGCACGTGGCGGAGCTGCTGGGAGAGACGATGCTGCGGGCCGCCAACCCCGTCGTCGCGACCTATGCCCGCGCCGACTGGCTCGACGTCCGGATCTCCGCGGTCGACGAGACCGACACCGCCGGGAGGGTCGTCCGGTCCGCGACGGAGATCCTCGAGGAGGCCACGTCGGCCGTCCGGGAGATCCTCGAGGGGTTCGTCATGGCGGAGGGTGAGACGACGTGGGCCGACCTGGTCGCGGAGGCTGCGGCGCGGGCCGGGGTCCGCTTCGCCGTCATCGAGGCGGGCACCCACGGCGCGCTCGGAGCGCTCCTGGCGGAGGTGCCGGCCCTGGAGCGGGAGACCGCCCTGGGCCCGCAGGTGGCGCGCGACGTGGCGTCGTGGCCGGTGGAGGCCGAGGCTGCCGACGCCGCCCTGGCGGCCGGGGTGGAGATCGGCCTCGCGCTCGTCGCCCACACGGACGGCACGAAGACGCTGCTGCGGGCGGCCGTCGCCGACCCCGCGGCGGGGTGGACCCGCGTCCTCGACCTGCGCCTCTTCCAGCACGGCGCCCACGGCCGCTTCCGGGCGGGCGTCGCCGCCGCCGCATTCCTCGTCGAGGTCCTCGGCGCGGCTCGCTGACCCCTCCCGGGGCGGGGAATCACAGCGCCCCCGGCCAGGGTGGGGGGAGAGGCCGAGGGCGCTGGATAGTGACGCACCGGGGAGGGGGGGTTCGACCGGTGCGTGCGGGTGAAGGATGCCGGGCGCGGCGGATCCGTCCGTAGGGCCGTTCGGCCCCTCCTTGGGGGACCATTGCGCCGGGCTCCTTCGCCGCGAGGCCGTCTCGAGGGGTGTGCTACGATCACCAGCGCCGCGCTGTGCGGCGAAGCTCCGCGTGGTCGACCCCCCTTCTCGAACGGACCGTGCGTTCTGCCCCTCCCTGTTCGGGAAGAGATGGAGGTCCCACGTGGCCACCGGAACCATCAAGAAGGTCATCGCCGACCGCGGCTTTGGCTTCATCGTCGCCGAGGANGCGAAGGAGTACTTCTTCCACCGCGGCGGCCTCGANTCCTCGCTCGACTTCGACCGCCTCACCGGCGGCGAGCGCGTCGAGTTCGAGATCGAGCAGAGCCCCAAGGGCCCCCGCGCCTCGCGCGTTCGCGCGGCCTGACGACGGTCTCGAAAAGGCCGCTCGCNGATCGCGCGGGCGGCCTATCCTCATCGTGTCTGATCGGCCGGAGTGGCTGGAGGGCATCGTGGTGAACGACGTTGGCTCCGCTGCGCGGGCCCCGGAGCGGTCGCCCCACCGGCGGTTCAAGCGTCGGGAGCTCGCCCAGGCGGACGGGACCGTGCTCGGGCTGAACGCCGACGGGTCCATCGAGCTCCGCTCCGTCGATCGCACGGTGGTGCGGACGTGGAGTCCCGACGATCCCGAGTGGAGCCTGCACGCCTTTCGCTTCGGGATCCGCGCCCAGGCGCGCACGGTCGCACCGCGGGGCCCCGACACGGGCTCCGCGAGGCCCGGGTCCTGATCGCTGAGGTGGTTCCCGTGAAGAGCCTGCAGGCGCAGATCGACAAGCTTGCCGTGTGCGCTCCGGCGCAGCGCATCGAGCTGCGCGAGCCGATCCTCGCGCACGGCGTGGAAGCGGTGGCTCCGCTGGCGGCCCTCGCCGCCGAGGATCCCGAGCTCGGGCCGTCGGTGACGGCCTGGCTGGAGGTCCTCGCCAAGCGCGACGAGGAGGCGAAGACGCCCGTCGTCGCCGCCCTCCGGACCCTGGTCTCCAGCTCCCAGGAGGACACCCGCCGCCACGCCACGGAGGCGCTCGGCCGCCTCGGGGTGTCGGTCTCCGCGTCGCGCGCGCGCAGGGTGACGGCCGCCAAGGCCTGATTCGGGGAGCCGCGGCGCGGACGCCGCCGCGGCGCGAACTGCTCGCGCCGCCCGTCGGCGATCAGCCGACCCAGGCCGACGACCCCGCAGAACGCCTCGAACTGGTCGCCGGAGCGGGCGAGCTCCTCGAGCGTCGCCGGATCGCATTGCTCGCTGCCGCACGAACGACCGGCCGCGACGTCAATCGGCGGCGCGGAAGAGGTAGATGGCCCAGCCCAGCGTGGTGCGACCCCAGCGCAGGTAGGCGTCCGCGCCGACCCGCACCCGCTCGAGGAGCGCCGGCATGTCCGGGTCGTCCGGGTGGGCGACCGCGTACCGCTCGGCTGCCCGGAGCTGGAGCATCTCGTAGCGTTCCCAGTCAGCGTCGCTGCTGGCCATGACGTAGAGGAGCGCCAGGCCCTCCTCGACCCCGATCCCGGCGTTGCCGTGCAGCGTGGAGAACTCGTCCTCCCGGTGGCCGCCCGCGACGAGGAAGTCCGGGTCGGGCTCCCGCTTCCAGTACGGCTCGCCGACGAGGACGAGGCCGCCCGGCCGGGCGACCTCCCTCAGGGCCCGCAGCGTCCCGCGGTGGCCTCCCCAGATCCAGCTCGCGCCCAGGCATGCGGCGAGATCCGCGCTCCCGGGCTCGGGCAGGTGGGCCGCAGCGTCGCCCTCGACGAAGGTGAGGTCCGCGGCAGGCACCCGCGCGGCAGCCCGCTGGCGAGCCACCGGCAGCTCGTACGGGGACAGGTCGACCCCGACCCCGCCGGCCCGGTATCGCTCGGCGAGCCGGACCAGGAGCTCGCCCTTCCCGCATGCCGCCTCCCACACCCGGGCGCCCGGTGGCAGGTCGAGGAGGCCGACGAGCTCGTCGATCCGCTCGGAGCTGGTCGGGTTGCAGATCACGTGGTCGGCATGGGTGATGGCGAAGTACTTCCAGGTGTCCATCGCTTGATTGTGCGCGGGACGGCACCGGCCCGCGCGCCAGCGGCGCCCGCGTCCGGTGGGCGTCCGCCGGATCGACGGCGGCCGCGCGACAATGCCGCGCATGGATGCGTCGACCACCGCGGTTCGCTTCTCGGCCCGCGACCCGTCCGACGGCGGCCGCCCGCCCTCCGCCGTCGTCTTCGATCTCGGTGGCGTGCTGATCGACTGGGACCCGCGGCACCTCTACCGGTCGATGTTCTCCGGCGACGAGGCGGCGATGGAGGCGTTCCTGGCCACGGTCTGCACGCCCGAGTGGAACGCGCGCCAGGACGCCGGCCGCCCGTGGGCGGAGGCGGTGGCCACGCTCGTCGAGGAGTTCCCCGCGGAGCGCGAGCGCATCGTCGCCTTCCACGAGCGCTGGCCGGAGATGCTGGGCGGGGCGATCGAGGGGACGGTGGCCATCCTCGGCGAGCTCCGCGATCGCCGGGTGCCGGTCTACGTGCTCAGCAACTGGTCGGCGGAGACGTTCCCCGTCGCCCGGGCCCGGTACCCTTTCCTGGGCTGGTTCGACGGCCTCGTCATCTCCGGTGAGGAATGCCTCGCCAAGCCGGACCCGCGTCTCTTCCGGGTCCTCCTCGAGCGCCATCGCCTGGACCCGCGGTCCACGGTGTATGTCGACGACAGCGCGCCGAACGTGACCGTCGCGGCCGAGCTCGGCATGGTGGCCCTGCAGTTCACGGGGCCGGCAGCTCTCCGCGCGGACCTGGCCCGCCTGGGGCTCGTCGGGGAGCCGGGCGCCGCAGGCGCCGGGCCAGTCGCCGCACGGGTCGCCGCGCCTCGAACCCGCACGAGGGAGGACCCCGCCGGATGAGCGCCGTCGACTTCGCCCGCTTCGAGGTCCTGACCTTCGACTGCTACGGCACCCTCATCGATTGGGAGGCGGGGATTCTGGCCGGCCTGCGCCGAGTGCTGGACGCGCGCGACGTCGCGGCCGACGACGAGGACCTTCTGCAGCGGTACGCCCGCCACGAGGCAGCCATCGAGGCCGGCCCCTATCTTCGCTACCGCGAGGTCCTCGCGCGGGCCCTCCGTGCGGTGTGCGGCGAGGTCGGCGTCGAGCCGACCGGCGAGGAGGCGGCGGCCTTCGGCGGCTCGGTGGGGGACTGGCCGCCCTTCCGGGATTCGCCGGACGCCCTGGCCCGCCTCGCCGAGCGCTTCCTGCTCGCCGTGATCACGAACTGTGATGACGATCTGTTCGCGGACACGAACCGTCGCCTGGGAGTGACCTTCGACTGGGTGATAACCGCTCAGCAGGTGGGCAGCTACAAGCCCGACCGCCGCAGCTTCGAGGTCGCGCTCGAGCGGATCGCCGTGCCCCGGGAGCGGGTCCTCCACGTTGCCCAGAGCCTCTTCCACGACCACGTCCCGGCGAAGGAGCTGGGGCTGACGACGGCCTGGATCGATCGGCGGCGCGGCCGCCCCGGCAGCGGCGCCACCCCGCCCGCCGCCGCGGCGCCGGACCTCATCGTCACGGACATGGCCACGCTGGCCGACCTGGCCACCGCGCAGGAGGGCCGTGCCGGGCCCCGGGCGCCGGACGTCCGACCCGCAGGGCGGCCGCCGGGGTCGGGCTCAGAAGACCCGACGCACGCCCGGAAGGCGCCGCAGGACGAGGGCGCTCGTGGCCAGCGACCCGGCGAGGGTGGTCAGCACCAGGAGGGTGGCCTTCACCACGGCCGGCGCGGGGAGATCCAGGAGCACGTAGGCCAGCGGGTACAGGATCAGCGGGTGGACGTAGTAGATGCCGAACGAGTTGGCGCTGAGGGTCCGCCAGGCGGGCCCTGAGCCGTTGACCCATCTCTGGAAGAGGGCGGCGCCGGCGACGACGGCGGCAAGGCAGAAGGCGGCGAACAGGAACGCCGCGACCGCCTTCTCGGGCACGGTCGCCGGAAGGCCCCTCAGCCGGAAGACCAGGTAGGCCATGCCGGTCAGCACGCAGCCCCAGCCCCACGGCCCCAGGGCGGGCCGGAAGCCGCTGGCGCTGAACCAGCCCCGCCGTTCGGCGTAGACCCCCAGGACGAAGTACCCGACGTAGAAGGCGATCCGCGCCGGCTGCACGGTGAACGGGAACAGGAGCCTCCAGTCGTCGAGGCCGAGGGACGGCGCGAAGAAGGCCGACCCGGCGGCGGTCAGGGCGATGAACGCCACGAACAGGCGGGGCCGCGGCTGCTCCACCCGCGGCACGCTGGCAGCCAGGCGCGAGCTGGCCGCATGGACCCACGCGAGGACGAGGAACAGGGCCAGCAGGACGCCCAGGAACCAGTAGACCGACTGCTGGAACATCGGCCCCCAGAAGTCCGTGGACCAGAACTCCAGGTAGCCCATCGGGTTGTCCCGCGAGACGTAGATCATGTAGGTCGCGATCGGGGCGAGGAAGACGACCCCGACGACCCACGGGATCCCCAGTCGCACCATCTTCTCCCGGACGAAGCCTCCGATCCCGCGCCGCTGGAGCGACGGGAGCGCGAAGAACCCGGCCACGAAGAAGAGGGCGGGCATGGTGGGCACGTCCACGAGGAGGACGAGCATCGTGAAGGGGAGGCTGCGATCGGGGTCGAGGACATACCACCATTCGGGCGCGTAGACCATGTAGGTGATCGAGGCGTGGAGCACGATCACCATCACGATCGCGAAGGCCCGCAGGTTGTCCAGGAAGTAGAGGCGCGGCCTGTCGCTCACCGTGGTCCTCGAGCGGCTGCGGGATCACTCGGCGCCCGAACGCGACCACCCTTCCTCGACCGCGGTGCGCCCGGCGGCGAGCGTAGGCGGGCGTCGCGCCGGACCACAGTGCTGCAGGGCCCGCGGCGGAGAGGCCGGACGGCCGGTCCCGGCCCCGCGTCAGCTCCGCGCGGCGAGGTCGTCGAGGTAGGCCTTGATGGACGGCACCGCGATGAGCCGCCGCTCGAAGTAGTCGTTGACCGCGCGCAGCGCCTCGTCCTTGACCCCGTCGACCTGGGCGGTCCGTTCGGCCGATCCGCGTCGGCCGCGGAGGTTGTTGCGGACTTCGAGCAGGTGCCGGACCATCTCCGCCTCGGAGCGGCCGTCGAGCGCCGCGATGGCCGACATGATCAGCGCGTCGGTCTGCTTGAGGAGCGTCTCGTAGTCGAACTCGGCGCCGGGGCGGTCGGCCTCGTCGAGGGTGCGGATCTGGGCGGCCACCTGGTACAGGACGGTCGTCGGCTCGTCGAAGAGCTCGCGGAGGTAGGCCGCCTCCGCGTAGCGGCCCGTGAGGCGGAAGATGTTGTAGAGCCGGCGGGCGACCTTGCCCCAGTTCGGGTCCTTCGTCGTGTACTTGACGACCTCGTGCTCCAGCTGGTCGACGTACTCGTCGACCGCGTCCGCGGAGAGCTGCTCCACGAGGCGCGTGAAGAGCGGCAGCGACTCGGCCTCGAGGTACACCTCCTGGAAATACGGGTCGATGAAGCCGTCGAGGGCGGTGATCGCGCCGTCGGGCGCTTCCCACGTCACGTCGAGCATGTTGCTGGCGTTCGCGAGGGCCCGGCGCGCGGGATCGGCCACGATCCAGTCGAGCTTGCACCAGCCCGGGTCGGCCGCGGCCTGCTCCCAGGTGAGCTCGTCGGGCCGGCCGTCGCGGACGATCGCGACGCGGCCGGCGACGACGTCGTCGGCGGTCCAGGAGATCGGGCTCCCGCCGCGGACCGGCCGGCCGTCCCGCTCCGCGTCGAACGGGTAGCTGCCGAACTTCACCTCCCAGAGCCGGAAGGTCGGCCCGACTCGCGTCGCGAGGGCCTTCTCGCGGATCACGTCGGCCAGGATCCCGCAGGCCTCCTCGCGGGTGGGGGCCGCGATGTGGACGCGCTCGAAGTAGTCACAGTCGCCGGGGAAGGACTGGACCTTGTCCTGGGCGGCCGAGCCGGAGAGAGCGAGGGCCGTCAGCACCGTCGGCGGTCGGTCGGGGAAGCCCACGATGTCGCCGATCGCGCGAAAGCGCGCCAGGTCGCGCGCCGAGAAATCCAGCATGGAGACCCGGTGGCCGTAGATGCCGCTGTCGACGTCGACCACGATATCGCCGCCGCTCGCCTCCGCCTCGAGGGCCGAGACCCACTGGGCGGCCTCTGCCTCGTCGAGCTCGACGCCGAGCCGCTTGGCCGAATCGATCACGCTGGCGAGCGCCGCCTGTCGCCCGATCTCGTCCATGCTCATCGCCGCCGCCTCACTGCTTCGTGGGCGTCTAGTATCGGGCGACTGCACGCGGAAGGACGCCCGGTGACCGCAGAGACCTGGATCAGCGTGGACGTGGAGACGTCCGGCCCCACGCCCACGACCGGCAGCCTCCTGGCGATCGGCGCCTGCCTCGTCGACCGCCCGGAGGAGGGGATCGAGCTGCTCCTCCGCCCGGACCCGGCGCTTCCCTGGAGCGACGACGCGGAGGCAATCCATCGCTTGAGCCGCGAGCGACTGGCCCGCGAGGGGCTCCCACCTCGCGAGGCGGTGGAGCGGTTCGCGGCCTGGCTGGAGGCGGTCGTGCCGGCGGGGAGCCGCCCGGTCTTCGTCGCCTTCAATGCCCCCTTCGACTGGATGTTCGTGGCCGACGCCACGTGGCGCCACCTCGGCCGGAACCCCTTCGGGATCAGCGCGCTCGACCTCAAGGCGCTCTACCTCGGCCGTCACCTGGACACGGTCCTGCGGTGGGGCGAGACGAGCAGCGATCACGTCCGCGCGCGCTACCCGGTCGACCTCCCGCACACGCACGGGGCGCTCGACGACGCGCGGGAGCAGGCCGCGATCTGCCGGGCGATCCTCGCCGGGACGGGCGCCCCGCGCGGGAGCGCATGAGCGGCGCGGCGGTCGCTCCCCGGCGCGCTCGCGCCACCTGCAACCGCGAGGCCGTCCCGCGCGTCGTGGAGGCATGAAGACGAAGCTCGCCGCCCTCCTGTCGCTCGTCCTGGTCCTCTCCGCGTGCTCGCCGGCGGCCTCGACCGGTCCCGGCACCTCGCCCGGCGGCGATGCGGCGCTCGCCCGCGCCGACGTCCCGCGGGCCTCGGCCGCTCCCGCCG
>Ga0031656_10001098_pt1 | contig 10146 bp, 10 predicted proteins | sample FrelakmetDIP11DI_FD_55080 | JGI IMG/M metagenome (GOLD analysis project Ga0031656, IMG submission 55080) | Freshwater lake sediment microbial communities from the University of Notre Dame, USA, for methane emissions studies - DIP11 DI | ecosystem: Environmental > Aquatic > Freshwater > Lake >... | reverse complement strand
ATAAAAAGGAGAAATGAATGGGCGGTATTTTAAATCGCCCGCGGCGTGACCATCCACGTCGTACTGTTCGAATAGCTCCAGCGGATAATGTCGAGTTCCTTGCAGATATCGGCAAGGATCGCCATATTTGTTCCTACCTCTTTTGGGGACAACCCGAGTTCTTTTGCAATATACTTTGATTTGAAGTAGTGTTTCCCTTTGGTTATGCCCGAGCTAAGGTACTGAACAATTTTGTGCTGGGTCTCGTTATACGACTCGCGTATTTTTTTTGTTGTTGACATGTCATGCCTCAGCATTTAAAACTCATATGGAACAAATTGTATATATATGTATCTGATGGTTCTGGTTAAAGAATCGGTCGTTGTTATTTCAGTGCACAAATAATCTGACCAGAAAAAACATATCAGGCGCGTTAATTGAGCTGATTATCGTGTACCTGATTAATGCGCAGTCCAGACTTTTTTAGCCGGTTTTTATTGAGTTTTTTTTAAAATAATGGTATTTATTCATTTTTGTATCTGAGCTTCAGCAATTTTACTGATGAGCGCTTCGAGGACCACACCGCGCATCCCTTCCACGAATTTGATGCTGCCAACCACAAGGTGTCCGCCACCGCTGATGCCACCCCCGGGTATCTCATTTCTGAGTTCCCGTACCATCCTGGGGATGTTCATCAGCACACCCCGTGAACGAAGCACCGCAAAGTCCGGACCAAACCCGATGGTCACGACAGGCTTACCTGTATTCTGTCTGCAGAGCCTGTCATGCACTTCACCGGAAGTCTTTCCCGGTGGGGGGAAGGTAAACTTGTGTGCATGGATCTCCACATCAAGTAAGAAGAGGTGCGCTTCGTTTTTGAGCACTCTTGGAACCACATGGGGCATGCAGGCACTCATCTGGTCTTCGATCATCGTGTTCGCCCCTTCAACAAGGAGTGCCACAAGTTTCTTGTGGCGTTCAGGATTTCCGGTCAGGTTCAGGATATCCTTGACAATCTCCCTGCCATCATTGAACCGCAGCCAGAACTGCTCATAGTCAAGTGCGAGCGCGATATCCTTGCAGGCTGATTCAGGGTACTGGTCCTGGACAAGAGCGAGGAACAGGGCCCGTTCAGGGGCTTCGCTCCGGTCACCGACACCGGCCACAGCCGGGAGATGCCTGATAAGGCGTTCGACTTTTGGATTGATCAGCCGTGCGACTTCGGTGCCGAGCATTCCTGCGGTAATACCGAAGTCTCCCCCGACGTGGTAAGGATTGACATGCGCTTTGAGGTACTTATCAATGGTCGCGTCAGGATGGTGATGGTCGATCACAATAAACGGTATTTCGTAAACACTGGCAATCTTATAGGCTGGTTCATCCTCTTCAGTAGAGCCATTATCGGTAAGAAGGACCAGTGGCATCTTCTGACCGTACCGTACATGGTCTTTTAACGAAAAGTCGAGGTCACGGGTGATATCTTCAATTTCATAGAAGGGTGCTTTTGACGGGGCACGTTTGAAGAGGAAATGATCAGCATCAAAGTCACCACCGCTCTCCTTGATAAGTGAGACCACTGCCTGTTCTATCGCCACTGCTGAACAGATACCATCAGCATCTGCATGATGGCGCAGGATGATCGGCTGCGATGTGAAGACGGCTTTCCGGATAATTTTAGCAACCTTCTTCATCTCAGGACGAAGCTTTTCCATAACCTCACTTTGTACAAGGAGCGGAATATTTTCCGGTTCCGAACGTGCATCCAGCGCTTTTTCAATTCTTATTTTCACCGCTGCTGCATCCTCATCCATGAGAACAGTGAGGGAGTCAACCTCGATCTGCAGCTGGTTATTCCTCATCATTACTTCACCGATGATTTTGACGATGTTGTCAAGCTCAGCTTCCGGATATGCCCGGACCCCGGCTTCCACAAATGCTGCCGCATTCTGGGTCCCGGTCTCATCAACAAGAGTGAAGATGGTGGGGCCACTGGTCTGTTTGATCTGGGCGATCTCACCTTCGATTGCCACCGTCTTTCCTACTTTACCGGGCAGGTCAGAGATGTTAACCGTAGTGGACTTGCGATCAACGGTCTGCACCTGGTACACCTGAACCAGTACTTCTTCCAGATCGATATTACCATTCGGGCGGATCTGGCGAACCCTGACAAGGATCGGATCGCGTTCCTTGTGTTCTGCCTTGATATTGCTCTTGTGCACAAGACCCTTGATCCGGTCGTTAATCTGGGCGAACATCCCAAAAGTAGCAAAACCCTGCACTTTTGCCTGGTAAGTCTTTCCTTCCTCAACATCGGAAAGGTCGCATCCTGCACCAAGCCGATAAATAATCACGTCATTATTTTCCATTGTTTTCACCACACACAGCGAGGCGTACCTATTGTCTGCATTGCTGCAATTCTCTCGTGTTACAACGTTGCATACCGAAACAAAGCTGATTGATTATACTTAGGTGTGGTCATGTTAAAGTTCATTGTATCTGACACCACCGTAAAATTCTTCCTGGAGCGATTATGACTCAATACCAGTTCAGATGGATTGTGTTTGGAGGGAGAACAAAGCAGGGAGATGAAACCCTCAGATGCGCATTCAGGGGTTTTTAGACATTTTCTATGGAAATCGTACTATCCCGATTCGAAAAGAGGATTGTTACACACCATCTATTCATTACGAAGATTGCCACCGCCCCCGATGGGACGCCCCCGCGGCAGTTAAAGTGAAGGAAAAATGCTAAAACTTTCTTGCCCCGCCGTGCCTCGGAGAGGACCCTGAGGCGGACGTCCATCGTATGGAGATAATTTTAATGTTCCCGATGTCAATAGAATCGATTCATTTCCATCTTTCCAGTATTTAAATTTCATCTCTGAATGCGACTTCAATCATGTCCAGATCATTGGGTGCAATGATTGAGCCGGAAAATTTTTTCTTTGCATCACTGATATGTGCCTGCGCATCCGGGTACCGTGAACTGGTATGGACAAGAACAAGGGTTCGTGCATTGAGCACTGATGCCGCTTCTCCGGCCTGTGCTGCTGTTGCATGAAAAAACTCTGCCCCGCGCTCTGCTTCAGACTCATCATAGGTTGCGTCATGGATCAGGAGGTCCGCATCATGGGCAATCTCTCTGATACTCATATGAATGGCTCGTGTATCTCCCGTATAAACGATTTTTCGACCAGGTCTTGCTACACCCATCACGTCTTCGGGTCGAATCTCACGGGTATCATCACCGGTTCCCAGCGTGATAGTCTCACCTCTCTGAAGTCTGCCAAAGAGCGGGCCGGGAGGGACACCGAGCCCGATTGCCTGCTCACGGTTAAACCTGCCCGGCCGTGGATCTTCCTCAAGAATATAACCAAGGGAGGGAAGCCCGTGTTTTGCCGAAAAGGCAGTTATGGTATAACCGTCAAACCGCACCCAGGAGCCTTGCCCCAGCTCGACGGATTCCAGGGAAAATTTGAGATTGAACCGCGCGACCTGCCGGAGGATAGTGACAAATTCATGCACCCATTCCGGGCCATAAATAGTGAGGGGTTCGGTCCTCCCGTTAAATGACATGGTCTGGATGAGTCCGAAAAGGCCGAGGAAGTGGTCTGCATGCCAGTGAGAGATAAAAACTGCATTTACCGTAAAGCCGCATCGCGAACGCATCATCTGCTGCTGGGCACCTTCACCGCAGTCAAAGAGAAGTGTATCCGAACCGCGCCTGATCATGATGCAGGAAGGATTGCGTACAGGAGTAGGGAGTGCCCCGGCTGTACCAAGAAAATAGACATGCAAAGTCTCGCCGCTCATACAAAACACTTCCTGAAAACAGAGAGACTTTTCTTTGCCTCATCGAGGGATCTTCCTTCAATAACAACAACTCCATTGTAGTGTGCCGCAATAGTCTTTCCGACCGTGGACCAGGATATGGTCCCATCTCCAAGTGCAAGGTGTTCATCACTCATGCCATTATTGTCGTGAATATGGATGTGATGAGCTTTTTTTGCATAGTGAAGAAAATCGTTTACTTTCCCGATTGTGTTCGCGTGCCCGAAGTCAAAAGTCATACCGATCCCCTCAATCCCTTCTGTCATCCCAATGAGTTCCTCAGGAAGCCGGCAGAGGAATTCTTTGACACCGATCATATTTTCGAGGCATGCAAGAACCGAGTGCTCCTGTGCACATTTACCGATCTGCCTGAGCGCTTCTTTCTGGAGATCCCAGACTTTCTGGGGCATAAGTTTGCCTACCGGGGACAGGTAACCGGGATGGATGACAACCTTGTCAGTTAGTGCCGATGCATGTTCAATACAGGTGCAGATCTGTCGTATCGACTCGCGCCATATCGGGTCGTTTAACGTAGCGAGGTTCAGGTCACCATACGGGGCATGTACCGTAATCCCCAGCCGCGTGCTCGCGATCACCTCTTCAATTTTTAAAAAACATGCAGGATTATCAAGCTGGTAATTTCCGTCACCAACAATCTCCCATCCTGCATATCCTGCCTCTTCAATACCATATACCCAGGAAATATCATCCCACACTTTTGATGAAGAGGAGAAATAGGGTTTGAGCGTCATGGATCACGCCCAATGGTGTCAAGAAGGTTGTGGACCGCAACGGAAAATGCAGCAAGGGTCCCTTCATTGGAAAGGTGCATATCAGCATCCTTCAGCGCGTTACCCAGACCCCAGCCAAGTTCACGCAAATCCCGTGAACGGAGCTTGTCCGCCGATTCGAAATCGTCTGATCGACCTCGTTCCCTGATACGCGCCATTCGTGTTTCAAATGAGGAGTCAATGCTGATGAGCATGAAACCGGGAAAAATTCTGCGAAACATCGCTACTTCTGCATCTCCCCGTATGCCGTCAACGAGCACAAGTGGCGCAGTCTGGAGTTGAATGTCGGGAACGCAGAGGTGTGCGATTGCATCCATGCCTCGTTCAGCGCGGAGTTTGTTTGCCATTGCACCGAGATTTGCATCAGTAGGGTCCAGGCCTCCTTCTTTTACAGCATTCCGGATCATATCACCCATAACTATCACGGGGACGCCCATCCCCGCTGCGATCTTTGAAAACTCGCCTTTACCGCTTGCGGGAAGCCCGACGACTCCTATCACCTTCATAGACAATTTCACCTCCTTCACGCGTCCGGATCTTTACGCTCCGTGCCAAACTATCAGCAATTTTTTTCAGTTCCGCTTCTGATAGTGGACGGACTTCCCCGGTTACACCCTGCTGCAGTACGATATCCACCCCTCCGGCCTCACGGGCGATTATGGGGACTTCATCGTCATACCCACGGAACAGAGTAATCACGACCTCAAATTCAGGCAAACGTCCCTTTTCGTGAGCGTCTCTGCAGATTGCAAGCGATCTCTGTACATCACTCACATAATTTCCCTTGAGGAGGTTATTATACCGCGCCCAGCGCGCTTTTATATCGAGCGCAACGCGATCCACGATACCCTCTTGGATCAATGCATCAAGCGTATCCGGATAGACACCATTTGTCTGGACACCAACTGCAAGACCCATCCCTTTTGCAATGCGGGCAAGTGCAAGTAACGCTTCCTTCTGCAGCGTGGGTTCACCACCGGAAAAAACCACGCCGCTTATGGCAAACAGCGATCCCTGAATCATTTCAGTAATTTCATCAATCCCGCGCTCATCAGTCCCGGAGACAATGGAAGAGTTCTGGCAGTATGTACAGCGGACCGGGCATCCCCGGAAAAAGACCGTGCAGACCGATCTGCCCCGCCAGTCTACTGTTGAAAGCGGAACAAAACCCCCAAAGTTCAGTTTGATAGGATCACCGTGCCGGATTATTTTAGTATGAGATTATTTGAGAGTATTGAGTTGTCATTGCAGAGAAAAAAACCATGAGAGCGAGGTCTTACCTGCAGCTGCAGCGGATGATACGGGTATCCGTTATGATTATATCCATGCTGGCATCGGTTGCATCTGTCGGGATTTCGTCTACTTCCTGGCAGGCAAACGCAATCCCAATCCTGGTGAGGTGGGGATGTGAGGAAAGGAACCGATCATAGTAACCCGCACCATAGCCGAGCCGGTTTCCTTTTTTATCGAATGCAAGCATAGGGATGATAACCGCTTTCACATCAGAAGCCAGTGCAGGCAGTTCGTGTCCCAGAGGTTCGGGTACGTGAAATGTGCTCTCTTGTAAAACATCGGGATCCTCGAGATACGACAGGCGCAGTGTTTTTGTGTCTTTCTCAATGATGGGGACGACTACGGTTTTTCCCTGCGCTATGAGATGTAGGATAAGATCTTTGGTGTTTACCTCAAGAGGTTTTGATGCATACACCATGAGGGGATCAGTTCCGTCAAGCACCTCCAGCACATGCCTGCAGATGAGCCCGCTTTTTTCTTCAATCTCTGCCGTTGAGAGGCAAGCCCGTAAGGTGCGTGCATGATCCCGCAGCACTTTTTTGTCTGTAGGGGGAGGAGCGTCCGGCATGGTTTCTATACTATCATATGGCGCATCTATCCAATAACCTGATGTTTGTTCCATTGGGGGAGATTAAAAAGAGGGGGTTTAAAAAAAAGAGGCTTGCAGGATTAGAATTTAAAATACCGGTTAACAATCTTAATCGCACAGTAATCCCCGCACATTGTGCAGCCATCAGTATCGGCAGGCATCCGTTCATCCCGGATAGCGCGTGCCCGTGCCGGGTTCATAGATACAGCAAACTGGCGCTCCCAGTCAAGATCCCGGCGGGCATGTCCCATCTCGAGGTCTGCTTCGCGGGTCTTTTTGAGTTTAATCATATCACCGACATGGGCAGCGATCCGCGAGCTGATAACACCCTCGTAGACTTCCTCNGGNGTCGGGAGNGCAAGATGCTCAGCAGGGGTTACGTAACAGATGAAATCCGCTCCTAATGAGGATGAGATTGCAGCACCAATGGCAGCAACACGGTCATCATACCCGGGCGCAATATCAGTGACAATTGGTCCGAGCATGTAGAACGGCTTATTGTTCGTGACGCGTTTCATGAGCGTGACATTTGCGGCAATCTCATCAATGGGTACATGTCCCGGACCTTCGACAATTACCTGAACACCGTCTTTATGCGCCTTGTCTGCGAGTTCAGCGTTGATGAGAAGTTCCTGTACAGCAGCCCGGTCCGTGGCATCATGAATTGCCCCTGCCCTCATGCCGTTTCCCATTGAGAGAGTGACCTCATGCTCTTTCATGATCTCGAGCAGGTAATCGAACTCAGAATAGAGGGGATTTTCTTTTTCATTGTGGAGCATCCATGCGGTCATGAATGCACCACCCCGGGAAACCAGTCCGCCATGCCGACCCTGGTTCCGGAGTCTTTTCACCGTCTCCCAGTTGATACCGGTGTGAATTGCCATGAAGTTGGTGCCAAGCTTTGCCTGTTCCGCAGTGATCCGGAACAGGTCATCTTCCTTCATATTGACAACCGCGCCATCTTTTATCGCCGCTTCGATGAATGCCTGGTACAGGGGCACGCAGCCTACAGAGAGATTTGTATTGGCTATAACCTGTTTGCGGATCTCGATAAAATCTCCACCCGTTGAGAGTTCCATCAGGGTATCGGCACCGGCAAGCTCTGCCTGCCGGGCTTTTTCGAGTTCCATGGGTATATCAACAATATCCGTTGAAGTTCCAATGGATGCATTCACCTTGGTACGCAACCCTTCGCCAATACCGCATATCCTGACTTTCCGGTAAGGGGAAACAGGGATAACAATATGTCCCTGCGCAACCCCGCGCCGGACAAAGTCTTCAGTGACTCCTTCCTGCTTTGCGACGATCTTCATCTCATCCGTGACGATGCCATTCCTGGCATCAGCGATAATACTCATACCATACACGTTGCTGTAAAGACAAGATAAAGACTCGGTTTTAAAATTCTGGACTAAATCTGGCTTGTTAAGAGAACAAGTAAAGTTGATTTGGATTAATGTAAAATTTTTTGAGTTTTTGATCTTGTTCAGACACTTTCCCAAAAGGTGATTATTTTAAAACCAAGGAGGGATGCAGAGTCAGGATTGTAAGGAACATTTATATAATATTGAACGCTAACTTATGGTAAACCTTAAAGAATAGAGGGATTTTACGATGACAGAGAAAGATTTCACAGAAGTTACGGTAAAGGAAGCCGCTCACGAAGATGCAGGCCGGGGCATAGCACGCGTGAGCATTGAAGTGATGAAGAAACTCGGGCTGGTCTCCGGTGACGTTATCGAGATTCAGGGCAAGAAAAAAGCCGCTGCAATCGTCTGGCCGGGCTTCCAGCAGGATACCGGTTACAGCATACTCCGAATAGACGGGAATATCCGGGGTAATCTGAGCACAGGGATTGATGAGAAGGTCAAGATTCGGAAATCCGAGGCTGAATATGCCAAAAAGGTGGTGATCCAACCTACACAGCCAATACGTCTCGTCGGGGGTGAGCAGTATCTGTCACGGGTCCTGCGCGGACGGGCAGTATTTGAAGGTCAGACACAGCGAATTGATGTAATAGGAAATTCCATCACCCTCGTGATTGCAAAAGTCCTGCCAAAAGGGATTGCAATTGTTACTGATGAAACCGAGATTGAACTCAAGGAGGAACCCTACAATCCTGAAGAGGGAAAAAAGGAAGTCTCTGACATCCACTATGAGGATATCGGGGGTCTTGGCCGCGAATTGCAGCTTGTACGCGAAATGATTGAACTCCCGCTGCGACACCCGGAGATCTTTGAGCGACTGGGTATTCAGCCACCCAAGGGTGTACTACTCTACGGTCCTCCGGGGACTGGCAAAACCCTGATCGCAAAAGCGGTTGCAAATGAAGTGGATGCTCACTTCATCTCACTCTCCGGCCCGGAGATCATGAGCAAATATTACGGTGAAAGTGAGAAAGGGCTGCGTGAAAAATTTGAAGAAGCTGAGCAGAATGCACCGGCAATCATCTTCATTGATGAGATCGATTCAATAGCCCCCAAACGCGAAGAGACAAAGGGAGAAGTTGAACGACGTGTGGTTGCCCAACTCCTTTCCCTCATGGACGGTCTCAAGGGCCGGGGGCAGGTCATTGTTATCGCTGCAACCAACCTGCCGGACTCCATCGATCCCGCACTCAGGCGAGGTGGCCGTTTTGACCGGGAGATTGAGATCGGCATTCCCGATAAAAAGGGAAGGCTGGAAATCTTCCAGGTTCATTCCGGGGTGTGCCGCTTGCAGATGATGTGAAGATCGAGGAGTTCGCGAACTCCACTCACGGGTTTGTCGGCGCGGATATCTCGCTGCTGGTCAAGGAAGCAGCTATGCATGCACTGCGAAAGGTGATTCCCCAAATTAAGCTGGATGAGGATATCCCCAATGAAGTGCTCGACCAGCTGAAAGTCACAAAAGAGGATTTCGATGAGGCACGCAAGCACGTTGAACCGAGCGCGATGCGTGAGGTGCTCGTTGAGGTACCCGATATAACCTGGAAGCAGGTCGGCGGGCTTGAGGACGTAAAACAGGAATTAAAAGAAGCGGTGGAATGGCCGCTTAAATTTCCGGATGTGTTCGAGAGACTCCAGACAAAGCCTCCAAAAGGCATCCTCCTCTTCGGACCACCTGGTACGGGTAAAACCCTGCTGGCAAAAGCCGTGGCAAACGAAAGTGAATGTAACTTTATTGCCGTAAAGGGACCTGAACTTTTATCGAAGTGGGTTGGGGAATCAGAAAAAGGTGTACGGGAGATATTCCGTAAAGCGCGGCAGGCATCTCCCTCTATCATCTTCTTCGATGAAATTGATGCCCTTGTTCCCAAACGGGGGACCTACCAGGGATCATCCCATGTGACCGAAAGTGTGGTGAGCCAGATTCTCACTGAACTTGACGGTATGGAGGAACTTAAAAACGTCACGATCCTTGCAGCTACCAACCGCCCGGATATGCTGGATGAGGCACTGCTCCGCCCCGGGCGCCTTGAACGTCACATCTATGTACCCGCTCCGGATGAGGAGAGCCGCAGGAAGATCTTTGAGGTCTACCTTGGAGGAGAGACCGGAAATATCCTTGCAAAAGATGTTGATATCGAGTCGCTTGTCAAAAAGACTGAAGGATATGTCGGGGCTGACATCGAGGCGCTCGTCCGTGAAGCAAAGATGTCAGCCATGCGCGATTTCATCATCCT
>Ga0031656_10001097_pt1 | contig 10149 bp, 8 predicted proteins | sample FrelakmetDIP11DI_FD_55080 | JGI IMG/M metagenome (GOLD analysis project Ga0031656, IMG submission 55080) | Freshwater lake sediment microbial communities from the University of Notre Dame, USA, for methane emissions studies - DIP11 DI | ecosystem: Environmental > Aquatic > Freshwater > Lake >... | reverse complement strand
GCAGCATGTGCGGTCCATGGGGCGGTGTCAGGATCCGGATTCTATCCCGAGCCACCCGCGGATCCGGGCACTCCGGCACCGGCGCGTTGTCCCGATCACCGTTCGTGCGATCCTATCGGGATCCGCGGTGACGACCGTCGTGCCCAGGGCCCGGGCTCAGACCGCGGCGAGGTGCGCGACCAGCGCGCGCGTCTCCGCGGCGGCCGGGCCACTCACCTCGAAAACACGTGCGGCCGGGAAGGCGATCAGTGCCGCAGCAAGCACCGCAAAGGGCAGCGCGCCGGTCAAAGCAAGGGTGATCGGATCCGTTGCCTGTGTCATGGCCAGCCCTCCCCGCGCCGATTGCACGTGATTCTCTGCTGTACTACAAGGTCTGAATCCGTCGAGCCCCTTCCGGACGAACCGGCTCGTCGACCGCGCAGGAAGGGAACATGCGAGTACTTGTCACGGGTGGCACCGGCTTTATCGGGCAGGCGCTTTGCCCGCGACTCCAGACTGCCGGGCACGAGGTCGTGGTCCTGACGCGCCAGTCGCGCGCGACACTCCCGAAAGGCGTGGCGCGTGCGGTGACGACCCTCGACGACATGGAGGCGGCCGAGTTCGGCGGTGTCGTGAACCTGGCCGGGGCTCCGATCGGTGAGGGCCGGTGGACCGCCGCACGTCGCCGGCTGCTGCTTGAGTCGCGCACCGAGACCACGTCGCGCGTCGTACAGTGGATGGGGCGCTCGACGTCGCGCCCGGCGGTGCTGGTGTCGGCTTCCGCCGTCGGCTATTACGGCGAGCAGGGCGACACGCCGATCACCGAGGACACATTGCCGACGCCGGGCTTCACGCACGAGCTCTGTGCGGCGTGGGAGCGGGAGGCCGAGCAGGCCACGCCGCTCGGCGTGCGCGTCTGCCGCATGCGGATCGGCGTGGTACTCGACGGCGGCGGCGGCGCGCTCGCGAAGATGCTGCCCGCGTTTCGCATGGGAGCAGGCGGAAGGCTCGGCTCCGGCCGTCACTGGTTCCCGTGGATCCACCGCGAGGATGTGACGGCGATCTGCGAGTGGCTGCTCGGAAACCAGCAGGCAAGCGGCGCCTACAACTGCAGTGCACCGAATCCCGTGACCAACGCGGAGTTCACGCACGCGCTGGGCCGCGCGCTCGGGCGGCCGACCGTGCTGCCAATGCCGGAGACCGCGCTCAGGCTGCTGTTCGGCGAGATGTCGGAGCTCCTGCTCGTGAGCGACCGCATGCTTCCGAAGCGACTGCTCGACGAGGGGTTCCGGTTCCGCTATCCGCGGCTCGATGCAGCGCTCGCTGCGATCTTCCGCTGATCGGGATGCGATGCAGGCCGGACATCGACCTGCCGGGGTCGGGGGACGGCACGCGAGAACTCATAGTCGCTCGCCTCGACGCGCCGCGTCGCGAGCCAGTAGCGCGCGGTGGACCACGGCCAGATCGTGAAGTTGCGCCCGTCGGCCTGCTGATACCAGCTCGTGCAGCCCGTGCTCCACACCGTGCCTGACAGCGCGCCCTGCAGGCGTTCGTTGTAGCGACGCTGCACCTCCGCCCTCACGTCGAGCCAGTCGGCGCGACGCCGGCGTAGCTCGCGCATCGCGTCGAGCACGTAGCGCACCTGCGCCTCGATCATGAAGATGATCGAGTTGTGGCCGAGCGCGGTGCCCGGGCCCACGAGCTGATGCAGGTTCGGATAGCCGCTCACGCTGATACCGAGGTAGGCCTCGGCACCGTCCTTCCAGTCCTCGGACAATGTGTGCCCCGGAAGGCCCGTGACGGGGAACCGGCTCATGTAGATGCGCGGATCAACGACGAAGCCCGTACCCAGGATGATGCAGTCGACCGGCCGCTCGACGCCGTCTTCGGTGACGATGCAGTCCTCGCGCACTTCCCGGATGCCCGCCGTCACGAGCTCGACGTTCGGGCGGTTGAACATCGGGTACCAGTCATTCGAGATCAGCACGCGCTTGCAGCCGAAAGTGTAGTCCGGCGTGAGCGCCGCGACCAGCGCGGGGGCCTTGATCGAGTTGCGCAGGTGTCGTCGTGCGATGGCTTCCGGCAGCCTGGAGAGCGCGGGATGCGTGAGGCCCACGATGCGCGACTCGTTAGTCCAGTAGAGGCGCGCGCGGTGCAGTCTGCGCAGCCAGGGGAAGCGCGCGTAGCGTCGCCGCGCTTTCGCAGAGTACTTGCGAGTGTCGCGCGGAATCACCCATGCGGGGCTGCGCTGGAACACGTGCAGCCGCTGCGTCGTCGGCGCGATGGCCGGGCAGTACTGTATCGCGCTGCCGCCCGTGCCGATCGACGCCACGCGCTTGCCCGCGAGGTCGTAGTCATGGTCCCAGCGCGCCGAGTGGAACACCTTGCCCCGGAACTTCTCGAGCCCCGGAATCGCCGGTTGATTCGGCACGTGCAGCGGCCCGGACGCGAGCACCACGTGCCTCGCGACGATCGTGGCACCCGCGGCGGTGCCGACCGACCAGCGTCCCGTGCCGGCGTCGAAGCGCGCCGAGTTCACCTCCTGCCCGAAGCGGATGTACGACCGCAGGCCGTGGCGCTCGGTGACGTCGAGGATGTACTGCTGGATTTCCCGCCAGCCCGCGTAGCGCTCGCTCCAGTCGGGCTTGGCGTCGAATGAATACGAATAGAAGTGCGACTGGACGTCGCAGGCTGCGCCCGGATAGCTGTTGTCGCGCCAGGTGCCGCCGACCTCGTGGTCTTTCTCGAGGATCACGAAATCGCGGATCCCCTCCTCCAGCAGCCGGATGGCCATGCACAGGCCGCCGAAGCCCGCACCGACGATCGCAACCTCGAATTGCTCGCGCATCGTTCCCCCTGCACAGTCGCACTCGGCGACCGTCTTCATGATGGATCGCAGTCTGTGGTCCAGACGGAACCGGCGGAATGCTGGCATCGGCCGTGGAATTGATGTTTCCGGCCACCCCTCGCAAGATCGCCCGCACCAAACCCGGGATGTCCGATGGCCCATCGCTTTGCCGCCGCCCTGATCCTGCTTGCCGAGAGTCTGCGGAAGATCGGCGAGGATCCCGATCCCGTGCTCGAGCGCTTCGGACTGGACGCGCGTCGCCTGGACCCCACAGGGCTGCTCGATCGCGAGTTCGAAGTCCGAGTCAACGAGGCGCTCGCTGAGTCGCTTGGCGACCCCCTGAGCGGACTCAAGGCGGGCTCGAGCCTTGGCATCGGCACGTACGGCCCGTTCACGCTGCTGCTGCTCACCGCAGAGAACGCGCTGGCGGATATCCGCACTGCAATCGAGTTCGAGGCACTGACGCTCCTGTTCGGCAGGCTCGGCTTCGAGCCGGGACTCGCCAGCAGTTCCTTGCTGCTGCGTCCCGCACGACTTTCAGGCAAGGCGTTTCGCTTTCGCGCCGACCTCGACGTCGCCGGGACCCGCAAGCTCATGCGCGACCTTCACGGCGCTGCACAGGTCGATGTGGTGCCGCTGCGCATCGTGATGCCCTACGCCCGACCGGCAGATGCCGGCGCGTACGAGCGGACGTTCGGCTGCCCGGTCGAATGGGACGGCCGCGAGGCGCGCTTCGAGTTCGCGAACGAAGCCTTGCACCGCCGCTTCGCGACCGCCGATGCGCATGCGCACCAGATCCTGCGCACTCAGTGCCATCGGATGCGAATCGACCTCGAGCGCGACGCTGCGGGCATCGCCGCCCAGGTACGTTCTCATCTCGCGGCCTGCGCCGGCGCATTCCCGACCTCGGCGGAAACCGCTGCGCTGCTCGGGCTCAGCGAGCGCAGCCTGCGGCGCGCGCTCAACGCGGAACAGACCAGCTTCCGCGGCCTGCTCGACGCTGTGCGACTCGAGAAGGCCGTCGAGCTGCTCCGGGACGGCCGATTGCCCATCGAGCAGGTCGCGCAGCGGCTCGGCTACAGCGAGCCGGCGGCATTCATCCACGCCTTCAAGCGCTGGACGGGAACTTCACCGACCGCGTTCCGGCGCCACGGCATTAAGGAGACGGGCGGCTGACCCGGTCGCGTTGGCCGGGACCCGTGCCATGTGACGGACACTGGCAATCCGTGAGCCGGTTCACGTTGGGCGAGGGACGGGGCGCTAGACTGTGCCGGGCTGCAAACAAGAGGTCATTGCGCCGTGAGCATTCGCAAGCTGATTTGTGCCGCTGCAGTTGCCGCGCTGTTGGTGCCTGCGCTGGCCTCGGCGGCCATGTCGGTCGTGTTCAGCAAGGACGAGATCTCGATCATCCAGGACTACTACGCTGCCCACGCTGGTGACTCCCACAAGAACTCCAAGAAGCAGAAGGGGAAACCCCTGCCTCCCGGCATCGCCAAGAACCTGGCGCGTGGCAAGCCGCTGCCGCCGGGGATCGCCAAGCAGAGCCTGCCGGGCGATCTCGTGCGGCAGTTGCCGCCGGTGCACAGCGGATACGAGCGAGTCATCGTCGATGGCCGCGTGCTGCTGGTCGAGATTGCAACGCAGCTGATCCATGACGTGCTGATGGACGCGGTGTTCTGAACAGCGGGCTCTCGCCGCATGCCCGCGATTTGANCGCGACCGCGGATCGTCTCNGACCGCGGGCGCANCCTCCTNCCGCTAGGTGCTCGAGCCGGGACTCAGCGCCTTCGCCATCTCCATTTCCCTGCGCGCCTCGTCCTCGCGTCCGAGGCGCACGAGGACCTGTGCCAGTTCCTGATGGGCTGCCGCACTCTTCGGATCCGCCTTGAGCGCGGTGCGCAGGTGTTTCTCGGCGTCGGCAAGCTTTCCGCTCCGCGCCAGGGATGACCCCAGGTTGTAATGCGCCGAAGCCAACCCGGGTTCCAGCTTGATCGCCTTGCGGTACGCCTCGGCCGCCTCCTCGGTCAATCCCTGGCGCTCCAGCACGAAACCGAGGTCGTTGAAGATTGCGGGCTGCGGCTTGATCGCGAGTGACTCCCGAAAGTGGGCCTCGGCCACCTCGAGCTCGCCGAGGTCGATCGACGCGAGGGCAATGTTGTTGTGCGCCTTCCAGTGCTTCGGGTCCAACGCGAGCGCCTTCTCCAATACAACGACCGCCTCCTTGCTGTTGCCCTGCTGGAACAACGAGAACCCGAGGGAGTTCAGCAGTTCAACGTTGTCGGGCTCGACCGCGAGTCCCCGCTGGTAGATCCGGACCGCGCCGGGGTAGTTGCCGATGCGTTCGTTGGCCATGCCCGCGCGCAGGAATGAGTAGGCGTCGAGGAACTGCTCATTGATCGTCACGATCGACTCGGCCGGCAGCGCGACGAACTCCGGGATGTTGGCGGCACGGTCGTTGCCTGTGAAGCGGTCGAGCACCACTGGCGGCGTAGACTCGCCGTGCTCGTCGATGTGCGTCAGGAAGAGCTGGGTGTAGGCGGTGTTGGCCTTCGACGAGAACACGAGCCAGCGGCCGTTCGACGACCAGCTGTGCCATGAATTCATCCGGGGCGTATTCGCGCGCAGGCGCCGGGCTTCGCCTCCCGCGGCCGGGATGATGTACAGCTCGCTGTCCGGCATCAGCAGCATGTAATTCTCTGCCTTGCAGAAGATGATCCACTTGCCGTCCGGCGAGAACTTCGCGAAGTAGTTGCTCTTGCCGTTGTGCGAGGCGCCCTCGATCGGCTCGGCCTTGCCACCGCGGCCGTCGTTGAACGGGACCCGGTACAGGTCGAACTTGAACGGCTCCTTGTCCTCGACGAACTCGGGGACGTCCTTCTCGCTCAGCAGGATGCTCGTCGCGTTCTCGATCGAGTCCTTCCGGTATGCCTTTGCCCGCGCGAAGACGATCGACTTGCCGTCGGGGCTCCACGTCGGGTTGCTCTGCACGTACTCGGGATCGTCGGCGCCCGGCAACGGCTTGAACGTGCGGGTCACGGTGTCGTAGACGACGAGGATGCCCTTGATCGGGAAGAACAGCTGCGAGTACCAGATGTCGGGCGTCGCCACGAACACCGCGCGGTCCTTGACGGTGCTGATCACGTAGCGGCCGTCGGGCGAGACCTTCGAGAGGAGCCCGAACGTGGCCTCGCCATCGCCCTTCTTGAAGTCGCTCCAAGTGATGATCTTCCTGTCGTCGAGCGTCATCTGCGTGGACACAGGGAGGACCGCGTAGGCGCCCTTGTCATTGCCGTAATCGACGTCGAGGCCCAGCACGCGGCCGTCGTTGGAGAAAGAGTGACAGTTGCCGCAGACCGGCAGGTTCTCGAGGACGATCGGCGGTGCGGTCTCGGAGTCGATCGCGCCGAAGCGCCAGCGGATGCGCGACGGATCCTGCACGGCCGAGAGAAAGGGCAGCGGAACCTCGCGATAGAAGATCGAGTCGCCCACCGGGTCTGTCGAGGTCCGGATGCGGACGCTCGCGGACGAGACAGCCTGCGCATCCGGGCCGACGCCGACGACCGCGACCTGCGCAACTCTTTCGACGCTGCGCTGCTTGATCGTGGCCCAGTCCGTCTCCGAGGGGCGCCAGCGAGGTTCGTTCGTCGGGAACCGCAGCACCTCGCCTTGGTCGCCGAAGCGAAGCAGCACCACCCAGTCCTTCACGCCCGCGGTCTGGTCGCTCCACACGAAAGTCGGGGCGACGATTTCGGGCGGGAACAGTGTCTCGTCGAGCGGATACTTGATCTCGATCCCACCCGAGGGCGTGGCCGGGAATTCGATCGGTGCCGGTCCGGATTCCTTTGCGCAGGCGCCGAGTACCAGTAGCGCAGCAATCAGAAAGCCGTCGCGCAGGAGGCGGCCGTAACGCTGGTTCATCGTCATTTGCGGGCGATTGTGGGTGGCTGCCAGATGCCGCGTCAAACGAGCGGCGCGCGAGGATGATTTACCATAAGCTCAAAAATTGACACGCAAATTTCATGCGAGTAAGACTCTTCCGTGGGGGAATCTTCGCTACGCAATTGCGCGCGGCGGGCCTGACTCAATCAAACAAGGGCCAGCCACGGGCCCGGAGAAGTCGAAAATGAATCTGCGTCACATCTTCGCTGCGGTCGGCATTGCCGCATCCATGGTCGGCGCTAATGCCAATGCGACCGTCCATCGCGTGTTTCCGGGCGAGTCCATCCAGGCGGCGATTGATGTCGCCGCTCCGGGCGACACGATTCTTGTCGAGCCGGGGACGTATAAGTTCAGCCCTGGTCCAATGGAAGCCGGGAAGTACTACTACGGNCTGCGCATCAAGACGGACAACCTGCGCCTGATCGGCAAGGTGGTCCCGGGCCNNGGCNAAGCGGGCAAGGTCCGCCTNNNNTACNACGNCNCCATCGACCCCTACAACAATGTGAGAGCGGCGGATGTTGGCGCGGGAATCTATGCGGCTCCTGATGTCAGTCTTCCAGGGGAAACACGGAGCTGCGATCCCGACGTTTCTGCTGATTCCCCTCTGGGACAGCTGTGCAAGGCAAATAGCCTCAAGAACTTCTACATTCGTGGCTTCACTGTCGAGGGGTTTCCGAGGAACGGAATCCAGACCCGCTGGGTCGAGGGCTTCGAGTTCATCCGGAACGAATCGATCAACAATCTCAACAACGGCATCTATCCCACCCTGTCGGCGAACGGGCTGGTCCAGAACAACGTTTCGTACGGCTCGCTCGACACCGCGATGTGGGTAGCGGGCTCCGAAAACGTTCGCGTCATCGGCAACGAAGTCTTCGGCAGCGTCATCGGTTTCGAGATAACGGTTTCCAACAACGTCTGGGTGACGCGGAACAAGATCTACAATAACACCGTGGGCATCGGCCTGTTCCATCCCAACGGGGCCGGCAACCCGCCGCTGCCCGTCATGGAAAACTGGGTAATCGAGCACAACTTTGTTCGCGACAACAACCGGAAGAACAAGGCGGTGCCTGGGACCTTCCAGAGTGCGCTGCCGCCGGGTATCGGGATCCTGCTGGCAGGTGTTTCCGGCCACACGATCGCGAAGAACACCGTTGAGGACAATGACTTCGTCGGGATCGCGGTGCTCGGCTGGTGTACGGCGAATGCGGGCGGGCCTAACAACTGCGACGACAAACCGCCGATCGACGGGAATCCGTATGCCAATGACAACCTGGTCGCCCAGAACAAGGTGAGCGGTAACGGCGAGAGTCCTCCTCCGGCTGCGCCATTCCCGCCCGTGGACCTGCTCTATGCGCAGTTCGAGCCGGGAGCGTCTGGCAACTGCTTCGAGAAGAACAAGCCGAGCGGCTATACCTTCTTCTCCACCGAGCCGCCATTCCCGTCTGGCCCGCCACCGTTCGGGACCGGGCCCCTGCCGACCGACGGCTGCAAGAATCCCTGAACCGATTCACCTGCGTTTGATCCAGGCCGGCCGACGTCTATGACGTCGGTCGGCTGCTGTTTCACGGAAGGCTGAGCCGCCCCCGGGTACTGTGCGAGCATGAAGCCAGTTCCCGTTGTCGCTCAGAGGCTCGAAGTGTCGTCCCTTCCCGTTGTCGAGACGATCGAGGCGCATGGCTGCTCGATCGTTCTCCGTCGGGTCGACGGCCCCGAGGCCAGGGAACTCTACTTTCACTGCCAGCCACCCGCAGGCGCCGCGGATCCAGACCGGCAGGCCGAGGCGATCTATCGTGCGATCGTCGGCGTGCTCGAAGCCGAGGGCGGAAGCTTCGACTCGGTCGTCTCCGAGACGCTCTTCCTGCGCAACATGCGGGCGAACGTCGACGCCATCCGTGCGGCGCGTCACCGGGTTCTCGCAGCGCATGGGACCGCGTCTCACAGGCCCGCCACGACCGAGATCGAGCAGCCCCCGTTGAACGAGCGGGCGTGCCTGGAGGTCTCGCTGCAAGCAATCCTGCCGAACGGGTCGCCGGTACTGTTCGAACCGATCGAAGCCAGGCCCGCCTGCAGCTGTTCCGAGTGCGCCCGTGCGCACGGCCTGCGGATCCACGCCGGCGACGAAATCCGGTTCCATGCGGGCGGACTGTGTGGGCATGGTAGCGATGCCTATGAGCAGACTCTCGGCATGTTCGAGCTTGCCGAGGACCTGCTGCGGCAGGCCGGGATGGAGTTCCGCGACGTGGTGCGCACCTGGATCTATCTGCGCAACATCGACCGCGACTACGGGCATCTGAATCGGGCGCGGCGCGAGTTCTTCCGCGTGCGCGGGATCGATCCGGTCCCGGCCAGCACCGGAATCGGCGGCGGGCCGGTCTCCGAGAAGCACGATCTGTGCCTCGGCGTGTACGCGGTGAGGGCGGGACATCCGATGGCGCGGACCGTGATGACCTCGCCCACGCTCAACGAAGCAATGCAGTACGGCGCCGACTTCGTCCGCGGGATGAAGGTGGTAGAGACGAACAAGGTCGCCCTCCACGTGTCCGGAACCGCGAGCATCGACGAGCATGGCAGGACCCATCGCGATGACTTCGAAGCCCAGGTGGATCGCATGCTCGTGAACATCGCGGCACTGCTGAACGGCCAGGACGCCGACTTCAACGACATCGTGTCTGCGATCACCTACCTGAGGCATCCCGCGGACGCGGGGCGTCTCGTCAAGAAGCTTCACGAAGCCGGCTTCGAAGGATTCCCGCATGCGGTGGTCACGGCGCCGATCTGCCGGCCCGACCTGCTCTGCGAGACGGAGGCTCTGGCCCTGCTGTTGAAAGCCACAGCTGGCGCCAGGGGTTCCAAGCAGAGCGCTTGAGTCTCCTGTGCGTAGCGTCGACCACCTCGTTTGAGCTGCGGGCTGGTGGCGGGTCGTCGTAGGATCGACACGGCATCCACTCCGAGTGACGGCACAAGATGGCCTCGATCTTCCTGAGTTACCGTCGCAGCGACACGAGTGGGCATGCCGGCCGCCTCGACGATCCCGCGGACTTCGTGCGACGCGAGGTCGCGGCCGCACTCAGACGCGGCATACCGGTGATCCCCGTGCTGCTCGAGGGCGCGACGATGCCGCCGGGGTCGGCTCTGCCACCCGATCTACAGTCGCTCGCGCGTTACCAGGGGCTCGAGTTGAGCGAGACGCGCTGGGACTATGACGTTCAGCGGCTTGTCGAGGCGATCGATCGCGGGCTTGGTCTTTTGCCGGCCTCGGCGCAGCCGGCACATGCCGAGGCTCGGCGCGCCCCGGCCGCGCCGATCGGGATCTCCCGCCGCGCGTATGTCGCGGGCGGACTGGCGGTACTCGGGCTCGCGGCCGGTGCGACCGCCTGGTGGCG
>Ga0031656_10001095_pt1 | contig 10155 bp, 9 predicted proteins | sample FrelakmetDIP11DI_FD_55080 | JGI IMG/M metagenome (GOLD analysis project Ga0031656, IMG submission 55080) | Freshwater lake sediment microbial communities from the University of Notre Dame, USA, for methane emissions studies - DIP11 DI | ecosystem: Environmental > Aquatic > Freshwater > Lake >... | reverse complement strand
CTTAAAATCACCACTCGGCTGGCTAATTGTCGTCTTATGATCTCTTGGGTGGCTTGCAGACCGTTCATTCCGGGCATCTCCAAATCCATGATGACCACATCGGGGTGTAATAACTCTGCCAGTCGGATCGCTTCCTGCCCATCACCTGCTTCGCCGATCACCTCTATCTCATTGGAGAGTTGTAAGAGGACGCGTAAATCTACCCGCACCTGGGGCATGTCATCCACGATCAACACATGGATGAGATCTTGTTCAGGTTCATGGGAGTGATTGGATGGCAGCATAGGTGGCTCCAGGATGATTACATGATCATCATACAGGAGTCAGACGCTTCTTTCATCCGACCAGGGGCGGATTATATTATTCAATCCAGCTGATTTTGAAGTACAAAGAAGGGACTATGGGTCTAAGCCTTTGGTCCTAGGACCCTGGTTGTATCCCTTAAAATCCAGCCAGTCAGTTTTTTTGCAGGCGTAATTGGGCAATCAGGTTGCGCATTTCTGCCAGCGCTTCCTGTGATAATGACTGCAGCTGTTCAAGCAGTGAGCGTACTTGTTCGGGTTTTTGTTCAAGCAGGATTTGGGCTGAGCGGGTGTTCAACATGATACTGAACATGGTCTGTGAGACTGAATCATGCAGCTCACGCGCCAGGCGGTTGCGTTCTTCAATTGCAGCGATCTGCTCCGCCTGTGCGGCATACGCTTGCAGTTGGGCATTTTTACTCTGCAGCTCTGCTAAGATTGCTTCGCTTTGCATGTTAGCATGCTCTTCTTCACGATTGGCAATCACGTAAGCTAAAAATATGATACACCCTACAATCGGGGTCATCGAGAGCGCTAAACCGATCACCCATCCCAGCCAATAAATGAGGCAAAGCAGGATGAGGGCACAAAATACTCCACACCAGATCCAGCGGCTTTTTCCTGGCAGGACTAATGCCATCTGGTAACTCAACAAGACGAATTGTGCAGTCAGGAAGTCAAGGTGGGGTGGCAGCGCGATCAGGGTGACAATGATGATGGATTGAACCAAAATAATGACATTCAGCACCCAGATGGGTAAGGAAGGTCGTAGCATGACCAGGATGAATAGGACCAGGAATAGCAACTCCAGCCCGGCATACCAGCGGAACATGCTGGGTAGCTCGAGATAGATATAGATCAACGCACGGACAACAATGGCAGCACAAAAGACATATAGCGCGATTACGCCTACCTGGCTAGCTCGCGGCGTGGGCAGTGCATGTTCTTTCCTGGATGCCATTAGGAAACTTCCTTTTTATGGAAGTTCGACCAGCTTGTTTTTGATGGCATAAACGGCAAGCTGGGTGCGGTGTTCCAGGTTGAGCTTACCAAGGATATTGCTGATATGGGTCTTGACTGTCTTTTCACTGATAAACAGCTCCTGTGCAATTTCGCGGTTATTTCGACCCAACGCAACCAGCCTTACGACCTCTTTTTCGCGCCCGGTGAGTTGTTCCACCGCAACTTCCTGGGGCAGATTCTTTGCCTGGGAGACTTGCTCCATTAATTTACGGGTGATATCTGGATGCAAGCGGGCTTCGCCATGGTGAACCGCCCGGATCGCTTCAACCAGGTCATCCGGGGTGACGTCTTTCAGCAGATAGCTGGCCGCGCCTGCCTGGATCGCTGGAAATACCTTGTCGTCTTCTGAAAAGCTGGTCAGGGCGATGATTTTGGCTGGAGAGCCGGATGCATGGATCTTTTGGGTGGCAGTGATGCCATCCATGTCAGGCATGACCAGGTCCATTAAAATCACGTCGGGTTGATGCTGGTTGACCATCTCAACCGCCCTCAAGCCATTATCCGCCTCCCCGATCACATGGATATCTTCATGCAGCTCCAGGAAGGTACGCAATCCCTGCCGTACTACTTGATGATCGTCCACGATGAGTACTTTGATAATCTCCGGTTGTTCCATCAAAATTTCTCTCCTGAGGGATAATCTCTCTCCACATGAATGCGTGTTCCTTCACCGGGTGTGGACCGGATGGCCAACTCCCATCTGATCTCATCTGCCCGTTCCTGCATGCCTGCCAGGCCAAGTCGCCCGCTGCCCCGCGCTTGTTCAAGGGAAAATCCCTGCCCATTGTCTGTGATCTCGATCCAGAGTGGGTGTGCCATGTGCAGGTGGATACTGGCTTTGGACGCATGCGTATGCTTGATTACATTATTCAACGCCTCCTGGGTGATGCGGAACAGGCCTTGCTGTTCCTGGGAGGATAACCTTTCATCACCTTCGATATCCAGAGATATTGTTAACCCTTCGGGGATATGTCGGCTGTCAATATGCTTGCGCAGCTGTGCTTCCAAATCTTCACCTGCCTGTCGCTCCGGGCGCAGTTCCGAAATGAGGGTACGCATTTCCGCCAGGGCACTCTCAGCAAGCTGGTTTAAACGATCGAGTTGCGTGCCCACCCGACTGAGGTCACGGTCAACCAGCAGGAGGGCGGACTGGGTGGTAAGGGTCATGCTGAAGATGGTCTGGGTGACTGAATCGTGCAGCTCACGTCTCAACCGCTGCCGTTCATGAGCTGCTCCCAGCTGTTTCAGCGTGTCTGAATGGGATTCTAATTGCTGGTTGGCGGTTTGTACCTGTTTCATCAGAAATTGGTTTTGCGCCTTGGCTTCCTGTGCATGCCGGGTCGTTAACGAGTATGCACTCAGGAAAATAATCACCGATCCGAATAAGACCACCCTGATCACACCTTCCAGGGGTCCTTCAAATCGAATAAATGGAATACTGAATAATATGAAAAAGACGACAATCCATATCACCCCACGTCTGCGATCGAGCTGCTGCATCGCTTGCATTCCCAGGATGGCGAACAACAGAGAAATATAATCATATTCATCATATTCTGTGCAGAAAAACAGCAGGAATATCAGGCCTGATTGCACCCCCAGGTAAAAATCGAACCATCTTCCGACCCTCTTGGAAAATGCATACTCCGCCAGGAATACCAGCAGGAAACACAGCATCAATCCAAGCAATCTGCCCAGGTAAGGGGTGCCCTGGTAGAACAGGATGGTGCGCAGGAAGACCGCGAGATAGATCAGCCCAATGGCCAAGTAGTACACGCGCTGGTAAATTCGATTGCTGGATTGGTTTTCGGCCATTCTGTGCCTTATTGAAAGGAGACCGGAATGTATGATGAATCATAGCATGGTTTTACATATTCAGCATCAGGCTCTTGCATGCTTGCTGGAGATTTATTCAAAATCTGCTGTGTTATACTCCCTATAACCTCAATCCGTAACGATCACCACATCTGCACTCTGTGCCTTGGTGTGAGGTCTATGGGTATAATCATGCAAGATTATGACTTAGGTGTAGCCTGGAATTGGGAATTCGATGCCGATTTTATAGCCCTGTTGCAGGAGGGATGCAGGCCAAGGGGGCTCTCCATATTGCAGATCACTCCTGTGAACCTTGCTGATGTGCTGCATGCCCTTGCCGTGAAGGAGATCGTCTGCCGAGCCTTCTTTGACCGGGCGTCAGATAGTGACCCTCAGTTCATGCCCCTTATCCAATGGTTCCACGAGAACCGCATCTATACCATAAACTCCTATGAACGCGCCTCGCTCACCTGGGATAAGGCGAAGCTGCATTTCCTAATGGTCAGCGCAGGTCTGGATGTCCCCGAAACGCTCATTCTCCCGGCATATTTTGACCAACCTGAACTGTCNGTTATGGATTGGCTTACCCAATGGGAACAATTCACCATCAAACCAGCCCATGGCAGTGGAGGTGTGGGTGTGCTGATCAACGCCACCGCATGGGAGCAGGTGCTCTCCGTCCGCCAGGAGCATGCCACCGATCAGTACCTCCTGCAAGCCCATATCATCCCTAAAGAGCTGGATATGCGCCCTGCCTGGTTCCGGGTGATCTACTGTGCCGGTCAAATTTACCCGTGCTGGTGGGACCCGGTCAGCCATTTCTATGCTCCGGTGACTGAGGAAGAAAAGATCCGCCATGGTCTGGGCCGGCTGGATGCGGTGGTAGCCATTATTTACCGACTGTGTGGGTTGGACTTGTTTTCAACTGAGATTGCTTTCACCCCAGATGAGCAATTCATGGTGGTGGATTATGTAAATGACCAGATTGACTTGCGCCTGCAATCCACCCATTATGAAGGGGTACCGGACGCAATTGTACGCGATATCGCTGAACGGCTGGTGAGCCAGCTGGTGAACCAGGGCTAGCAAGAAATTGGTGCAAGAAGGTTTTATTAATATTTCCTTGTGTTCCCACTCAATCACAGATCCAATTATTTTGTTCCCTGTCCTGATGGTCAATAACCGAATACTCTACTACACCTAAAGACCCTTGATTGACGGTTCTCCAGCAATGCCTCATCCAGCATATTTCCCCGTTGACGTTTTTACAATCAGTGTGTTGGCTAATCCATTGATCGATCTGGAATGTGGCTATGGTAAAAAACGTGAATTTATTCTAACCCTTGTCCAAGCTACCACTAATAAAATTCTAACAAATATATGTAATAATCTTGTACAATAGTTTGACAAGATATTTAATGTTAATTTACGAAGGAGTTAAGTATGAAATGGTCCTGGAAGATTGGTTCATATAAAGGTATTGGCGTTTTCATTCACGCCACTTTCCTGCTGATCATTGCCTGGGTTGGTTTTACCAACTGGCAGCAAACCCGCACTCTATCTGGTACGTTGGAAGGAATCCTGTTCACCCTGGTGCTGTTCAGCACAGTTGTGCTGCATGAATTCGGGCATTCTCTGACTGCCCGCCGTTATGGCATCAAAACCCGCGACATCACCCTGTATCCCATTGGAGGTGTCGCCCGTCTGGAACGAATGCCCGAGAAACCGTTGCAGGAGTTCTGGGTGGCGATAGCAGGACCAGCGGTGAATATCGGCATTGCTGCAATACTCTTCGCCTGGCAGACGATAGCTGCCCCTCTGGCACCACTGACTGGCTTTAGCCTGACTGGTGGTCAGTTCGTTGAACAGCTGATCACGGTAAATATATTCCTGGCGTTGTTCAACCTCATCCCGGCTTTCCCGATGGATGGCGGACGTGTATTGCGTTCTCTTCTAGCTATGCGTCTGGAATATCCACGCGCAACCCAGATCGCCGCAAACGTCGGGCAGGGCATGGCGGTATTGTTTGGTATAGTCGGCTTATTCATTAATCCATTCCTGGTATTGATTGCCTTCTTCGTGTGGACCGGTGCAGCACAGGAAGCCTCAATGGTGCAAACCAAATCGGCTCTGGACGGTATTCAGGTGTCACGCCTGATGTTGACCGATTTCCAGGTCCTATCACCGCATGAACCATTGAGTCGTGCTGTTGACCTCATCCTCAGGAGCTCCCAGACCGATTTCCCGGTGGTGGAAAACGGGACCATGCTTGGGCTGTTGAGACGGAGTGATATTTTGGCAGGGCTTTCCCAGCAAGGGCAGTTTGAGTTGGTGGAGAATGTAATGCGCCGTGATTTTCCATTAGCGGATGCCGATGAAATGTTGGAACCAGCCTTGCTGCGCATGCAAAACCCTGGCTCAACCACCATCCCGGTCACAATTCGGGGGAAACTGGTTGGGATGCTCACCTCTGAGAATGTACGTGAATTTTTGATGATCCAGTCTGCCCTCCGCAAGGCACCTGGCAGGGATGGGCTGGTTGGGAATACGGCATAACTATTTCCACGTCGAATTTATTTTTTACTTACCATACTAGAGCAACACTTAGAGACGCTGAACTCGAGCGTCTCTAATTTTTTCCGACCCACAAGGGGAATAGCATTGTTGGACCTATTTTCAGATTTCTTTAATTTTATAAGGGGCGGTTTACCAACAGCACCAATACGGGCATCTGCTATTGGGAGGCAGGATATATTCCACCCTGTCTAAGATATCCTCCTGGTCCTAAAATTTCGTATATTTACGGTTGCTAGCCGTCGTTATGCGTCCTCAGGAAGGTCACAAGGTTGTCAATCGGCATCATCGGGAACGTATTTAGGGAGGCCAGTTTTTGGACACTTCTGTAGGCGGAAAGATAAGTCGCATACCGCCGCAACCACCTCTTATGAAGGGGCACCGGATGCTATTATTCGCGATATCGTTCAGCGGTTGGTGAGCCAGCTAATAAATCGCGTTAGCGGCTGTCTTATCGGTCAAAGGCGCAGGGGAGATGTTTTATAGTATGCCTTGGAAACCTTCCCCTGCGCCTTTACCACATCATTGAACCCAATGTCAAGTATTATTATTTTAAGATCAATGGCAGCCAGGTATGGAAGTAATCAACGAAACTTTGCCAGAAATCCTGCCAGAACCCAAGTTTTGTCGTGTAGCTGGTGGAGATCGAATCGCCAATAGCGGTTTGCCCCACTGAGTAGTTAATCGAATAGTTGGTCGAGGCTGCCGCTCCTCCGCCTCCACTGGTCAATGGGATCATCCAGTCCAGGGCAAAATTAGCTGAGCTCATTGCCTGGGCGCTGCTGGCCATTATTAGAATCAGCAAAAGTGTGAGTAGAATCGCCTTTCTTTTCATGGATAGCCTCCTGGCATCATTGTAGCGTCACAAAGACATAAATCCAGCCTTCGCCGCTTTCCAGAGCTTCAAGGGCTTTAGCAAACACGGTACCGGGTAAGACGGTCTGAATGCCTTCAATGGTTATCCTGGCGGCACAGGCTGCGATGCCAGCCTGATCACTGCTGGAGAGCAGATCACCGACCTGGATCGCACCTGCTGCAGCACTGGTCTTCAGCTGCGCTGGTCCCTGCACGACAATCAATAGGGATTCACCCGGCTTGGCTGCGCCTTCCAGGGTTTCCCCTTCAAGAGCGTAACGGGCATATACAACTCCGGCCACAGCAGTGCTGTTTGCGGAAGAAGCCTTGGATACCAGGATTGTGGGTGGGTCATTGGCATCCGCTGGTGCAACTATACCAGTGAAGATGACCACGTCGCCGGTTTCAAGAGCTTCGCTGCCACCATTTTGTACAACTTGCATGATAGCTCCGTTGGTGTGGTAATTTAGCGAATAAAGATTATCGGATGTGAAAACCCCGTAATTGTGATCAGTTCTTTGGGTATTGCCGTAAAGACCATATCCCGATGCGCTGTTGCCGTATACCCCCGAGCCAACTTCGCTTACTCCCTCCACTCCGACACCACCTGCTGCGTTATCGGCTACACCATATACTCCACGACCATTGGCAGAATTCGAATCTCCATAGATACCATAGGTGTTTCCAGTGGTAGCCGAGGCATACCCATACACCCCCCTGCCGGCTGTCGAATCACTAAGTCCATAGACTCCCCGGGTGTTTCCAGTGGATGCTGTGGCATGCCCATAGACTCCATAACCATTGGTGGTTGAATCTGCCACGCCGCGTACACCATAGCTCGTACCTGTTGTAGCCTGCGCCCAACCATAAACGCCTGCTCCCACGCTTACTGTTTCATGGCTGATGCCAATGACACCGTTGACACCTCCAAACAGACCGCCCGATTTGTAAGCGTCAGTGTAATCATCCTTGCTGTAATTATCTGCTTGCATGCCAAGGATACCGAAATTGTTATATGTGCTGGTTGTTCCAGACAATCCAATTCCGCCGCCATTGTTGTAGAAATAACCAGCTAACCCATCCGGTGAACGACTGGCACCCACAACACCATAGTTCACGCCTGTTTGCGACATGGCATAAACCCGCAATCCGCGCCCGGTTGTGCTCCAGTTTTCAATGTGCAAGATGGGATTTGAATCTACTGTCCCAATGACCACTGCTCCAGGCCGCAAGCTCCAGGCGTAGGGGGTGGCATATATAGGCTGACGGGGCGACATCTCCCCATCACCATCCACTTCGATACCCAGATATAATTGCTGTCCATTAATGTCATCCGGACAATTTCCCCAGATATTGGAGGTAAACAAGCCATTTGTAACAGCAACCGTGTTTGTGTCTGAACACAACTCTATACCACCAGATACCTCTGAATATAACCGGAAGATAATAGAATGGTCCCCATTCAGAGGGTTACCGAGAGTATCTGTCAGGCGGCCTTGGACAGGGATATAGTTCAACACATCTCCATCCGGGCTCTCCAGACCATCACCCTCGATTTGCTCGATGCTGGTAGATTCGACAGTTTGTCCCGCCGTTTCCTGCTGAGCCATGCCGAGCGAGACGGTCATCGTTAACAGAATTGCCAGGCATACTATCGTGATGATGAAAAACCGCTTTTTCATAGAATCCTCCATTCCTGTTTTGTCGTGGGTTTGATTGGATGAAATTTCACAAATAAGTATATATCGATATATTCCTGAATGCAAGTGTATCGCGAGCACCCTGCTGCCGAGAAAGCCTTTCTGTCGGGATGGTGTCGATACCAGTCACCCAAGAAAGCTTTTATGGAATAAGGTTGGATTATCAGGTCATCGCGAAATTCAATAAAAAAGGCCCAGCGACGCTGTGCCCTTACTGTTCCCTTTTTTGGGGGAGGAAGCAATCCCTTCCCCCAAGAACGGGATTAAGATTTACAGAGCCTGGGGAACCAAGCTTACTAAGGACCAGGTTGTCCCAAGTGCGTTAGTCGCTCCGACACGCACGTTCCATATCTGCCGGGCGATGTTTCCAGAAGTGAAGGTCAACGTGTTGGCTCCGACGGTACTTGATCCAGCTGCCACACCCCAGTCGGTAGCGCTCCACTGGACCGTGTATCAAGTTACAGATGGAGCAGATGCCGACCAGGTGGCGGTCATACCCTCATTGTTACCACTCAATCGAGCTGTAACGAAGGCTACGTTTACAAGCGCCGCCGTCACAGGCAACAAGCATTTCACGGTTCCAGGTGGCATCTACAAACCAATTCCAAATATGGTTCTATCTCATCCCCCGCCTTTTAGATTGCGGTCAAAGAACTCGATCGTGCGCTGCATGGCAAGATTGAAATAGCCCGACAGGTTATGGTTGTCCCCCTCGTATTCATAATACTCCACCGCTATCCCAGCTGCCTGGATTTGTTGATATAGATCCCTCGAAAATATAATCGGCACTTCTGTATCCGCAGTGCCGTGATGCAGCTGGATGGGTCCTGAGAGATCTGCTAAATATGAATTTGCAGATATCTCCATCCAAAAATCCGGATTCTCCACTGGGGAGCCATAAGAATTTTGCCAGCTTGTGCGCCAGCCTGAACGGAAGTTGGGATTCGGGGTGGGGGTTGGCACGCCTGGGGTTGGCTGGCGCCAGCAGCACAGCAAGTCGGGGTAGGAGCCCACAACTCCCGCCCAAATTACCCCGGCTTTGATATCCGGTGAGATGACCATCGAGCGCAAGGTTAAAAATCCACCCATCGAATGACCCCACATGCCAATCCGTTCCGCGTCTGCTTGTGAGAAGGCTTTCAGTGATGCCACTGCGTTCAATACATCCGTGTTATAACCAGGATTGCCATAGGCTCCGGTGGCATTCCCGTCAGATCGGTCGTGGCCGCGATAATCGATCTTGTATACGATGTAGCCATTACGGGCAAGCAAATCCACATAGGCGATATAACGTTCGGTCGTCNGGTACACCTCCGGGGGGATGTAGCCATGGTTAAAAACGATGGCTGGCCATCCAGTAGCTGGCATATCGCCAAACGGAACTGTGAGCAGGCCGTAGATCTTTAATCCATCTGATGCATACCAGGCGGAATACCGGTAATAGTTGGCACCTGGTTCCAAGGTTTCTTCGATGGTGATCACGCTGCCTGGGTAGCCAGTTTGCCTGGCCGCCTTGATATTCATCGGGTGCAGGGTGGGGGTACGGGTCGCGGTTGCAGTTGGTCGCGCGGTTGCAGTGGGATCTGGTGAACTTGTCGGCGCTGGCGTGTTTGTGGGATTTTGGGCGGCTGTAGGCTCGTTTGTTATCGACACAGGTAAAGTACTGTAGGCTATGTTAAATGCGATGCCTCTTGCTGAGCTGCATCCACTGGCGATGAAGGTCAACAATAATCCAAAGGCAATTCTGGTGATAACACGTATTGATGTTCTTTGTGTACCATTAAAACGCTTCATAATGGATATCTACCTGTAAGTTTTTTATTATAGCCGGTTTGTTCCCGGCATATTTAATAAACTGGTGAGACTCCTTCGGGGTCCTTAATCAG
>Ga0031656_10001093_pt1 | contig 10162 bp, 6 predicted proteins | sample FrelakmetDIP11DI_FD_55080 | JGI IMG/M metagenome (GOLD analysis project Ga0031656, IMG submission 55080) | Freshwater lake sediment microbial communities from the University of Notre Dame, USA, for methane emissions studies - DIP11 DI | ecosystem: Environmental > Aquatic > Freshwater > Lake >... | reverse complement strand
ACTTCTTAGCAATTACCACAATTTCCAATTCTCTATGTAACCGCAGGTTATTTACCCCTGCATTAGTTACCCTGTTAATCCCTAAGAAAATGAGAAAGGAAATTCTGGTTATTGATGATAGTAAAGCTATCAGGTTCATGTTGCATACAATCCTCAGAAAACATTACAAAGTTACATCTGTGGCTGATGGTGTCAGCGCTATGTATTGTCTGCGTAAAAATGCCTTACCCGACCTTATCATCCTTAACCCTGACATGACTGATTTCCCAAATTGGGAATTAGTGAAGTATATGCAAAGCAGTCATCTTTATTCTTCAATCCCCATAGTGGTGTTGTCGAATCAACCTGAAGAAGAAACAAGAGTTAATTCAATAAAGTACGGTGTTGTTGATTTTTTCCAAAAGCCATTTAACCCTTTGCGACTTTTAGAATCTGTGGATAATGTTCTGGTTGGAAATTTTCACAGTAAAGTTTATTAAGAATCCGTATTGAATCAACCCTTAAATGAAGGCACCCATGAAAGTAGAAAGTAAAAAAAATATAAACCCCACCTACAGATACTTTAGTATCCGAAAGGACCTGGCTGTTAATCCGACAGAGCTCAGCAGGCCTTTCATGTATATAGGCCAGAATGAAGAGAATCATTCTTTATTGCAATCCGAATGTTTTGCGGGTATTGCAGAAGCAAACCTGCTAAAAGCTAAAAGTTCATTGCTTAAAATGAACCAGTCAGGTATCATTCCGGCAGTAATTTTTGTTGATTTACCACTTGAGCTAAAAGAATTGCAGGCATTTTGCACTTTCATCCAGGGCAATGAAAAACTGTCAAGGGTTCCTGTAATTATGAATATTCGGAACCTTGGCAAAAATGATATAGCATGTTTGAAAGCTGTTAAACTTGTTGATGAACTGGTAGATTTTAAAGTAGAACTGGCTTCTATACGGCAAAAAATTGATTTTATTTCTAAAGTTAAACATGAGCTGATTGATCGCAAAGGTTCAATTAAACCGGAATTTAAAGCATCAGGAGTTTATAAGCATCAGAATCTCGTTAAACGGGTATTGGATATTCTAATCTCTGTTTCCTTTTTGATCATTCTGATGCCGGTTTACTTCCTGATAGCATTGGCTATAAAACTTGAAACAAGAGGCCCGATTCTATATAAATCTTATCGCGCTGGCAAAGGTTATAAGATTTTCAAATTCTATAAATTCAGGACAATGAGAGTTGGGGCCGAAAGAATGATCAATTCAATCGCTCACCTTAACAAGTATAATAATTTTGGTCATGCTCCGGTATTTTTTAAAGTTGATAATGATCCGCGTATCACCAAAGTTGGCCAGTTTCTGCGTAATTCGGGACTGGATGAATTACCCCAGTTTTTGAATGTATTGATAGGAGATATGTCAATTGTTGGTAACAGACCTTTACCACTTTATGAAGCATCATCACTTACAAGCAACGAATGGGCAGAAAGGTTTTCCGCACCAGCTGGAATAACAGGGCTGTGGCAGGTTAATTGTAAAAATCGCCAGCCATTTACCTGCTATGACAGGATTATTATGGATATTGAGTATTCAAAGACAAGCAACATATTTATGGATTTTGGCATCATGGTTAGAACACCTTATGTACTGATCCAGGGACTTATTCAGGAGGAGCAAGCAGAACCTCAATACCTTTCCATGCATATGCAGCCGGAATTGAGCCAGGTGTAAAAATAAAAATTTGTAAAATAAAAAGCCCGCCTGAATCAGGTGGGCTTTTTNTTATGGTGCGCCTTGCATGGCGTTAAATCAGACGGTACATTGCGTTAGACTCAATATATAATTTTAGCACTATAATTACTAACATAAACTACGATGAGTATAAAAGTGCTAAAGGTTCAAAAGCACATGGGGCAATGGATGAAGATACTTATCAGTCTGTATTAATGACGTTCCAAAATCAAATGCTAATACTAATCGGTAAATAGAATTGTGTATGATTATGCTTAAAAAAATAAATGGTATTTTTTATTTTATAGTTTTTATTTGTTTGAGTTTGAATTTTATTGACGATGCTTTTCATACTCACTTATTTAAGTTTATAAGTGTAACGAGGTATTGGAACTTTGCAGGGTGGTTATTCATAATCTTTTTCTTTTTGTCCTGTATATCGCTATTTAAGAAGGAGCTTATTTTTAAGTACGTTCCCTACATTTTTTACATACTCTTCGTTATAATAACTATAGCTTCATTTATTGTAAACTCAAAAGAAGATTTATAAATAACAAGCGGCTGTCTCAATTATAAGAGATGGCCTCTTTTCTTTTTTATGAGATTTTGTTTTATTTATAAGTACGATCCCGGAGTTTTTGTTGAGGGAGAAAATTATTCAATAAAAGCCAGTCTTGTCAGGGTGTTTTTTCCTCAGATTATGTGCCAGGGCCGGTAATCAGGTTTCAATGCTCACTTTTTCGATTCCCCTGAGCATAAAACGCTTGAAGTGATGATTGTGCCTGATGTCAGCGAAGAAGGGTTCGGTATCAAAGCATCTTTGTTTTCGTTTTGGATACCTTTTTGCGTTTTCAATCGCTTGCCTTTGCCAAAGTACATTGTATATTACAATAATATTATATGTAATTTGATTTTTGAATAACAAACCATTGATTAGGCCTAATTTTAAAAAAATTTCATTTTTCTGGAAATTTATTGTCATTTTTAACCATTATTATGTTATCCGGCGGATGTCCGTATAAAATAGTGCCTTTTTATACGTTCGGCTATTAATGGCTGAAGAAAGCCTGTATTTGCTGGTCAAATAAAATTGGGTAACCTTTTTTTAAACCGTAATATTTTCAAGAGTTAATTGAAAACAATAATATTTTCAGAAAAATATGACTGGCATAATTTTTTGTGTCTATTTGACGTATTTACCTATTCTTGAAGCTGTTTTGCTATTGAAATGATCATTAAACAATACCAATTGATCAATACCAGAACCCAGGTGACACGAGATATCATACTGTGACTTAAAAAGATCCTTCCTTCGTCAGGATGACAAGTTGGGGGGAAGGTCAGTCATTCGGAATAGCAGTGTTTGATCAGGCGCTTTCACCTGTCATCCTGACGAAGGAAGGATCTTTTTGATAAAAAATTTAAGTCTTAATTGATTTAATTTAGTAGCACAACACGTTATTCTTTAATGAAATGATTTAAAATGGATTCAGTGGAAAACAGGATTTTCTCTATTAAAGTAACTTATGGATCTTTCAATGATATAGTCAATCGGATCATTAATTATGCAACAGGTGAATCAAGATATGTATGCATATCAAATGTCCATATGCTTGTTGAAGCAGAGCTTGATGCTGATTATTCCAAAAAAATTTTAGGTGCTGATTTGGTTACGGCAGATGGGATGCCCATTATTTGGGCATTAAATGTGTTCAATGGAATTAAACAGGAACGTGTTGCCGGCATGGATTTATTGCCTGAAATTGTTGCAAAAGCCGAGGAAAATAAAATACCTGTTTTCTTTTACGGCGGAACAACGGAAATGATGTCAAAAACTCGTGACTTTCTTTCCTTGCATTATAAAACACTTGTGGCAGATTTTTATAGCCCGCCTTTTCGGAATCTGACTATTGAAGAGGAAAAGGAAATTATTGATATCATCAATAATTCAGGGGCCAGGATTGTTTTTGTGATTTTAGGTTGCCCAAAGCAGGAGAAATGGATGGCAGCGATGAAGGGAAAAATAAATGCAATTTTGTTGGGGGTTGGGGGAGCATTGCCTGTATTTATTGGGGAAATAAAACGAGCTCCGAAATGGATGCAGAATAATGCGCTTGAATGGCTGTTCAGGTTAATCCAGGAACCTTGGAGGTTGTTTAAAAGGTATACTTATACTAATTCATATTTCATTTACCTGGTGATCAGGAAATTATTGAGCAGGGATAAATACTGATGAATTAGAGAATATAACTTGTATTAATGCTGAAATTTAAAGCAGGTATAGTTATATCAAAAAAAGAAGTGAAATAATTTCTCGCTATACTGGCTTCATATATTTTGTACTTACACCTTAATCCGGGCGTAAAATTATTTGCGAGGATCAATATGCATTTTTATCACCGACAATGGTTGTGTAGATTGTCATAATAATAATCTTCATATCCAGCCAGATACTCCAATTTTCCATATACCAAATATCATATTCAATTCTTTTGATCAGAAAATCATGATCTTTTATTTCCCCCCTGAACCCATGCACCTGGGCCCATCCTGTTAAGCCGGGTTTGATGAAGTGACGGATCATGTACTGTTTGTAAATATTCGTGAAGTCGGTCGTATGCTTTAACATATGCGGCCGGGGGCCTACAACAGACATATCGCCCATGAAAACATTAAAAAACTGGGGTAGTTCGTCAACATTGCTTTTCCGGAGAAATCGGCCTATCGGTGTGATCCTATTGTCATTTTTTGTTACCTGTTTCTCATTGGCGTCATCATTGACCCGGAGACTCCTGAATTTAAGACAATTAAATGCCTGGTTATTTTTTCCAGACCTTAGTTGAATGAAAAATACAGGACCCTTAGAGGTTAATTTGATTATTAAAGCAATAATCGGCACCAGCCAGGATAAGATAAAGATGATGACTAAAGAACTGAATATGATATCAAAAATCCTCTTCTTTATTTTGTTGCCGGTATCTTCAAGTGGTTCATTTCTCAGGGAAAGAACTGGGATATCGTCAATGAAATCTACAAAGATGTTTCTGTTTACGAATATCTGGTAGTCCGGAACAAACTTGAAATGAATAAAATGATTCTCGGCATCCTTTGCAAGATCATAAAGATAAGGGTGTGCTTCAGGAGCGATGGTAGAATAAATTTCGGTAACATCATTTTCCTTAGCAAAAGACACACTATCCTTAAGCCTTCCGATTATTTTGAGTTCCCCGTTTTGGGATGCTGTCGGGTGGTCATCAAAACAACCAAGAACATTTACCAGTTTGCTCTCTTTCTGGAAATAATGGATAAGCCTTTTCGATATATCGTTTTTGCCAAGCACTATTACATTCTTTCTGATCTGGAAGTTATTCTTGAGGGCTTCCAGTGCTACATAAAAAATAAAACGATTCACTATGAGGGCCATTCCAAAGCCAATGAAACTCAATGTGAGGAATAGCCTGGAGTAATCCTTTTTTATAATGAAAACGAAAAAAAGAGTACCTAATATCGTAATGAAATAACATTTAAGGGTTTCTTTTGAAAAGTTTTGAATATCCAGCCAGTTTTTACTGAGGTACAATGCCGTTAAAAAAACAGAGGCCATCCAAAACAAGTTGAAAGCCAGGAAAAATATGAAGTAATCATTCCCCTTGAACACTTCAGCCCTTTTAACAAACAGGCTTAGTACCAGAAGAACAATATTCAGGGAAAGGATATCCCACAGCCAGAGAATAATACGATAAGAATAAAATGAAAGTTTATTCATAAATCTGATTAGATAAGCAGACGGTTCATGCCGCCTTATATTTCAGCTATTAATATTTCCAACTATGCCTTTAATTTCCTGTCTTGCCACATTTATTTTGCGGCATCAAACTGATGTATCAATGAAGTGGTTTCATTTATATTAGTCCTGGATGAAGCTCCAAACAAAATTGACTCAATATTTGGCAGCTTGCAAACATACTCAATTGCTTCCTTCGGGGATACTGCGCCTCCCGCAAGTACCTGCATTGCGATAGCCCGGAATTTCTTAGTCTTCAATGTTTCCTCATATAATGCTTTTCCGCCAGACATTCGAAATCCTGCTTTGTTGATTGATGAACAAATTATTGGATTCCTGATACCGCCACTTTCCAAAACTTCAAGCAGCTTTGGCAGATTCATGGTGATGAAACCTGCTTCTGCATCATACTTTTTTTCAACATATTGGTGAAAAGCAATAAGCACGTCCTTCATGCCCAGGCCAAGCAACATATCGGTAATTACATTCTGCAGGAAAATGACCGGTGTCTGGATCCCTTTGAACATTTTCATTTCTGCATCAATTAGGAGTTCCATGATCTTCAGGTAATCCTTTGATAAAAATGCAACACCACCTTTGAACAGAGAACCGAAAAAGTTTCCGGGAACATATTGCTTCAGTGTTCCGGTAATACCAAGTTCCGTGACTGCATTGGCATATTTGTGTGCATAAGGCATACATGGAAAAATCTTGAAGTCTTTATACTTTTCAGGGTTGTTCCGGATGATCTCGCAAATATTGGCAATCCGGTCATGGGTTGTGCACATGAAAGTGTTTACACCGGCTTCCATTGCATAATCAAGTGTCTTAATAATGGCCGAATCTTCTTTGAACTTTATGGATTGAGCCATGGATTTCTCATCCGAGATATGATTTACGGCAAAAAACTGGTTATCTCCAAATAATATTCTTTCCATTGAATTATCGTTGTTCTTTTCTGATTAATGATATAGCCTTGTCTGTCAGCCATGCACTTTCAAAACTGTTGATGCTGTTTGGCACCTTTCCTTGTAATGTTTTTACGAAATAGTCGATTTGAGCGGAATACTCCTCACCCCGCAGATAATAGTCAACCTCAGGTGTAAGGTCCGTCACGTGCCTTATATTCCAGCCCTTACTGTATCCTTCAGGAAATGGTTCTTCTTTAAAATAGACTTTCAATTCATTGGCATCCGAAACGATTTTGCCTTTCTTGCCATTGATGCTGATGGAAGTTGACATTTTCCTGAAAGTTTCATCACTCCAGTTAACTGATAATACTCCGGTAACCTTATTGCTCAGTTGAAGCATGGAATAAACCGCATCGTCCACATCTTTTGAGAAAATGGATTTCAGTATGGTGGCTTTAACCTCGGTTATTGGAGCCAGAATGTAATTTATGAGGTCAATGACGTGTGATGCATAATCCATCAGGCAACCGCCACCTTCTTCAGGATTGGAACGCCAGGTGTCCTGTTTGGCTTTAACTACAACCGGACCATAAGCCTGGCCAAGGAAGTGATAGACTTCACCAATATATCCTCCATCAATGATCCGCTTTACTTCCTGGAAGGTTCCCACAAATTTGTTATGATATCCCACCTGGTTGACAAGCCCTTTTTGCTTAGCCAAAGCCACGAGCGGTGCGCCTTGTTCGGGGTTAAGACAAAATGGCTTCTCCGCAAAAACATGAATATTCTGGTTAAGAAGCTCTTCCACGATTGCAGCATGAAATTTGGTGGGGACTGCAACCAAAACTGCATCGGGTTTTGCATCCTGTAACATTTTCTTGTAATCTGTAAAACAAGGAAAAGAACTGTATTTTTCTATAGCATCCAGCATCATCTTGGAGGTATCACAAACACCAACCACCTGAACATCAGGATGTGCACCCAGGATGGCAAGATGTGAAATACCCATTTTTCCTATCCCAATAATTCCAATTTTGGTCATTTCTACTTTCTTTAAATAGGTTTATGTTATATAGTTAACTGTTTTTGAGGATTTTAATTGTAATCTGATATTAAAAAATCTTAAGATTTTTATTTTTATCGAAAGTCCAAGCCATTCTAAATCAGGATGAAACCAGGAATCTAATTGCCGGATTTCAATTTTTGGGTTAATTCCCGGTATAAAACTAAATAATTTAGTATTTCGAATATTTCTCCTTAGAAAAACTAAGCATTTTACAGGAAAATTTCAAGTAAAAAAATGCACAATTTACTGATTTTCAGAGCTGATGAAAGTAAACAAGCAAAAAGGGGAATGCGAAATGCTAAAGAACTAAGGTTTCAATGAGCAGTTTTGACCTTATTTGATGAACTTATTGCCGGAGTTAAGATGATGAAGCAGGAGATGCTTCAAACTGTTTTATGTGTTACCTGGAGTTTTTTGACTGCATTAGTGATTTCAGGATAAGAGCCCGAATCCATGATTGGTGAAATCAGCAATGAAACCGCAAACTGCCGGTCTGAATTGAGCAGCACTCAGCACCTTCGATCATATGGGGTTCGGCTATGACAGTTCTATTTTCCTATGTAATGCAACTAGTTTTTAGCTTTCCCTGGGGGAACCAGAATTGCAAATATTTCGTTTGACCAAACTTCCTGGTATTGATATTTAAGAAGGAAAGCATTAAAGTAATCATTTCTGCCAATATTTTTTTCATTGGTAAAGTAATCACCGATCACAACTTCTTCCGGCCATCTGCTTCCTTCATGAACTGTTTTCACTTTTTGTCTCACAACAACCGGCAGGGACTTATTTTCAATTGCACTTTCATTTCATTAATAAATAAGTCTGTACTATAAAAACTGGGGCTTGGATTTTTTAGAAAAGGTTTTGTTTCAGTCATAAAATGAAACATGGGTATGGCATCGAAGGCAAGCACGAAATCATCTTTTTTCATGTATACAGAAGAGTTTCTGAGTAGTTCATTTAAATCATCTGCTCTTGCTTTTGATGTATATATGTATTTCATATTTTTATTATCAATGCCGTGAACCATTTCAGTTCTTCGGTGATAATCATAAAAATATGGATAGTAGAAAATATGGTAAATGCATAGGAGTATTATGACAAATAACCCACCATTGGTTATTCGGCGCATTTGAGTTGCCGTAATCGAAATTTTAGGTTGTGTGAGTGCCTCTGTAGTTTGAAACTTAAAATCAGCATTTATAGTTTTTATGGAAAGCAGGTAGTCAATTGCTATTGGAAATGAAAGCCACATTGAATAAAGTCCAATTGAAATTATTCCAGGTGCACTTCCAAACGGAAAGACGAGGATAATAAAAACACCCATGACTGATAGCAATTGGATTTCTTTTTTGGCGGAAAAAATAAAAATGAGCAAAGCGAAAAAAAGACATAGTCCAATCAGGAAATATAATAGTAACGGAAGTTTAATTTTATCGGTAACAATCAAACCTGCAATAGAAAGTATAAAAGCCAAAGGCAATAGCTGTATTATGGATTTTAGAAATTTTCCTGAATACTTCTGCGGATCAACAAAGTATTTTGAAATGAAAATAAATGAAAATATCATTAAGACTGACCCAATGGAAATGCAATATTGCTTAATGGGGAAATAGAGCAATTTGAAAAAGCCATAGCCGCCGTCCAATCCATCTTTTTTATTGGTGCTGCTGCTCATGGAAAAAAGATATTTTATCGAATTTGTATAGTATTCAAAATGACCCATTTTTTTCATTATGGCAATCACCGCCGCCAACATAAGAATCGCACCGATTGAGAAAATTGCAAACCTCTTCAACTGTATTTTTACGGGCACTGAGTTTATGTATCCATGATAGAAGATGACTAGCCCGAGGCTCAATCCGAGTAAATTTGGAAATCTTGTAAATATATTCAGGCTGAGAAGTGCTGCGCCGATAAAAATGAATAGGTTCCTGGAATTTGTTAGCCCTCTGTAAAGAAAATAACAGGCTGCAAAATAAAAAAAGGAAGTAAGATTATTATAATTCAGGTCCCTGGGTTCAGTATTGATATAAAGTACAAGAACGATGAAGCTAACCTTGAGGATATTGTTATTGATATGATCCTTCAAAAGGTTGTATGCTATCATTATAGTGGCTGTAGAAACTACGGCACCCGCAAGCCTGATGCCCCATAAACCAAGGCCAGGGAAACTCTCATACACAAGTCCGCCCAAAAGGCCGCTAAGCCAATAGAAGAAGTTATATTGAACAGATTGCGGGTCCCTGAAAAACTGCTGGTAGAATGAAACATGAAACCCTTCGTCCAGCAAATCCACTCCCTGAAAAATAACAAGGATTTGGTAGATAAGCAGAATTGCAAAGAATAAAGTTGTATTCAGTTCAAAACTTTTACTTTTCATAGATATTTTATTTAACTCCGAAGTCGTGGAGGATATTTTCACTTGCAAGATTTTATAATTTAAACCGGATTTATTAATATTCGGAAAGCATGCCGATCAGGACATCCTGAGAAGCTATTGTTATTCGCTGATTTTTTATCTATTATGAAATTATACTTGTATGTAGGTACTAGAGAATACTTTGTTTTCCCTCAATCAAGTAAAGACTAACGTGTTGGGCTATTAAATTAAATCCTATAAGATTTAATATTTTTATCAAAAAGATCCTTCCTTCGTCAGGATGACAACTTGGGGGAAGG
>Ga0031656_10001092_pt1 | contig 10167 bp, 13 predicted proteins | sample FrelakmetDIP11DI_FD_55080 | JGI IMG/M metagenome (GOLD analysis project Ga0031656, IMG submission 55080) | Freshwater lake sediment microbial communities from the University of Notre Dame, USA, for methane emissions studies - DIP11 DI | ecosystem: Environmental > Aquatic > Freshwater > Lake >... | reverse complement strand
CACCAAAGGACATGCCCTTTGCGTCTGTAGTACAGCAGGGAAGTTTTTCCAATTCCCGGCGAAGACCGGGTAGATCAAGATCGAGTATTACCTGATTCTCGAAGAGATAATCGAAGTCAACTGTCTGGAAATCCATTTCTGGCCCGGGTATCTCGAGAGCAAAATAAAATTGCTTGACCGAATCTTTCCCTATTATTTTAATGGCAAGGTGCTTCAAACCTTGCTCGAACTTTGTGAAGACAAAGCCCCTTCGAGTCTCTCCGGGCGGGATGTAACGGGTCATCCGGATATCGTAGAAGTGATCATAGATCTTTTTCTTTGCATTCCCGGAAGCACTTCCATGGATTATATTTGCAATCTCCATGGCTGGGTAATATTCCGGGTCAAGCCGGTGCGGAACAAACCAGTAGGGATATAGACCACTATTTTCTATCTCGATCCAGACAGGCTGGATACCTTTTCCCGTTAGATCGGCACCGAAGACCTCTATACTCTCGTCCGGTGTGAGGACATCAACGGTTACCGTACTATCACCATCCGATTTCGTAACTGCGTGGGTCAAGAAACGGGTTTCATCGAACGGTTTTGGCTCAAATGTAGTAGCACATCCTGATATGAAAATCGGCAGAAGGATAGCAAGAGCAAGATGAAGAGAGCACCAAAGGTATTTCACTTTAATGCTCAGAAAAGCATATGCAGTATTTTGTTGAGCTATCATCTGAAAAGTATAAGTCAAGACTCAAAAAAAGAAAACAGCGTGTTCACCCCGATGACACACTTCGCAGTGTTAGTTGAGAAATCTTTCATATTCATGGCACTTGGTAACTATTAATGATCTATGCCTGCAAAGAATGACTCTTCAAGAAACCGGGCGATAGCCTCCAGCAAAACCTCACGCGGGAAGGCATTTCGGGTGATGAACATGCTTGCCAATGTCGGGTGATCCCTGTTGAACGGCATTGCAATAGCCCAATGATCGGCGTTCAGATAACCCAGGAGTGCTCCACCCGGGACAAGGGCGTCATGAAGCACCACCTGACTGTCGTTCCGTGGGTCTACCAATGAGAGTTCGTCGTACGTTGGTCGCAATATGAGGGAGATGCCGTCACGGTCTGAAAAAGCCGACAAAGAGTAATATCGCACCGAAGCAGGAAGTCTGTTAGCAGCAAGCCATGCCAGTCTCTCTTTACGGGTCAGACTATCGAAGGCCTGCCCCTTGCCGGGTGGGCATTTCCCTTCAAAAACAGAATCCGCAAGGTTTTTTAGGGTTTTCGGCAAAGCGTCTGCGATCGGGGTACCGCTGACAACACCTGCAAGTGTGACAACTGCTGCTGTGCGATTGCTGAGGTCCGGATAGCGACCCAGTGCCTCAAGCATATCCGCAGCCCCCTTTGAATACGCGATGAAAACAAGTTTCTCATCCGGTGTGACCGGCATTTTTTCAACAGCTTCCCGAATCAGTGATGCGTTATGAGCACTCCCGGCCAAACCGTTCACCATGACCATATCGGTTTTGAATCCGAGGGCTTCAACATGTGGACGGGCATCAGAAAACGGCAGAATGTAATCCGAAACACATTCTTCCATAAGGCCTGGGATGATCACCAGGCGCATTGGCAAGCGGGCATTGCCGAGGTATACGGGTTGACCATCCGGCGCAGGTTCATCGGAGAGCCTCTGCAGAGCCTGGTCGCATGGTCTATCATCCGGAAAGCGCCATCCGTGGTCCTGCTGGATGGCACAGAATATTTCTCTGAAACGTGCCCGTTGATCGGTTATGCCTGCGTATCCTATCGGAACCAGAGTAGACGCCGGGGTATTGAGGTCATATTTGAGCATTGGTGAGGGTGTGCAACTCGCCAGACAGAGAAAAAACCCAGCTATCAACCAGATCAACGATATCCGTGATGACGGTCGGAAATAATAGGGGCAGGGACACCGTTTCTGTATTGCGCCGAATATAGATAATAGCTTCCCTATCTTCATATAACCATTCAGGTTGTTTCCGATAAGATCACTTAGCTCAGTAGTTCAATTCTTTATCTTGCAGCGCATCTCCGGACTGCCGTAGCCCCAGGTGATGATCGCCTCCCCGTGATACTCCCAAAGAGATTCATTTCTCCCCTGGTACTTCGAACCGCTCGCCGCAGGCTGCAGGTACATCAGCGACACCTGGTCGCCCCGTTCAGCGATCAACGTCGGCGGATCGGTCTTGAAGAATGTGGCGATCACCTCATTCCTTGGGTCGCCATCGCAAACATAAAAGACAGGCTTGCTTGATGAAACGAGGCGGTATCTTGCCTGTAATTCAGCAATCCTCTGCAGATACTCGCTCTCCACACAGCGGCGCCTGTCGTCCGACTTCCAGCACTCATTGCGCCCCTTGATCCATCCGCGTTGTTCTGCCTTGAGCACAGGCGGATGCTCATTTACTGCTTTCCTGGATGCCTCGGAGTAGACCATGGCAAGCTTCTGGTCGAGCGCAGCCAACCCTTCATCCTTGCAGATCATCTCTTCAATACTGCCGGCCTCCACCTTGCTGCAATCGAATGAAGGGCCTGTCGCTTCAGATACACTTGCCATAGGTGCGTCAGTACAAGCCAACAGCAATAATATCGAAATTATACGTGTAACTACTATTGTTCCCGAGATTTTCATAAATTTCCGTCCTCTGGATCTTTAGTATACCCCATGATGGATGGACAACTGCATCAAAAAAGCTTTTGCCTCATATGAATTAGGGATCCCGCACGAGGCATCTCCTCTTAACCACTCATACGCGCCTATGAGACATTTCCCGACAAGACGTTCATCGCCCGTACTCCGATTATTCCGGGTGTCAATAATGATGAAGAACATATTCGGGCAACCTCGTCGTTCATTATTCCCTATAAGAATGTGATAGACTATGAACTACTGCCCTATCACCGCTTTGGGGGGAGCAATTACGGATTTTTGGGGAAGGTCTACGAAATGATGGACTTTACATCGCCAACCAAAGAAACGCTCGACCGGTTGCAGGCGATCATCGACGAGGCGTTCGGCCGGCAGGCCGAGCGACGGTAAACCAGCATGGATGCACTCAGAATATTTTTAGAACAGCAGCCGTTGCTCTCGCTTTTCATTGTTATCGGCCTCGGATACGCGGTGGGTGGAGTGAACATCAAAGGGTTTGCGCTCGGCGCTGGTGCAGTACTCTTTGTGGGCCTGGGCGCAGGAATGTTCGCGCCCAAGGCTGTGCCGCCCGCGTTGGTAGGCTCACTCGGGCTGGTCCTGTTTGTCTACGGGATCGGGATCCAGTNCGGCAAGCAGTTCTTCAGCGGCATGGCTAGTCCTTTCGGCCTGAAGGCGAACGGGTTGGTGCTGCTGTCGCATCTTTCCGGGATTGGCGTCTGCTATATTGCCTATGCCGCATTATCGGTTGCTCCGGCTGCGGTAGCAGGATTGTTCTGCGGTGCACTGACCAGCACGCCGGCTCTGCAGGCGGCCATTGGCGCGGTCGGCAATAATGACCCGGCTCTCGGCTACAGCGTGGCGTATCCCTTTGGCTTCATCGCCCCGCTTCTCTGTATGTACTTCGCCAACGTCTGGCTCAGGCAGAAAGTCATGACCCCCGCGGGGCCTGCTCTCGAACTTCGGGAAGTATCGGTGCGCAACCCGCAGATCGTCGGCCGGCCCCTGTCCGAAGTGAGCGCCGAACTGCCGACCGGCGTTCGGATCGTCGTCGTCAGGCAGGGAAATCAGAACCGGGTGCCTGCGCCCGACATTACCCTTGCGCTTAATGACATCGTGGCCCTGGCTGGCGAGTCTGAGGAGGCGTTTGAGAGCGCACGGTCGCTTATTGGGGAGTTTGCTGCCGGCGGAATTACGAAGGACCGCGGGGATCTGGATTATTTCCGTGTCTTTGTTTCCAAGCCTTCTGTTGTCGGCGTTGCGCTGGCTGACCTCCGGATACCGGGGGTCGATGAGTTCTCGGTCATGCACGTGAGGCGGGGCGATGCCGATCTTCTTCCGCGGGCTGAAGTCATGCTTGAGTTCGGAGATCGCGTTGGCGTGATGGTCCACCGCTCGCACCGCGATACGGTGCGCAGGTATTTTGGCGATTCGATCAAGGGAACCACTGAGTTTAGCTATATGGCCATGGGTGTCGGCATGGCGCTCGGCGTAATCCTGGGCGTGCTCCCGATCCCGATCCCCGGGCTCGGCACCCTCAGTCTCGGCGTCGCAGGAGGCCCGCTCGTCATGGGGCTGATCCTCGGCCGGCTGGGCCGAACCGGTGGCTGGGTCTGGACCATGCCGCTCTCGTCCAATATCATCCTGCGCAATTTCGGCCTCACGGTGTTTCTCGCTCAGGTCGGCATGACCTCAGGGCCGAAGTTCATCGAGACGGTGCAGCAGACAGGGTTGATCTTCCTGGGCCTGGGTGCTGTTATCGTGCTCGTTTCGGTGCTCGTCAATCTCCTCGCCGGGCACTTCCTGTTCAGGCTGCGGTTCGACGAGCTGCTCGGCGCTACCTGCGGCGTGGCTGCCAACCCGGCCCAAATAGTCTTCGCCTCGAAGCTCACTGCGAGCGACCGGACGGACGTCGTCTACTCTATGACATACCCGACCGGAACCATCATGAAGATTCTGCTTCTCCAGATTATGCTTGCACTTATGAAATAGCAGTGATTTCGCCCCTGGCGTTGTAATAAACTTCGTGGATATAAAACATATCTCCATGCTCTATCACTCTGTAATTCCACATTACTGCTTATCTGCTCCAGTCCGCGATCTTGAGTTTTTTGATTTGTTTGAATTCACTGGTATTATTCGTGACCAGTGTAACGCCAAGGCTCAAGGCATGTGCACCTATCAGCATGTCCATGGAGCCGATAGGCTTACCCGTTCTTTCGAGTAATGTACGCACCTTTCCATAACTTTCAGCTGCCTTCTCATCGAAATCCGCGATTTCGAGTGGTAGGATGAATTCATCAAGGGCCTGGCGATTTTTTTCGACTTGCTGGCTCTTTTCCACACCAAACCTTAATTCCGCAGTTGTAATAGAAGAAATGCCAATCTCACCAACAAAATGTGTCTTGAAACGCCGAAGCAGTTTCTCGGGCTTTTGCTTGATCAGATAGATGCAAATGTTTGTATCAAGCATATATTTCATCGAAAAGACTCCCGTTTCTGCGTCTTCGGCTGTTTCCGCTCTGACATGAAGTCGGACGAGAACTTGTTCAGACTCTTCACCAACATATCCCACGATCCCTTTGCCGGAATCAACATGACAACGTTACCCGACTTTTTGACGTATACACGGTCGTCCTCAAACCTGAATTCCTTGGGCAGTCGAACCGCCTGGCTTTGACCATTTTGAAATAGCTTTGCAGTTTTCATGAACCACCTCCTGATTAAGTATATACTAATAATATAGATGTTTCAAGCCTTTGTTTTGGATGCCGAAAATTCAGGGTTATATTTACTCAGGACTGGACATAGGAGGCTTTAAAAACGAGAAGTTCTTATTTATAGCAAATCCCCCCTGGACTCCGCACTTTTCAAAAAATTGGTGATAGTGTAAGGTATGATTAAGTTATAAGCTATTTGGAATGTCAGTTGAATCGGATAGCGAGCGCATTCCTCGCAGCTCTGCTTCGGGGTTCTTCATTCTGACTCACAGGGGATTTTGGGTATTGGTCATCTTAAATCAATGACTAATATTACAAAAAGAGTACTAGCAAGAGACTTTTTAATAACTGCTTGGCAGGGAAGGATGATGGATAACATGACTGTAAAATTACGGAGGACCGCATCTATGAACATGCGATATTTTTGTTTGCTTTGTTTAGCCGTCCTTACAATACCGTCTTTAAACGTTCAGGCAAACGATGTGGTGAAATACAACGGCGTTCCGGGGAGCGGTAAAATACAAATCTACGCGCATAGGGCCATGAGAGGTTTGCTGCCCGAACAAACCCTACCGGCTTATAAAGCTGCCCTCCGCCTGGGGGTGGATTACGTGGACATGGATATTGGCATGACCAAAGACGGTGTGCTGGTTATCACGCACGATCTGACCTTAAATCCTGACTTGACTCGGGACCAAAACGGGCAATGGATCACGGACCGCACCCCGATCAAGAGTTTAACGTTGGACGAGCTCCAGAAATATGATGTGGGCAGATTGAAACCGGGAACGAAATACGCTTCGTATTTCCCCCATCAACGAGCAGTTGACCATACACCTATTCCAACTCTTGGGGAGATTGTTCGATTAGTGAAAAAAATAGCCGGTGACAAAGTCGGTTTCCAGATAGAGATCAAAAACGATCCCACACAGCCGGAAATGACCGCTTCGCCAAAAGAGTTTGCCCTGGCTTTGTATCAATTGATAAAAGAAGAAGACATTGGCAATCGTACTGAAATCCACGCTTTTGACTGGCGCTGTCTTATTGAGTTAAACAAGCTGGATAAAAATCTCAGGACCGCTTATCTTACCGATCATACCACGGAAGTGATGGATGACGCGGAGAAAGGAACCTGGACCGCCGGTCTGCTGCCTAAAGATTATGGCTATTCCCTGCCGAAAATGGTCAAGCATCTTGGGGGCTGCTGCTGGGAACCCTTTGAAATGGATATGACTAAGAGCGACCTTGATGAAGCCCACCGTCTTGGGCTCAAGGTTGTCGTATGGGGTTGGCCGGAGCAGGAAGGCACGGAATTCAATTATGGGCAGATTGAAAAATTAATTAATTTTGGGATTGACGGGATCATCACGGACCGACCGGATATTTTGCGGGGCATTCTCGTTACCAGGGGCATGAATCTGCCTAATGGCTTTGAAATCCAGTGAGATCTACTCTGAACATATTCGAAAGATAATTGAGGTTTCCCCTCAATGTCGCAGATGGCGTTGAGTTCAGGAGGGAGAGTTGCCTCTTAGGCCTCTCTGAAAAGCTATGTGTCTTTTGTCCCGCAGGAAACATCCCATTTATCGCAATCAATAACACATAGGAGGCAATACCCCACAGTATGACAGGGCAAACAGAGATCCGACAACCCCGGATAGTGTCTATTTCTTCGTGTGATCCTGATGACAGAGCAGGCAGTCCATGTGGCCCTGCTGATTGTTAAGGCTCACCTGTTCATGCCACATATCGTCTGACCCATGGCATCTCCAGCAATGGGCAATTTCCTCCTTTGGCGACCATTTAGGTGGAGTCCATTTTCCCTCAAAGTACTCATTGAGATGAGAAACTACCTGATATACGACCTCACCCGTTACCTTGGCGCAGCGTTCCTTCTTCTGCTTGGAATTGACCTGGGTGCCTGCGGCCAGGGACCACTTCGAAACAGATGTATGACATAAGGGCGACATTGCCCTCGTCTTAAGCTGTTTGGGGATTGAGGAGATATCGTCGAAACGGTCTGTCGGAAATTCAGTTTGAGCGTAGCCAAACATCAGGCGATCTATCATTGTTACATAGGTTCCTTTTTCGTCATAAGCGACCATGTTGATGAGGGCAGAACAGACCCCGAGAACTCCGCAGAGTGTGCCATGCGCGCCGGGTGATTTGCGTCGTTATGTGTAAAATTACAGATTAATAATTTAGCGTCTTGACGCTTTGCCTTCATGATGGTATATTAAAAACATGAAAACATTAGCCAAAAAATCAACAATTTACTTTGACCCTCAGATCCATAAGGCTCTTCGTCTAAAAGCCGCTGAAACTGATAGTTCTGTCTCTGATATCGTCAATGAGGCTATTCGACTCGTCTTCGCGGAAGATGCAGAAGACATCGCTGCATTTGCAGAAAGGGCACATGAGCCTAACCTGTCATTTGAGGAAGTTCTCAAGGACCTGAAAAGGCGTGGCAAAATATAATATCCTTATCAAGCCGTCTGCTGTCAAAGATATTGAAAACATTCCACGAAAAGATCGCATCCGGATAATTCAAAAGATTCAAGGACTGGCAGACACCCCCCGACCCCAAGGATGTGAAAAGCTTGCCGGAGAAAACAGATACAGAATCCGACAGGGAGTTTACAGAATTGTCTATTCAGTTTCCGACAGGGAATTGCATATTATAGTTGTTAAAGTTGGACATAGACGAGATGTATACAAATGAGGCACATAAGGAAACACTCATAGAGAGGCAATAGGGTCAGGTCTACACACTTGACATTCTCTGAAGTGTTGGCGTAAAGTTTTTGCCAATGGCACGACCGCTCAGAATAGAATATCCCGGGGCATTCTATCATATAACCGCCCGCGGCAATGAGCGGAAAGACATATTCTGGGACGAAAGGGATAAAGAACGATTTCTTGCCTACTTGGAGACAGCAGTAGTTAGATATAAAGCAGTCATCCATGTCTATTGCCTAATGAATAACCACTACCATCTCCTCATGTCGACGCCCGCTGGCAATCTTTCGCAGATTATTCGTCATATCAATGGAGCATATACGATCTTTTTCAATAAGCGTCATCACAGGTTCGGCCATCTTTTTCAAGGAAGATACAAGGCAATTCTCGTTGACGCCGATGTATACGCTGGCGAACTTTCACGATACATCCATCTCAACCCGGTGAGAGCAGGTCTCGTGAAACTGCCAGGGGAGTATCCCTGGACAAACTATCTGTGCTACATCGGTGAGAAGAAAGCTCCAAAGTGGCAGACGATGGATTGGCTGTTAGGGTACTTCGGGAGGGCACGGGAAGAAGCTAAAAGGGAATATCGTGCTTTCGTGGAATCGAAGATCGTCGCACCAGAAGACCCTCTGAAGAAATCAATAGCTTGCGCCATACTCGGAAGGCCTCATTTCATCGAAGAAATAAAGAGGAAATATCTTGGGGACAGGAAAAGAAACCGGGATGTTCCGGCGGTTGCCGTATTGACAAGGCAAGCCCCCCAAAAAATTGCCGAGAAAGTTCGTCTGGAGTTTCGGGACAAGCCGGAATATGCCAGAAAGATTGCAATCTATCTAAGTCACAGATTCAGCGGCATTCCGCTCAAGGAGATCGGGAGACAGTTCAGCATTGGAGAATCGGCAGTATCACAGGCGAGTCGCCGATTTGAATCAACTCTTTCAGAGAATCCACGGCTCAGGGAAAAGGTAAACAAGGTAAGAAAGACTCTCAATTTGTGTACTGTATAGACCTGAACTTGTATCTTCGACCGGTGAAAGGACATAAATGTTTGATCGCATTTTGAAAGAGATGCGGNATAAGATTCGCAAGCTTGAATACATCGTATCGATTCACGCTGATGAGGAAATGAATGACGATTGCTTAACAATCTTTGATGTTGAACGATGCATTCTGACCGGAAAGATTCTGGAAAGACAGAAAGACAAGGCTACTGCCGAGTCGAAATATCGCATACAAGGAAAATCACTTTCTGGTGAAGCAGTTGAAGTTGNTGCAAAAATAAGCCCAACTGGCAAGTTGGTTATCATTACTGTGTATATGCCATAATACTCCATGAAAAGAGGAGACAAATGATTTGTGATTTTTGCGGGAAGCAGGGCGCTCGTATTAGGAGAGTTGCACGGACATACGGCAAGGGCAAAGATATTTTGATCATAGAAAATGTCCCTGTCGTTTCGTGTCCTCACTGTGGAGAGAGTTACCTTGAGGCAGAGACACTGCATGAAATTGAGCGTATTAAATTGCACAAAAAAAGCTTTTCCGTCAAGCGCTCAGTTCCTGTTGTTGAATATGCCTAAAGAAACAATACACATGACCCTCCGCATATAACGGAACAGGCGTCTATAGAAAATTCCCCTTTACTGGGTGTCATGGGTCTTGCGGTAGAAAGTCTTGCGCTAATCGTCGGACATCGTTATCATTAAATGCTATCCTTCAAACAAAAATCATCAATTTATGATATGCATAATCCTCACGCTTTGCAGGGCGACTCTACATCAAACATAACCTATCCGATGTGNGNAGTAGATGAAGATGTTTTGCAGACAAAATTTCCTGAAGGTTTCAATAGTTCGAAAGAAAACCATCATTTTTCATCGAGTGTTAGCAGGGCGCAGTAACAGGTGAAGGCAATAGAAAAGGAAAGACTCTAATGAAGAACCCCGCAGTCCCGAAAGCCTTCGGGACGAGGTATCTTATCGTAAGGAGTTATTATTTCCATATTCGCTCGCTAACCCCGCAGCAAGCTGCG
>Ga0031656_10001091_pt1 | contig 10170 bp, 4 predicted proteins | sample FrelakmetDIP11DI_FD_55080 | JGI IMG/M metagenome (GOLD analysis project Ga0031656, IMG submission 55080) | Freshwater lake sediment microbial communities from the University of Notre Dame, USA, for methane emissions studies - DIP11 DI | ecosystem: Environmental > Aquatic > Freshwater > Lake >... | reverse complement strand
AATGCCCAGAAAAAGGCATTATCGGATGAGCAACTTTTAAAAGGGGCCCGTACCAATATAACCCAGCCATTACCGCAGGTTGCAGGATGGATTGATGATAGTCACTTGCTTCTAAATAAGAAAGTTAACCCGGATTCGCCTTCACGTGTAATTGTACTGGATTGTAAAACCGGGAAGGAAACGCCGGGGTCAATGGATATGTTGAAAAAGGGTACTGTGTCTTCAAAAAATATCATTCTCAAGGAGGATGATCTTTACCTGAAAGAAGGCGACAAGCTGGAAATAAGACTCACTCAAACTCCGGAGAAAGAACTAAACCCCACCCGCTCTCCCGATAATAAATACATTGCATTCACCCGTAACAATGATCTATATACCATTAATCTGGACACCAAAAAGGAAACACGTATAACCAGTGATGGTAGTGAACTAATTCTGAACGGTTATGCCAGCTGGGTTTATTTTGAAGAGATTCTGGGAAGGGCAACAAGATATAAATCATTCTGGTGGAGCCCCGATAGTAAGTCCATTGCATTTATGCGCATGGATGATACAAAAGTTCCAATCTTTCCTATTTTCAACGAAACCGGTCAACATGGATCACTCGAGAATACGCGTTATCCAAAACCCGGAGATCCTAATCCGGAGGTAAAGATCGGTATAGTATCTCCAGAGAGTAACCAGATTACCTGGGCTGATTTTGAAGCCAGTGCCGATCAGTATTTTGGCATGCCATACTGGAGGCCCGATGGGAAAGCTTTATGGGTGCAGTGGATGAACCGGGGGCAGGATAATCTGAAAGTATACGAAGTAGACCTTTCAAATGGCAGTAAAAAAGAGATCTATGATGAAAAACAAAAAACATGGATCGACCTTGATGACCAAGGCGGCAGGATAACTTTCCTGGAAAAAACTAAGGGCTACATTCTTAAAAGTGACAAAGAAGGTTGGGAGAATATCTATTTGTATAATTTAGATGGCAGCCTGAAAAACAAAATTACAAATGGTAATTTCTGGAGCAACACTGTTGTTAAAATAGATGAAAATAATCAATTGGTATATTTTACCGCACGTAAAGAAAATTCCACCCGAACAGATTTTTATGTTGCCAGCCTCGATGGTAAAAAAATTCAAAGATTAAGTTTTGGTGACTATACACACCGGGTAGACCTTTCACCGGGCGCTTCATATTTTGTGACCATTTATTCAAATTCGTCTACTCCTGAACGTTTGGCATTGGTTGACCAGAAAGGAAAGTTGGTTAAAGAGCTGGGCGATGCCAAAGGGCCTGAATTTGATCTGTATGAAATGGCCCGAACAGAAATCCTGCGGGTAAAATCTGAAGATGGATTGTATGACTTACCCATTCGGATCACCTGGCCGTTAAACTACGACAGGTCCAAAAAATATCCGGTGATGATCAATATTTATGGCGGCCCTAATGCAGGAACCGTGCGTGATGGCTGGCAGTTCAGTGGCCAGCAGCAATGGTGGGCGAAAGAAGGATTGATACAGGTTGCCATGGATCACCGCGCCAGTGGGCAATTTGGTAAGAATGGAATCAATTATATGCATCGAAGCCTTGGCCAGTGGGAACTTAAAGACTGGATCACTATTGTAAAATGGCTGCGAGCAAATGGCGCCGATTCTACACGAATTGGGATCAGTGGATTCAGTTATGGTGGATATATGACCTGTATGGCTTTAACTGCCGGAGCAGATTATTTTACCCATGGTTTAGCGGGTGGGAGTGTGGTTGATTGGCAATTATATGATTCTCATTACACGGAAAGATTCATGGATACGCCCGCTGAGAATCCGGAAGGGTATAAAGCCGGTGCTGTGTTGACATATGTAGATAAATACAAAGGATTGTTGCGCATTTATCATGGCACCATGGATGATAATGTTCATATGCAAAACAGCATACAATTAATTAAACGTTTGCAGGAGAATAAAAAGCATTTTGAATTTATGGTATATCCAGGTGGCCGTCACGGATGGGGCGGTAACCAGTCGATGCATTCCACCAATGAAAACAATATGTTCGTCTATAAAAATCTCCTGCAAAAAGAAATGCCTAAGGTAATGTTGCGTTAGAAAATTCGCGGATTGCGGATTACGAATTGAACAGCCCTCTCATAATTATAATATGAATAACTGTATGATCGTAATCCGACTTTTCAAAAACAATTAATGTATTCTTGTATTAAAAATTCGTAATCCGTAATTCGTAATTCTTAATCTCTATAATTCAATGCCGGCTTACGATCACCCAGCAAGGCTTTGTATTGATAATCTCCTTTTGCCTGGATGAAATCTTTTTTAGCGTTTTCAATCAGTACTGGATTATTAAGCAAATCAATACCCATACAGGTCAGTGTTTTTGCCGCTACCATCATTGCCTTGATTCCTATATCTGTACCCCCGCATGCAACAGCCTGCCAGCTATGCGCGGGTGTTCCGGGAACCCAGGTGGCGGTTGAGAATCCAACTGTTGGTACTATATAGCTAACATCACCCACATCGGTAGATCCCATGCCTTCATTTTCCGGCAATACCATGGGTTCAATTTTCGCTGCATTTAAGTAAGATGGGGTTTTAAAATTCAAGGTCGACTGAATNTTTTTNGCAAATTCAATTTCTTCAGGGGTATATGTAAAACCACCAACCAAATTAAGATTTTTAAACATCTCCGTATTCAATGTTTTATTGAGCAGCAAATCGTGCGTGCCGCCAATTATTTCAAACTTCATGGTTGTTTCTGTTCCCAGTGCTGCGCCTTCCGCTGCTTTAGTTATGCGATCAAAGATTTGAACAACATCATCTTTTTTTGGATGGCGAACATAATAATATACTTCAGCAAAATCAGGGACAACATTAGGTGCTTTTCCGCCACCGGTGATCACATAATGAATCCTTGTAGCGGAAGGGATATGTTCCCGCATCATGTTAACCATATTGTCCATGGCTTCCACTGCATCAAGGGATGAGCGGCCTCTTTCGGGAGACNCAGATGCATGGGCCGAGATACCATAAAACCTGAACTTGGCAGATTTATTAGCCAATGCACCNTCGATAGTAACTTCGTTTTTATTTCCCGGNTGCCAGTGCATCACAATATCAACGCCATTGAACAGGCCTTCACGAACCATATATACTTTCCCTGAGCCACCTTCTTCGGCCGGACAACCATATACTTTGATGGTGCCTTTCCAGCCATTTTTCAGCATTTGGTTTTTCAGTTCAATGCCCGCCGCTACAGAAGCGGTGCCAAAAAGATGATGGCCGCAGCCATGACCTGCTTGCCTGCCATCGGCTTCCTTTTTTTCGGGTACTGCTTGCTGTGAGAGCCCGGGCAGCGCATCGTATTCTGCCAGTATGCCAATCACAGGGCTTCCGCTTCCATAGGTTGCTACAAAAGCTGTAGGGATGCCGGCTACACCAGACTCAACCTGGAATCCTTCTTTGGAAAGCAANTCTTTTAATAAGGCGGAGCTCTTCTCTTCTTTGTANCCNAGTTCGGAATAACCCCAGATCTTCAAAGCAATATCCNTATAAGGGGTAACNTTGTTTTGTAAATCCAGTATTGCTTCTTTTTTGGCAATATCCGTTTTTGGCAAGTTTGCTTTTTTCTGCGTAAAGCCCGTAATAGAGCTGAAAATCAGTATTAAACTCAATAAATGCTTCATGGATGCTAATTGTATTTTATTCAAACTACAATTTACAGGCTAATCCTTAATTTAGATAAAGAAATATTGCCTTGAATTTTCAGGTGATCTTATATTTGTTTTGAAACTGGGATTTTTATTTTTTGACAGCCGAATCCAAAACCAAACTAATCATGCAGAATCTTATTCAACGCTGGGTATTTTTGTTATTATTTATTTCCACATCCATTTTTTTACAAGCTCAAATAGTGCCAGCAACTGGATCAGGTAAAATGACGGCATTTCAAAATCATCAATCCCTTACCAAGGCCTCCCCTTTTAAAAGCCTTAACTGGCGAAATGTGGGTCCGGATAATATAAGCGGCCGGGTAACTGAAATAGCTGGTATATCGGGAAAGAGAAATATCATTTATGCCGCTTTTGCAACTGGCGGATTCTGGAAAACAACTGATGCCGGCGAGAACTGGGTACCTTTATTTGATGACCAGGCAACTCAGTCAATCGGGAGTTTTGCGATAGCTCCTTCTAACATTGATATCATATACCTGGGAACTGGAGAAGGAAATATTTTCCGCGCATCACTACCAGGCTTAGGGATGTATAAATCTCTAAACGGCGGCAAAACATGGCAACATATCGGGCTGGAAAATACAGGAACGATCTCACGAATTGTAATAGATCCCAATAACCCAAATATTGTATATGCTGCGGCAAGTGGAAATGAGTGGAGCTATAATATCGACCGGGGCGTGTATAAATCTGAAAATGGGGGTAAAACATGGAAAAAAATCCTGGGCAATGATGAGAAGACCGGAGCCATTGACCTGGTGATCGACCCTTCTGATCCAAATACACTGATTGCTTCCACCTGGAACCGCATCCGCAGACGCTGGAGCGATCCTGTACCCGAAGACGGTGATCATGTTTATAAAACTACGGACGGTGGTAAAACCTGGAATGTTTCTGATAACGGCCTGCCACAAACGAAATTTACTGGTCGCATTGGCTTGTCTTTCTCTCGCAGCAATCCAAACGTGGTATATGCTTATGTAGATAATCATTCGCCCAAGCGGGAACCCAGGGCTGGTGAGCTGGATCCATACGGAAGGCCGATTCAGGTGATACCATTTGGTGTGCAGGTATATCGTAGTGATGACAAAGGCGACAATTGGCGGAAAGTTAGTACAGAAGATGATAAGCTGGAAAGATTTGCCGGTACATACGGCTGGGTCTTCGGCCAAATCAGGGTAGATCCAAATGACGAGAATGCGGTTTATATCATGGGAGTGCCCATGGCAAAATCAATTGATGGTGGTAAGACCTTTAAAATAATGCGTGGGGAAGACCCACTTAGTCAAAATACTCACGGCGACCATCATGCGCTTTGGATTGACCCCACTGATTCCAAATATATGATCAATGGAAATGATGGTGGCGTAGTTGTGACTTATAACGGCGGACGTCGCTGGTATAATTTCTTTCGGAAAATACCCACCACGCAGTTTTATAATATTACCTATGATATGGCAATGCCTTATAATGTTATTGGATCTGTGCAGGATGAAGGCAGCTTTATGGGCAGCATAAAAAATACCTACGGTGTTAAGGATAATAGCATCAAACAATGGGAAGATGCGCCTGGCGGAGAAGGTACCATTATTGCTGTTGATCCGCAAAACCCTGACTTGGTTTACGCATCCAGCTTTTACGGCAGGCTTATGCGCAGTGACCTCAAAAAACCTGATTCCATCCGGTCGAAAAATATCTTCCCTAAAAAAGCTGCAGATGAAGAAGTTTACCGTGGAGAGTGGCTGGCTTACACCATGTTGTCTCCGCATGATAATAGCACCATCTATCATGGGTTTCAGTACCTATTCCGGTCAACCGATAAAGGTGAAACGTGGACACGTATCAGTGGAGACCTGACATATAATGATAAGGACAAAATGGGAAGAACACCTTATGCGATCAATCACCAGGCCATTACTGCTATTGATGAATCTCCACTTATGAAAGGACTGCTTTATGTTGGAACGGATGACGGAAGAGTATGGGTAAGAAAGGGGGAGAATCAAAACTGGAGTCAGATAATGAAGGGCATACCCCAGAATGCTCATGTGTCCAGGTTGGTGGCTTCAAAATATGACCCGGCAACGGTGTATCTCACACTAAGTAACAGGAGGGAAGATGACAATAAGCCCTATATTTTCCGGTCAACCGATTATGGTGAGAGCTGGGTGAGCATTTCCGGTAACCTTCCTGCTTCACCGGTTAATGTTGTAAGAGAGGACACTAAAAATAATAAGGTACTATACTGTGGAACTGACCTGGGTGTTTATGCCAGTAAAGATGGCGGAAAAACCTGGGCCTCTTTACAGGCCAACCTGCCGGCGACTGTTTCCGTACAGGATTTGTTTATTCATCCCCGGGATAATAACCTGGTTATTGCCACGTATGGACGTGGTGTTTGGGTGATGGATGACATTGGCGCCATTCAACAATAAAATGTAATCATCGCAAAAAAATTACCGCGATGAAACCCAGTTTGTGCGTAAGCTTACGCTTGCGCTGAAGCTTCAGCGTAGGATCTTCGGCGGGCAGGAGTGATTGCAAAGATTTAAAGGAATAAATCTGTATACAATTGAGCTCCGGGAACTACTGAATAGCCAGAGAGATCTGTTATGCCTTCTTCTGCCAATACTTTTTCGTCAAGAAAGAAATTTCCCGTACAAGAGCCGGAAGGTCTTTTTAAAATATAATATGCTGCATCTGCCAGAATATCTGCTGTGCGGCTCATTTTCATCAGCATTTCACCTCCAAGCAGGTTCATAACGGCAGCAGTTGCAATGGTTGTCCGGGGCCAGAGTGTATTGGCGGCAATGCGATCTTTCTTCAACTCTTCAGCGAGTCCCATTGCAATCATACTCATATTGTATTTACTCATCGTATAAGCCAGATGGTTGGCAAACCATTTCGGGTCCATGTTGATTGGTGGAGAAAGGTTCAGTATATGCGGGTTAGTGCCTTTTCGTAAATGAGGGATACAGGCTTTGCTTACAAAAAAAGTTCCCCGGACATTGATGCCATGCATCAGGTCGTAACGTTTGGCTTCTGTTTGTTCCGTGGGGGTCAGTGAAATGGCCGAAGCATTATTAATCAAAATATCAATGCCGCCAAATTCAGCAACAGTCTTTTCTACAGCGGCCTGGATCTGATCNTCAAATCGTATATCACATTGTACCGCAAGTGCTTTTGCCCCAAGNGCCTTGATCTCCTCTGCAACAGAAAAGATAGTNCCCCCGAGTTTTGGATTTTCTTCCACTGATTTGGCTGCTACAACGATGTTTGCACCTTCTTTTGCAAGCCTTAGTGCAATAGCCCTGCCGATTCCCCTACTGGCGCCGGTAATAAATGCTGTTCTCCCTTGGTATGACATAAAAATTATCGTATTGATTGATGAACGAATTAGCGGATTAAATCTAAGACAATTAGATCAATAAATTGATTAGTTTAAAGTTCAACTGTTACAGACTTCCAATAAATATGGATTTTAGTATTTTTATATCCCGTAAACTCAAATTTGTTAATCCTTGATACAACGAAAACCTACGGTTGCATTTCTTTCAAAGCCCTGGGATACTCTTAGCAACTGTTGCCGGTAATGCAATTCCCTGGGGCCACCCTGTACATACCACCAACTGGACGATGGCTTAAAATAACTACCGCCTTTCATAATGATATACTTGTAGCTACCATTCATATAGACATCCTGGGTTAGTTGCCATACAGAACCTACCAGGTCTTGTAACCCATANGGATTGATACCTTTAGAATATTTTCCCACAGGATATAATGAGCCATCACCGAGGTTGCAGTAGGACGAATCAATGCCTTCAATTGCTATAGTGGTCAGCGTTTCGGTGATTACTTCTTCTTTTCGGGTAACAGGCACTGTTTGTTTCCAGGGCCATTCGTTTAATGCAGAAGTTTGCGCAGCATATTGCCACTCAATCTCTGTTGGCAGTCTTTTGCCCGACCATCGGGCATAAGCGACGGCATCTTCATAACTGACATAAGTAACCGGATGATTTTCCAGTCCGGCAGGAATTTTTCCATTTATCCAATGTTTTAAAAAACGGGAAGTATCTGTTGGCCTGTAACCGGATGATTTTAAAAAAACATTGAACGCTGCATTTGTTACAGGATGCTTATCCATAAAAAAGGAAGGCATGTCAAAAAGACTGTCAACATTTTCTTTGGGGTATGGTATGAAGGCATCTCCATGACTTTCCCGGAAAATGAATTTTCCAGCTGGAATACGAACCATTCCTTGTGTATTTCCTATATTAGCTGTTGCTTTTTCTGCCCTGCTGATTTTTCTTGCAGTACCTGGGGTAATGGTAATTATATATTCGTCCAGAAGAATATCATTTTCAAATGACTGTATGATAAAAGCACCTTCATAATGACCAAAATGTTCACTTAACCAAAGGGTATGTTTCCCGGGATTTAAATCGAGGGACTTTTTTTCATAGGTCGGTTTTCCAGCCCAGATTTTCAGTTTGTTTCCTCTTTCTGCCTGCAGTGTTAATTTATCACCCTCCAGTCTTGCCGAAATGATCACTGGTAATTGCGCAATGCAATCCACTTCCCCTTCGTTGTTGGTGCCAAGGTCTTTTGCCGCGAAAGCATCTGTTTCGGCTTCAATCATCCATTGGCCATTGACTTGTTTCGGCTCCAGTAACTTATGCTGCCATAAGTCAACAAAATGCATTTTCTCTTTTGGGGCTATTGGGAAAAGTATTTTATTAAATCCGCCGGGAATAGTACTGTAAATGGTATAAAGCGTTTTGATTGTTGTTTCCCATTTATTTACCCAAATGCTGTCTGAAAAAGTTTGTATCAATGGNGTATAAATTCCCTGGGTAAAATTATCAGTATTTTCTCTCAGTATTCTTGTGGTTCTGCCCAGGTATTGGTATTGTGCATTTATCCAATCGGGTTGTCCCGGGGCAAAAATGTTCAGCTCTGTTCCATAGCCATTGAAGAATGAAGTGGCAAATTCACGCTGAATTTTTTCTTTGTATAATTCTGCAACCCTGAATATGGCGAATTCAGGCTTAATAAATTTATTCAGGTTAAGCATCGGTACATAATATAATGCATTGTGTACCCTGCCGGAAACGATGCCAGGCATATCTTTTGGAATCGCCATACCCTCGCTGTACATTACAACACCAGGTTTTTCTTTGTCTGCCGCATCCTGCAGTTCCTTGCTGGATGCACCACGTGTATCCAGCACCACACCATCGGCCCCAGTTTCCTTGATAAGTTCCGAAAGGCCACTTACATGACTTTCCGGGTGAGTACTTTCATCCCAGGGGTTGTAGCATACAAAAAGCCTGCTGCCATTTGCCCGCAGGGTATCGGCCATTCTTTTCATTCCGGCAGTTCCACCGGGAAGATCCCTGAAAAGATCAAACTGATTCCGTTGATCGAGTCCCAGCGATGGCCAGGTAGGCCAAATTCCAATCACATCATCGCCTCCATATAATTTCCTGCCTCTTGCCATGAATTCAGACAAATGAAAACGATTGTCAGTCTGATCATAATACTGTTTGTCCCATGCCATCATCAGGTGCATGACATAACTATTTCGTATCCACTGCAAGTCCTTTCTTTCAAACAATGAATTGTCAAAGGTTTGAAGATCAAAAATTTTTCGATGCTGGAAAAATACCCTGAGTCCTTCCTGCCATTCGCCCTGGATTTCTTTCACCCACATATTATATGTAACAGATCCGCCGGGAAAGAGCAGGGTCTCAAATCTTTTTCTCTGCCCTTTCTGCAGCGTTGGCAGGTCGCGCCGGGAAAAACCTGCAAGAGATTTCCCCCCCTTACCGGGCATAAATGCAAAGCCGAGTTCCCATGCATTATCAGGACAAACAACATTTATGGGCGTTTTTCCCGGAAGAAAAAGATATGTCCTTGATAAAGGATGTTCGCCTCTGCCTGTGATGTATACCTGCGAATCGCCTGTTCCGAATGGGACAATATTTCTTACACTAATTGTATCTGCTGAAATATTTTCAAAAGTGATGTGGTACAGAATAAATGAATCCTGCAATGATTTTTCTGTATGCAGCTTTATTCTTTGCTGGTCATTCTTTTGTTGATTGTAGTATTGAACTTTATTTATTTCAAAGCTGAAAGAAAGTGGTTCTGATTGTGAGAAAGCAGACTGAAAAAGTGATAACAGAAATATTATTATAATGAGTTTCCGCATGGCACAAAATTTAACCGCAAAGACTTTATGAAAGCTAGGACAGGTCCATAGAAGGTTTATTCTGGAGAATTTTTTCAATTTCATCCATCACTTCCGGTGAAAGTAACTTCAATGTATCCAGGGCTTTCAGGTTTTCAGTTAGCTGTTCCTTTTTTGTTGCCCCAAGGATTGCGGTAGTAACCTGTGGATTTTTTATGGTCCATGCTATAGCCA
>Ga0031656_10001090_pt1 | contig 10170 bp, 7 predicted proteins | sample FrelakmetDIP11DI_FD_55080 | JGI IMG/M metagenome (GOLD analysis project Ga0031656, IMG submission 55080) | Freshwater lake sediment microbial communities from the University of Notre Dame, USA, for methane emissions studies - DIP11 DI | ecosystem: Environmental > Aquatic > Freshwater > Lake >... | reverse complement strand
CTTGCCCGCATCGCCGATTTTGGCGGTGAGCGCGGCTTCGATGTTGAGGTGGACGTCTTCCTTGTCGAGTGACCAGGCAAAGCCACCCGCACGAATCTCGGCCAGCAACTCCGCCATGCCGCGCTGAATCGCGGCCAGATCCTCCTTGGACAGCACGCCAACGTGGTGCAACATGGCTGCGTGCGCCAGCGAGCCCTGAATATCGAACTCGGCCAGCCGATAATCGAAGGGAATCGACGCGGTGTAGCGTTTGACGATTTCGGAAACCGGCTCGGAAAACCGGCCGGACCAGGCGGCAGGCGTGCCGTCAGATGGCTTTGATGGCGTGCTCATTGGGCATAAGCGGGGTATGAAAAGAAAGAATCATAACAACCGGCAGGTCGAATTACCGAACTTCTGTCACCTGGGGGTGAACCTGCGCATCGCCCTGACGGTGGAAGCCGCGCTGGTGGCCGGGGTGGTGGCACGCGCACCCAATGTGCCGGCATTCTGGGCGGAATTCATCGAACTGTCGGCGCTGGCGCAACCCGCTCTGCTGCTCAGCCTGCTGGCCTTGTGCGCGGCGGGGCGCTGGCTGCGCAGCCTGCCTTACCGGCTGGGGGTCGGGTTCACGCTGGCCCTCGCTGTCGCAGTGCCGGTACTTGTCACGCAGTGGCTCAAGCCCCTGCTGGCCGGAACGACGGTGTTTCCGCTGATCTGGGTGGCGCTGTTTGCCTTGTTGATCGGCGGCGGACTGCTCGCCTATTTCAACCTGCGTGCCCGCGCCTTGTCGCCCGCCATCACCGAAGCGCGCCTGCAGGCATTGCAGGCGCGCATCCGCCCCCATTTCCTGTTCAACAGCCTGAACGCGGTGCTGTCTCTGGTGCGCAGCGACCCCAGGCGCGCCGAACATGCACTGGAAAACATGGCCGACCTATTCCGTGCGCTGATGGGCGATGCCCGCCAACTGGCGCCGCTGGAAGACGAGGTCGCGCTCACGCGTGCCTATCTCGAGCTCGAGCAACTGCGTCTGGGCGATCGCCTGCAGGTGACCTGGCACATCAACAAAATGCCGGCCGACGCCATGATTCCTCCGCTGGTGATCCAGCCGTTGGTGGAAAACGCGGTCTACCACGGCATCGAGCCGCAGCCCGAAGGCGGGGAAATCAACCTCAACATCTATCTCAGTGCAGACAAGGTGCACATCGTGGTGCGCAATCCGATTGCCACCGACGGTAGCCACCATAAAGGCAACCGCATCGCGCTGGCCAACATCCGCGAGCGCCTGTTGCTGCATTTCGATCTCGACGCCCAGCTCAAGTTGGAACCGCTGGGCGCCGTTTATCAGGTGCACATCGTCATTCCCTATACCCGTGAACGCACCCAACCCGCCCCTGCGCATCCTCATCGTCGATGACGAGGCGCCCGCGCGCAGTCGCCTGCGCGATGTGCTGGCGGACTGCGCCGGGCAACTGCCGGTCGTCATCGTTGGCGAAGTCGACAACGGGCTGGATGCATTGAATCTGGTTCAGCAGCAACCCGTTGACGCTGTGTTGCTGGATATCCGCATGCCCGGCATGGACGGACTGGAATGCGCAGCCCACCTCAACCGGCTGTCCAACCCTCCAGCCATCATCTTCAGCACCGCCTACGATGCCTACGCCTGCCAGGCGTTCGATCTCAATGCCGTCGACTATCTGTTGAAGCCGGTGCGTGCCGATCGCCTGGTACGCGCCCTGTCAAGGGCACACAGCCTGAGTGCGACGACGCTCGAACATCTGCGCGAGGCGCATCCGAAGCCGCGCACGCATCTGTCGGTCAACGAAAAAGGCCGCATCGTGCTGATTCCGGTGGCTGACATCCTCTATCTCAAGGCGGAACTCAAGTACGTCACTGTATGCACCGCCGCCCGCGAATTCCTGATCGAGGAATCGCTCACCCGGCTGGAGAGCGAATTCGCCGAGACTTTTCTGCGTATTCACCGCAACTGCCTGGTCGCCAGCGCACGCATTCGTGAAATCGGCAAATTGCCGGGTGACGATGACGGCCATTTCCTGCGCATGGACGGACTTGAAGAGCGGCTGATGGTCAGCAGACGGCAGTATTCGACTCTGCGGGAAAAAATTAAATCAATATAAACAACTGGTTGCGTCCCGCCTACAACTAAAGTTGTATAGCCAGACCAGGAATCCCTTCGTAGGATGAACGAGCTTGCAGTTTGCGCCGCAAGCTGGAAGTTCTCCGCAACGAGGGGCGTGTCTCCTCTGTTCAGCCGGGTTCGCAAGAACCCGGCATTTTTTTGTCCACGCTCGGTATCATGGCGGACATGAAAAACAAGACACCTGACATCCCGCAAGGGGTAGGCCGTGGTTGTCACCGCGAGGGGGAGGCCGCGATTGTAAAGCCGACAAGCCGGCAACAACCGCGNGCTAAAGACGCTGAAGCCCTAAAGGATTCCGATCCACTACGTGCTGAAGCACGTGTGGAATCGTATGCGTCAACAACCACGCTCACTGAAACCGAGTTGGCCAGCGAAACCGTCTTCAAGGGGCGGCTGATGCACGTCAAGTGCGACCGCGTGCGCCTGCCCAATGGCAAGGAATCGACGCGCGAATACATCGTCCATCCCGGCGCCGTCGTTGTCATTCCGGTGTTCGACAACGGCGACCTGCTGCTGGAACGCCAGTACCGCTACCCGCTGCACCGCGACTTTATCGAACTGCCGGCCGGAAAGATCGACCCCGGCGAGGACGACCTGACCTGTGCCAAACGCGAACTGGAAGAGGAAACCGGCTATACCGCCAGGGAGTGGCGCGAGGTCACCACCATCTATCCCTGCATTGGCTATTCCGACGAGCGGCTGGCTTTTTATCTGGCGCGCGGACTCGAACCCGGCAACCACGGCCGCGATCCCGACGAATTTCTGGAAATCCTGCGGGTGCCGTTCGGCGAGGCGATGGATTGGTTACGCAGAGGCCGGATCTGCGAAACCAAGACCGTGATTGGCCTGTTCTGGCTGGAGAAACTGCGCGATCAGGGCTGGTAACGTGATAGCCAACCTTGAGGTTGGTTAAGTAGGCGCTTTAGGCGCTTGGGTTTCCTGCTCAAAGTCTTGTGGTACGCCTGACGTGATGAGCTTGTTTGCCAAGGCTGCAATGCCCCATGTTTTGCGCAGACCTTCAATGGTGCGAATTTCGGTTCGGGTAAGCGGTTGTGAGCTTGACCACTGCACACGGTCCATCTGATGGGGCTGTATCTCACGGTGGCACAGTCGAGCGATCAAGGCGAGAATTTCTAAGCCGCGTACATCCGTATCGCCCCAATGGTAAAAAGGGGTGGACTCGCTTAGTTCTTGCCCGAGACGGTTGAATATAGTTTGGACGCTTGGGTTGGGAAATCCGCCAGTGTAGAGGATCAGGCCTTGGTCATGCACCTCCCGGCAATGGCGGGCAAAGCTTGTCCAGTTTTCTATGCTGAGCACATAGTCTGGCTCTTTAGGCAGAACCATCTGAGCAAGCATTTCGCCTGGCAGACCTATCCAGGGAAGCACCCCGGACAAATCCAACACGGCATTTTCATTGCAAAGTCCCACTGCGCCGCGCAACAAGATGGGTTGGGGCGTTTTGATCAAACCCAGCGAGTGGTACAGGTCGTTGGCATCCAATGATTCGCAGTCGTGCGCGGTACACCATGCTTCAGCAAAACTGGCTTTCAGCCGCTCCATGGCTTTCGAGTCGCCGGTGGCTAGGACGCTGAAACTGCGCAGGTCGAGATTGACCTGTTGGTTGCGGCTGACTGCTAGCAAAGCCTTGAAAAGCCGTTCGATGTCGTCGGCATTTTGTGGAAGCCGCAACCGAAGCGCAGCTTCGCCACGTTGCCAGCGAACTGTGGCGCTATCCCAGCAAGTTTTCAGCCATGGGGGGGCTGACCCCAGTAGCGGGGCGATTCGTGGTGCAAACGATTCCACCAGTGCCAGGGCAGGCGAGCGGTCAAGGAAATTGGCAAGCTTGTAGCCGTCAACAAACACCACTCGAACCAGCTCGTGTGAAGTTTCAAACCGCCCCCACTCAAGCTTTACCGCGCCACATTTGGCGGCATTCGCCATCACGGCATGGAAAGTTTCGCGGCTTGCACCTGAAGTCTCTCGATAGCGGGAGCCATCGCGGCCAGCCAGGCTCAGGCTGAGTGTTCTGTCGTGGTTGTCGGTGCGCTGCCAGCGCTCGAACAACTTGTTGAGCAGATCGAGTGCTGGCTCAGCCATGTATCTTGAAAGGATTATCTTTAGCCAGCAACGCGTGCAGCGGTGCTTTGAAGTATTGGGACTCAATCGATACTGCGCCGCCATCCCGGTAAACGTTGACGATAGTGTCCATTTCTTCGGCTAACAGGGCGTGGCGCTCGTCGGGTGCGGCGATTACCGCCTGCATCCCAAGATCGCGGAGGAAAGCGAGCGCGCTTTGCGTGTTGCCCACATCCAGTTTGCTGAACGCCTCGTCGAATAAGGCTAGTGCCATGCCGCCCCTAACCTTGCTAGTAGCTTCGTCGCGTTCCAGTCGGTAGGTGGCTGCCAGCGCAGCGCCAATGGCGACATAAAAAGGCGCCTGATGCTCACCGCCGGAGCCTTTGCCCAGGCGCTGCGATAGCCAGGCAGCGGAACCTGCCCGATTGGGGTCTTTCATTTCCACGTCGAAGCGATAGTAGTTTCGGTAGTCGGCCAGCTTGTCTTCCAGCGCCTTGGCGCCATCGGCACCGCCCATGAGCAATTCGCGGACTTTTTTGCGTGCTTCGAAATGTTCAGAACCCGGCAAGGCCTGCGTGTCGAACAGGCTGCCGACATTGGCTTGTACTTCAGCTGTCGCTGATTTCACCCATTCGATTAGTGGTTTAAATTCTGTCTCATCAAATTTCTTGAACTGGTACAANTCGCCATGGAAATTGCGTTTTTTCAGGTTGCGATTGAGCTCGTCGAGTGCATCGTCGATGCCGGCCAGATTGTCGCGTAACTGGCCGATGAACTGAGCGTGGAAAATTTGTTCGGCATCCAGCCTTGCTTTCTCGGCGCGATCAGTCAGGCCGGCAAGTTGAGTGTCTTCCAGGTTGGTGAGGTTGGCGATGCTCCAGGCTTCCTGTTCTGCGTGCAGGGCTTCGGGTGCCTGGTTGGTCGAACCGGGCAGCAAAGCGGAATATTTCAGCGCGTATTCGCGCAGCTCACCGTGCGCGGCATCCCGGCTCTGGGCTTGATCTTTGCGATTCTTTGCAGCGCGCTGGCGGGCGGTTTGCTCAACATTGGCCAAGTCTTCGCCGTGTTCAGACAACAGACGCTCGAATTGGGTAGCGGCCTCGGCCATGTTCAGGCTGGTGGTCTGGGTGCGGCGCGTGCGTTCCGCTGAGGCGTCAGCGAATGACTCATTATTCAGAAGATTCTTCGCATTCACCCCGCCTTTTTGACCAAGCAGTATTTTTTCCTGTGCAACCAATTCATCGATGCGACCGCTTCGCTTTTCTACTGCATTCTTGATCGCGCTCAGTTTCTGTTTGAGGGTGTCTGCCTCTTTCAGGTCAAGTTGCCTCAGTTCTTCGTTCAGACGCTTTATCTTTGCTTGAGCGTCAGCTCGGCTCCCCGCCAGTGCAGTCAGCTCGATGCCATTTTCCAGCTTGCGTGCAAAGTCAGCCAAGGCTTCGGAAACACCCGCAAGGCATTTATGAGCGCGGTCAGCCTTGGCGTATTTGTCAGCATCCGCCTGAAACTGTTGTTCCAGACGCTTGCGCGTGAGTTCGCGGCTGGCGCGACCCAGCAGATGATCTTGCACAGGCGTCATGCGTTCGATGGCGCCGTTAGCGGCAAGCATGCCGTCGTCCGTGGCGGCGCGCTCCTGGCGCAGGAGTTCATCCTCCGTTTCCACCTGCATCACACGCCCGAGCAGGCGATTGATATAGGCGCGGGCATGGTCGTCGTCGGTGGCGACTATTTCTGCGAGCGAACCTGGTTCGCAGCGGCTCAACCAGTCCTGGGTTTTTCGGGTGTTAACCACGCGCGCGCCGAACAGTTCCCGGCCTTGGCGGCGGTAGACGCTGATGGCATCGCGCGCTTGGTCAGGCGACACAATCAGCGCCTCGCGCAGGCTGCCGAGATAGCGTTCGATACTGTCGCGCCAGCGTTCGTCCTTGATTTCCACCAGATCGCATAGTGGGCGGCTACCGATGTTGTGTTGTTCAAGCAGGGTGGCGAGGGCTTGAGTCTTTTTCGACAACGGGGTTTCGCCGCGCTGAAGGGTGTCCAGACGCTTGCGTATGTCCTCCAAGGCAGTTTTCAAGGCATCGACTCCCCTTTCGGACTGCTTCACACGCTCCTGTATGCCTGGCCGCACAGCTTCAATTCCGGTGCGAACTTCGTTTGCAAGCCGTTCGACGATCTCGGGCGCTTCGGGCCAAATAGGGACGAGCAACTCGTCCTTGGGGAGCGTATCCACAAGCGCTTCCAACACAGTCGTCAAAGACTTAGGCAAGTCTTCACGGAGGTCGATCAGTTTCCAAGCGGCGGTGAGATTCCGCCGAATGGCGTTTAGGTCGTTGTCAGCCTGGTTTGCTAGAGTCTGCTGCGTCTCGATGCGCGCTTCCAGTTCCCGGCGTTTGGCCTCGCTGCCACTCGCTTCTATGAGCCCGGTGAGGCGCAGAATTTCTGCTTGGTCCTGCTGGTCTTGGTGAGCCAGAGCCTTGTACTCAACTTCCAATGCCTCGCTTTGTCGCCCGATCTGATCCAGTTCTTCCTCGATGCGTGCCCGTTCGTCGTCCAGCCGCAGCACCGNCGCTTCCATCTCGATCCAATCGTATTGCACCGCCCGTTGTCCCCGGCGTGCCGCCTCCAAATAATGAGCCTGGACAAGTTTGAGCGCGGCGACGCGGTCGCGCACTTCTTTCGTTTTGGCTTCGATATCGCGGTAATTCTTGAGCGACTCCTGCAAGGCTTTTACCCTGATGGGCTTGTCGTCGAGAATGTGGCGGCGCACGAATTCGGATACATCCTTGATCGGGGCGAACGTCACGGCGTTTTTCAGGCTGCGTGCGAAACGAATCGGCTCGAATGAACGACCGCCATAACCGAGTGCCTCACCCAGGCGTTTAATGAAGCGCCCGGATTCGTTCAGGTTCTCGAACTCCGCGCCCTGCGCATGGCAACGGCGGCGCAGGTCTTCGCGCACGCGGTCCCACGGAATCGGACGATCTTCACCCCCGACCGATTCGATGAGGTCGCGCAAAATCAATGAGGCGCGCGGCACGATAAAACGGCCATCAACCTCGAATACGCCATTGTCGAGCAGAGCGTGCATGGCGAGGCCGATGGCGGTCTCATCATGGGTTTCATCATCGCGAAAACACAGCACGATATAAGAAACAGCCTGCCGACGTGGTGCCAAGTCAGGATCAAGGTCTGCGCCGTTGGAGGGGTCGCGCACCACGCCTAAGCAATATTCACGCAACGTGCGCCGGCTTTTTTCGCCCGCGCTGGCGTTGAGCTGAATCAGCCGTTGGTCTCCACCGAGCAATACGGCCTGGATCGCATCCAGGATGGAGGATTTCCCTGATGCATTCGGGCCGATAAAAGCAGTGTTGCCTTCGATATCAATCTGCTCGGCCGACAGCAGATACCAGTTGACCAGCAGGATGCGGTTGAGCAGTTTCATGGCTCGCCTGCTTCCGACGAGTCAATGTCATTGGCTTGACCTGCCTTGTTCAAGTGCGCTTCCAGCCGTTCTAGGCAGTGGTCTCCTGCTACCTGGCGTAACGCTGGCAACAGGGCAATTTGGGGTAGACCGGTGACGGCATCCTCGTCGCCAAAGCGCAGCAGACCGTGGCGTTGAAAGCGTTTGAGCAAACCGATGTAATCGCTTTTCTTTGGAGATTCGCGGTGGGTCAACACACCGTAGCGCTCCAGCAGATCGGCGGCACTCAAATGTACCTTGCCATCCTGAGTTTGGCGCGCCTCCACGCCTTCTTCAAACGCCAGACGCGCAATATAAAGGAACAAGGTTTCGGTGAGATCAAGACGCAGATAGGTCTCTTCATCGCCCGGCAGTACGCCGACGTAGCCAAAGTCCTGGTCCAGATAAAGCTGCCAGCCCAGCGCATCGAATAGCGCATGAAAGTACTCGAAATGATCGGTAATCAAGCGATAGTGCGGGCGCTCGTCGGCCAGGTAAAGAAACTGTCGGGTCAACAAGGCATTGGCGGCACTCTTGAAATCGGATTCGCTGAGTTCCTCGTTGCGATCGAGCAGGTGTTTGAGGTCGCGCAGCATCATGTTGACTTGCGGATGATGGTGAAATCCCGGCACGCAAGCCATTCTGTGTCGACACGTGCCGTTCCAGTGCGCACCTCAAAACGTCGATTGAGCCGCCGACCGCTTTCGCCTGACCGTGTCAGGTGGCTGAGTTGCGAAAGGTGCGAGAAGGCGACGAAATCCTCGACTGATTCTATGCGACATTCTTGCGCGCGCAGCTCTTGGCGCGATCCCATTTGCTGATCCAGATAGGTCTCCACCGCGCGCGGATCCAGGCGGCGGCGGGCAAGGTAATCGCGGATGGCTTTTTGCCGTGCCAGGCGCACCGGGTCTGGCGCAGTGCGGCGCAGGCGTTCCGGCTCGGGCGGGCGCTTGGGTGAAACAGGGGTGCGAGGGCTACGCGGCGAAAGCGGCAATACACGCATCAAGTGATGGGACGTCGGTAAGCTTGCGGCATCTTCAGCCATGGCAACGCGCTTTACCAACCGCGCGATGCGCGCAGCTGCGCCGGACTGGGTTTTGTCCATATAACGCACAGCCTCTGCTACTCGGCGCTCCAACCCGGCACGGAATTCGTTAATGCGTTCCAGGTGCGCATCCACTTCGGCGAACACCTGTTCGAGCGTAGCCAAGTCGTCGTCCACCCGACGCAAGGCTTCCGCTTCGCTACGGGCTATGCGCTGGCGCAGATAAGCCGCTGGAAGTGTGGTGCGCGCATCATGCGAGAAACGAATGCTTCTGACCTTGCTAAGAATTTCCGCTCGATAACGGAAGGGGTTGTCACGGGTGTACAACGTCTTGTAATCCGCAACTAGAAATTCTTCAACAAAGTCCGAGAAGAATCCGCCCAGCAGAATCCTGGGGTCATGCTCTGCGCGTAGCCTTTGCGACACTTCGCGCAAGCCGTAGGCCAATGAGCGCAGATGTAAAAAGAACTCTCGCGCCTGTCGCGCCGCTTCGGACAGTGCGGCGGCTTGGTCGCCAGGATTAAGTTGCACTTGGACGATGTTGTTGTGGATGGTCTGCACGATCCCACCATAAAGGCGATTACGTTGCTGCGCGATCTCCAACAAACTCCCGAGCAGCCGCCCGACATCGGGCGGCATAGCGACGCGGGTGCGATAGCCGTCCTGCTCTTCTTCCAGCCAGCCGCATTGCCGTAAACGCCTGTAGGCACGGGCAGCATAACCAAGTTGGGTATTGGGGATATCTAAGGAGTTCTCTTCACCTTCCTCGGGTTGCCAGTTCTGCAACGCCATATCCGAAAGCACTTCTTCGAGCTCGCTCCGCACCGTTTCGTAAGCAGGCAGCAAAGCTGCAGAGGTGCCAAAGAACAACGCGTGCAAACGTGTCAGGACGTTAACGTAAATGTTCCGGTTCGCGCCTGCCAAAGGCGCAAATAACGCGTCAGGGAGGTGCTTGAACAGAGCCATGGCTTAGTTGGAGTAAGCCAGATTTGGCGCCAGCCAGCGTTCTGCAGTCACCATGTCCCAGCCCTTGCGGCGGGCGTAGTCTTCGACCTGGTCTTTCTCCAGCTTGGCGACAGCGAAGTACTGGCTGTCTGGATGCGAGAGGTAAAAGCCCGACACCGCTGCGCCAGGCCACATGGCGAAGTTTTCGGTGAGTTCGACGCCGATGCGAACTGTGGTATCGAGCATGTGAAACAGTCCAGCTTTTTCGCTATGTTCGGGGCAGGCGGGATAGCCGGGCGCGGGGCGGATGCCCTGGTATTTCTCGGCGATGAGTTCCCCGTTGGTTAGTGCTTCCTCTGCGGCGTAGCCCCAGAATTCGCGGCGCACGCGCAGATGCAGGTGCTCGGCGAAGGCTTCTGCGAGGCGGTCGCACAGCGACTTGAACAAAATTGCGGAGTAGTCGTCGTGCGCGGCTTCAAAGGCTTTCGCGCGTTCGTCCTC
>Ga0031656_10001089_pt1 | contig 10175 bp, 8 predicted proteins | sample FrelakmetDIP11DI_FD_55080 | JGI IMG/M metagenome (GOLD analysis project Ga0031656, IMG submission 55080) | Freshwater lake sediment microbial communities from the University of Notre Dame, USA, for methane emissions studies - DIP11 DI | ecosystem: Environmental > Aquatic > Freshwater > Lake >... | reverse complement strand
AAACGGGCTTTCTCCACATTGAGCACCTTGCCGCGGAGGGGCAAAATCGCCTGATTCTTCCGGTCCCGGCCTTGTTTGGCCGAGCCGCCGGCGCTGTCGCCTTCCACAAGGTAAACTTCGCTCAATGCAGGATCTCGCTCCTGACAATCGGCAAGTTTTCCGGGCAGCGCGCCGACTTCAAGGGCGCTCTTTCTGCGCGTGAGCTCCTTCGCGCGCCGCGCCGCGTCCCTGGCCCTTGCGGCATCCAGGGCTTTGCCAAGTATCTGCTTCGCGATAGGGGGATTTTCTTCCAGGAAGCTTCCCAGTTTCTCATACACAATCCCCTCAACCAGCCCCTTGACCTCACTGTTGCCCAACTTNGTCTTCGTCTGTCCTTCGAATTGGGGTTCTCTCAGTTTCANGCTGANTACGCAGGAGAGACCCTCCCGCACGTCCTCCCCCCGGATGACATCTTTNCCGTTCTTTATAAGGTTGTTATTCGCCGCGTAGTTGTTGATAACCCGCGTGAGGGCGGATTTGAAACCGCTCAGATGCGTTCCGCCTTCTGTGGTGTTGATGCTGTTCGCATATGAAAAGATGATTTCGGTATACGTATCATTATACTGCAGGGCTACCTCTACCTGGCAATCTTCCTTGGCGCCGTCGAAATATATAGGTTTTTTGTGAAGGACCCCTTTGTTCCGGTTGATATATTCCACAAAAGAGACGATCCCGCCTTTATAGAAGAATTCACTCTTCTTGCCGTCCCTTTCGTCCGTCAGGGCGATTTTTACACCCTTATTAAGAAAGGCAAGTTCACGGAGTCGGTTGGAAAGAATATCGAAACTGAAATCGATGTCCTCGAAAATTTCATGATCTGGTTTGAAGGTGATCTTGGTCCCCCGTCCCCTCGTCTTTCCTACTTCATCCAGGTCCTGTGTGGGCACTCCCCGGCAGTAGGACTGCCGGTACACTTTCCCATCCCTTCTCACCTCCAGCTCAAGGTTTGAGGAAAGGGCATTGACGACGGAGACACCTACACCATGGAGCCCGCCGGATATTTTATAGCTTTCATTGGAGAATTTTGCTCCTGAGTGAAGTTTGGTAAGCACTACCTGGGCCGCCGAGACTCCCTCATCCTTGTGCATGTCTACGGGAATTCCACGGCCGTTGTCATCCACTATCACACTGTTGTCCGCCCTTATCCGGACTTCGATGTTGTCACAGTAACCCGCCGCCGCCTCGTCAATACTATTGTCGACCACCTCATATACCAGATGATGGAGGCCTTCTTTGCCGGTGCTGCCTATGTACATGGCAGGTCTTTTCCGCACAGCCTCAAGGCCTTCCAGTACTTTTATACTATCCGCACCATACTGTTCCGTCATGGTTTATTCTTCCTTCTGACTCTTTTCTAAAGTCACTGCGATTATCGAGGCAATGAGCGCCTCATCATTCAGGGAGATATCAATTATTGAACTTTCAACGGCATGATAATGCACACGTATTCATCATTGTGTGCAGGCTTGATAACCCCTGGCTTCATACCCACACCCATTTCGAAAACAACTGTCTCATCATCAATAACCTCCATGGCATCAATCAGATATTTCACATTATAACCAATGGAAATATCTTTCTCATGATAGGCTATCTCAATCTCCTCTTTTGCTTCTCCTACATCCGGGTTTGTCGACTCCAGCACCATTTTTCCCTCAGATAATGCGATAATGACGCCACTGTACCGTTCGCTCGATATCACGCTCATTCTCCGGAGAGCATGGAGAATCNCATCCTTTTCAAATTGTACGACAATNCCCTTTTCCGCCGGCATAACCCTCCGATAGTCCGGATATTCCGCATCGACAAGGCTTACTCTCAACATGGTGCTGTCCGTCTTGACGATGCACATCCCCTGACGTATTCCCACAAATATTTCTTCCGNCGCATCTTCAATAAGCCTTTTTATTTCATTCAATCCTTTTCTGGGAATAATAATCCCCTTTTCGAGCTTGAACAATGNTGCTTCCCCGATATCTGCACTTGCTATAGCCAATCGATGTCCATCCGTCGCAATCATTCTNAATGTATTTTTACCGCCATCATCAAGAGTTTCAACAAGGACACCATTGAGATTTTTTCTCATCTCATCGCCAGACATNGCAAAAGACGTCTTCCGAATTAATCCTTCTATGAATTTTCCTTGCATAGAAGAAAANTTCACGTCAGTGCGGTCATCAATCACACTGGGNAAATCGTCCGCCGACAAACCGGGAATTTTATATATAATCTTTTGACACGTCACGGTTACTCGGTGGCTTTCGTTTGCCTCAAACTGAACACTGTCCCCCTGAATCTCCCTTATCATCTCATATAGTTTTCGTGCGGATACGGTAACCTGCCCTTCCTCAAGAATCTCCGCGCCATAATCTGCAACTAATCCTATTTCCCTGTCTGTCGCCACTATTGTGATCTTGTTATTACCCGTCCTGAGAAGGATGTTGTTAAGGATCGGCATGGTAGTTTTTTTCTCAACGATGCTGAGCGTCTTTTGAATGCCTTCCAAAAAGGTATTTCTTTGCACGGTAAATTTCATTACTACATCCTTTCTTAAAATATTTTTTATACAGTTATAAATTACTAGTCGTAGTAGTAGGGGCTGTGAGAAGTGTTGATAAATATATTTCTCATAGTCATCACACCTACATGAGAAAAAGAGCGCTGTGTATAAATGGTGTTCACGAACTGTTAGGCTTTGTTCTGTAAAATTTCTTCGAGCTCCAGAACAAGTTTTTTTAAATTTAAGTCTTCTTCCATAACCTTTTTCATTTTGTTACATGAATAGATAACGGTTGAGTGATCACGACCGCCAATTTTTTCTCCGATGTCAGGAAAGGATGCACTCGTCATCCTTCTCGAAAGGTACATCGCGATCTGCCTTGCTAACACGAGATTTTTATTTTTTTTGTGTGATTTAATGTCCGACATTTTGACATTGAGTTTACCGGCTACGGTTTTGAGAATCTCATCAACGGTCACTTCTTCTTTCTCATTTAACTTGATAATCTTTTTCAGAACCTCCTTGGTGAGGTTCATATCGATTTCTTTACCAGTCAGAGAGGAGAAGGCGGAAATCCTAATAAGAAATCCCTCAAGTTCTCTAATATTGGATTCAACATGGGATGCTACATAGTGGGCCACATTTTGCGGGAGAACCATTTTATTTTCATGGGCCTTTTTTTCTATAATAGCAATTTTTGTTTCAATTTCAGGTGGATGAATATCGGCAATAAGGCCCCACTCGAACCGGGAACGAAGTCTATTTTCCATATTCGGTATGTCTTTAGGAAATTTATCGCTCGTTACAACGATCTGTTTACCAGAATCGTGCAATGTATTGAATGTGTGGAAAAATTCCTCCTGGGTCTTTTCTTTTCCAGCGACGAACTGAATGTCATCCATCAGCAGACAATCTATATTTCTATATTTTTCCCGGAATTTCGGCATCCTGTCGTAACGGATTGAGTTGATCAATTCGTTCATGAACTCTTCTGCGGATACATACACAACGTTCAATTCCGGATAAACCGAAAGCGTGTGAAGCCCAATCGCATTTAAAAGATGTGTTTTTCCTAAGCCAACTCCGCCGTAAATAAAGAGCGGGTTATAGTTCTTTGCAGGCTGTTCCGCGACTGACACCGATGCGGCGTGAGCAAATTGATTGCAGGGGCCGACGACAAATCTATCAAACGAGTAATGCTGATTCAGGGAATGGTTGGTTCCTGAGCGCACGGACTTTTTGGGTGAGCGGGTTTTTTCCTGATGGTCTCCTGTCCGACGGGTTGAGCTTTGACTTTTTTTCGCATCCAGGGCTATCTGCAGATCGACTTTTACGTCAATGCCCGCGATGGAAGTAAGGACTTCCTTAATGACCGCGTGATAGTTTTCCATAAGCCAGTCTTTAAAAAACTTATTCGGCACATTTAAGGTAATATTGCTTCCCTCCATGGACGATATTTTTATAGGTCTAATCCATGTGTCAAAGTTTTGTTGACTTACTTTATCTTTAATAATATGGAGGCTTTTTTCCCAGAGTATATCCACTGCACATTACCTTATAAACATAGTTATCAACACCTGTTGATAGTTGTAATACAAAAAACCTATTTATTTTCAGTAAGATTCATAAGTAATGCCACGAGGCGTTGCAATTCTTCTGCTGTGTTGAACTTGATTTCAATTGACCCTTTATTTTTTTGTTGACGGATTTGTATCGCTGTCATGAATAGTGACGAGAGCTCTTTTTCCAAATCACGAAGAACAGGATCCTTTTTTGCGGCACTTTTTTTTGCGGGCTTTTTTTTCAGTCTCTGAATCAAACTCTCCGTTTCTCTCACACTGAGCGTTTTTTTCAGGATGATATTGAGTACTTTAATCTGCTCTCCTGGCGTATCAAGCATGAGCAGGGCACGCGCGTGCCCTGAGCTGATGGTTTTGTCAATGAGGGCCTTCTTGATTTCTGCGGGCAGCTTTAAGAGCCTTACAGTGTTGGCAATCGTGGAGCGGTCCTTGCCAACCCTCGCGGAGAGCTCCTCCTGTGACAGGCCGAATGTGGTCATCAGCATGCGGTAGGCTTCAGCCTCATCGAGAGAGTTCAATCCTTCACGCTGCACGTTTTCTATAAGAGACAATTCTGCCGCCTGTGAATCTTCGGCATCTCTGATAATGATGGGAACCTCTTTGAGGCCGGCTTCCTGTGCAGCCCTCCAACGGCGCTCCCCCGCGATAATCTCGTACGCGCTGCCGGATCTTCGCACAACGATAGGTTGAATAATCCCATTCTTTTTTATAGATGTGACAAGNCGTTTCTGTTCCTGGTCNCNGAATTCCTTGCGGGACTGGAACCGGTTGGGAGTAAGTTCTTCGATTCCGCACATGATGAACGAGGGCCTGGCNCTGATATCATTAAGCAGATCAGGAAACATGGCCCCGAGGCCTTTCCCGAGGGAACTTTTTGGCGGCATCTAAATCCTCCCGTTGGTCATGAGTTCATTCGCGAGCTCCATGTAGGCAATGGCGCCTCGCGATCGTATATCATAAAGAATGATGGGAAGGCCATGACTGGGGCTTTCAGACAACCTGACATTCCTATGAATAACCGTATTGAATACCTTCTTTCCCAAGTGTGTTCTCACATCTTCGCTGACTTTGTGCGATAACAGATTTCTTGTATCGAACATCGTAAGCAGTATACCGGCAAGAGTCAAGGAAGGGTTGAGCCTGGTTTTTACTAGTTTCACCGTATTCAGCAAATGTCCAAGACCTTCCATGGCAAAATATTCGCATTGGAGAGGAATTATCAGGGAATCGGATGCGACAAGGGCATTTATCGTTAAAAATCCGAGAGACGGCGGACAGTCAATGATCACAAAGTCATATGCCATATCCAGAGTTTTCAGCAGGGAGCGAAGTTTTTTTTCCCTGTTTTCCAGATTTACAAACTCTACCTCTATCCCTATGAGATCCTGATTTGCGGGAACCACATCAAGAAAAGGCATCTGCGTGCCGATAATGACGTCCTTCAGAGGGACCTTGCCAATGAGAGAGTAATAGAGATTTTTCTTATGAATAATGTTCTTCTCTATGCCTACACCGCTCGTGGCGTTGCCCTGGGAGTCGCAGTCGATGAGGAGAGTCTTCTGCTCCGCTGCCGCCAGAGATGCGGCAAGATTAATCGCGGTAGTGGTCTTGCCCACCCCTCCTTTTTGATTCGCTATACATATGATTTTACGCATGATTTAATGGAACATACTAATAACGTGTGCGGTTATAAATTGTGCGGGAACATTATCATACAATGGTATCTTTGAGAAGGAATATTTACAGGTTTTTTAAAAGGTTCATACCATTCAAAGAAGCCATTTTTTTGCAGCGCTGCATTAACAAAAAGCCGGGTCGCATTACCTTAAAATGACTTTTCATATATGATAATGGTTCGAAAATCTCCCGTAATAGGCAGGGTTATATCATGGCGTGCAATATAGTGATATCCCAGATTTTGTGAAACGTTCGCCCCTTCCCTGAGTTCTTCCTCCGCTCTTTTACTTTTCATTGCGATCAGGATGCCTTTCGGTGCGAGAAAATATGCACCCATCCGGAAGAATTGCGGCAGTTTCAACGTGGCGCGAGAGGTAACCACCGTAAAAGTGCCCCTATAGGCTTCATCCTCCATGAGGTATTCTGCCCGGTTATGGATGACAGGTATATCTGTGAGATGCAGGGTACGGATTATGTGCTTCAGAAATGAAGTCTTTTTACGTGACGATTCGAGCAGAGAGATTTTTAATGAATTGACCGCGATTTTCAGAGGAATAGCAGGAAATCCGGCGCCCGAGCCTATGTCGAGGACCTGACCTGACGTATCTTGAATGAACGGCACAAGTGTCAGGGAATCAAGGAAGTGCTTGATGGGGATGTCGAGAGTCGATTTTACTGAGACTAAATTGATCTTTTTGTTCCAGGTAAGGAGTTCACGGTGATATGTTTCAAACAAGAGCAACGCTTTATCTGAGAGAGAGATTCCCAATGATGAGGCAGTGGTGAAAAGAATATCTCTCATATGAGAAATCCTTTAAAGATACGTGATGTCAGGCGAGACGCCGCGCCGTTTCAAGGGAACGACAGGCGTCCCGCCTGCGATATCTCAATGCATAACAGAGCGCTGGCATGAAAATAAATTTCATGCCAGTACGGCTGTTTTGAATACATCGAAGCCGATTTTGTCAATCATAGCGCCCAGTCTCTGTTTCGGGCTCGCATTTGCAACGTAATGTCCGATAATTGTATCGATCAGGTTGAGAACCTGTTCTGTGGTAAGATCCCTGGCGAGCTCCTGTGATAATCGGGGATTCACACCGCCGTTCCCCCCGGCAAAGACCCGCCATCCTTTCGGAAAACCAACAATGCCGATATCCTTGATACAGGTTTCTGCACACTGGTTTGCACAGCCGCTGACGCCGAACTTTAACTTGCCGGGCACCTGCGCGCCATGGTACTTTTCGTCCAGTGCGAGACCCAAACCGAGACTGTCCTGCTGCCCCCGTTTGCAGAAGGTCGTCCCCGGACAGGCCTTGATGCTCCGCACGCAGAGACCGACTGCCGCCCCCAAAGGCATTCCCAGCTCTGCCCAGACCGCATCAACATCTTCTTCTTTAAGGCCTACAATCGCGATTCTGGCAGCACTGGTTATTTTCAGCGCCGCCGCGCCGTATTTCTCGGCTACATCGGCCAGTTTGCGGAGCGTTTCCGGGCTGACCACGCCGCATGGGATATGCGGCGCGACCGCATAGGTCTGTTTATCACGCTGAATAATTACTCCTTTTTCTCCATCCTGTAACATTATATGCGTCCTCCATTCATGTTTTATGTCGGGCATCGATTTCTCGGGGTGCCACTATAGGGGAAATACCTCGGTGTGTCAAGACGAGGGAAATAATTTAATTTACACGTGATTCAAGAAAGGTTTTTATGGTACAAGGAAGACTGTAATGAGAAAGAGCGCGGGGAGGGAACAGCACGTGAGGGCAAACACGGAAAGCATCACCATTGTCCTGAACAAGCCGAAATATCCGGGCAATGTGGGATCCATAGCACGGTGTGCGAGGAATATGGGAGTTGAAAAAATTATCGTAGTAGGCAACAGAGACCTCTCCGTAGAGGAGATGAAGCAGATGGCGACCCACTTTGCCGCGGGGATTGTGGAGGGCATACAGCATTTCGATCGGCTGGACGAAGCCCTGGCGACATTTCATTATATCATCGGTACCACATCAAGACGCGGCTCAGGGAGAGGACCCTGTGTCTCACCCCGTGAGATGGCGGGGGTGGTAGTGGACGCAAGCCAACATAATGACATAGCGCTTCTTTTCGGACCCGAGGATACAGGGTTATCCAATGATGATCTTCAATTCTGCCATCTTTTAGTAACGATTCCCACGTCAAAAGGGATGAAATCGGTGAATCTTGCCCAGGCCGTCATGATCGTGTGCTATGAAATATTTGTCGCCCGTGCCGTGCCTCTCGAAGAATTCACGCCCCGCATGGCTTCCTCGGANGAGCTCGAAGGAATGTATGCCCAGGTGAAAACNGCATTGATGAAGACAGGTTTTCTCCATCCGCANAATCCCGATCACTGGATGATGCACATCCGACGTCTCCTNGGGAGAACGAAGCTTTTTTCTAAAGAAGTAAAGATTATCCGGGGCATCTGCCGNCAGCTGGAATGGTCTATGAGAAACAAAAAGACTTGACTTTCCATTGACATAAATCTAATACTCATCCAAATTCCATGGGGGTAANATCATGAAAAAGCACTTTTCCTTTACGGGAGCAAAAAAAATAATCTTCGGCAACGGCTCCTTCGATATGCTGGGGGATCACATACGTGACATGAAGGCAAGCCGTCCCCTGGTCGTCCTTGACAGGAACCTCTCCAAACCCGGATTTAAAGAGAGGATCGCCAATACCTTTGGGAAAAATGGTGTAAAGGCAACCATTTTCGATAAACAGGTTGAAGCTGAGCCGAGGTTGGAAGTCGCCGATGAAGGAGCCAAAGCTGCCAGAAAAGGTAAATGTGATATCGTGGTTGGCATTGGCGGAGGGAGCGCCATGGATGTCGCGAAGGCGATTGCCGTACTGGCGGCCAACAACGGCAGTGCCGTGGATTATTTAGGGCTGAACAAGGTTCCCGGTCCGGGGTTACCCACCATCATGGTTCCAACGACGGCGGGAACAGGAAGTGAAGTAACATTCACCGCGGTGTTTGTCAGGCAAGATTTGAAGAAAAAAGAAGGCATGAATAGCCCNTACCTCTATCCGGATCTCGCCCTCCTTGATCCNGTGCTCACGCTTACCCTCCCGCCGGTTTCAACTGCTTCAACAGGAATTGATGCGCTCTGTCATGCCATAGAATCCTTCACNTCAGTCAACGCATCCCCCATGAGCGAGATGTTTTCGCTGGACGCAATACANTTAATTTCGGAGAATCTGCGGACATGTGTNCATGACGGCGGCAATCTGGAAGCACGGGAAAAGGTGCTCCTGGGGAGTCTCTATGCGGGNCTTGGTCTCGCCAATGCAGGAGTNGGCGCGGTNCACTCNCTNTCCTATCCCCTCGGNGGCAAATACGGCGTATCTCACGGCTTGGCCAATACGGTCATGCTTCCGCACGTGATGTCCTTCAATCTGCCGGGGGCACTTGAGAAATTCACCATCATCGCAGAAGCGATGGGAGAAATTGTCGACGATATGCCCCTGCGTGAAGCGGCATACTTCGCGGTGGAGGCTGTACAATCCCTCATTGAAGACTGCGGAATTTACACCACCCTTGAGGACTTGAACATACCCGAGGAGGATTTTCCCGATCTTGCGAAAGTGGCCATGACCGTGACGAGACCGCTGGAGAATAATCCCCGCAAAGTGACCATAGAGGATGCCATAGAGATATATGGAGAAGCGTACTAGCACACTCACTGATCACTTACTCCAAAATACACCACCATCAATGGGTAGAGAACAGGAAGTCCGCGCGTATTGAGGGATTCACGCATGATTATTGTTACCGGTGGGGCCGGATTCATAGGAAGCGCGTTTATCTGGAAGTTGAATGCGGAAGGCATCAGCGATATTGTCATCGTCGATGAACTCGGGCAGGCGGACAAGTGGAAGAACCTGGTGAACCGGCGATATGTCGAGTATATCCACAAAGACGTGTTTCTCAGGATGCTCCGCAGCGAACAGATGCCCTTCAAACCCGACGCAATCATTCATATGGGGGCGTGCTCGTCGACCACAGAGCGCAATGCGGACTATTTGATGGATAATAACTATCACTATACGTGCCGCCTTGCCGAATGGGCTATTGCGCGCGACATCCGCTTCATCTATGCAAGTTCCGCCGCCACGTATGGAGATGGATCGCAAGGATTTTCCGATGAGAATATCGTGACGGAAACACTCCGGCCCATCAATATGTACGGGTATTCCAAGCAGCTCTTTGACCTCTGGGTTTTGCGGAACAAGGTGGATACAAAGATCGCGGGGATAAAATTTTTCAACGTCTTCGGCCCCAATGAGTATCATAAGGGAGACATGCGGAGTGTCGTCCATAAGGCCTTCGAACAAATCCGGGATACGGG
>Ga0031656_10001088_pt1 | contig 10178 bp, 10 predicted proteins | sample FrelakmetDIP11DI_FD_55080 | JGI IMG/M metagenome (GOLD analysis project Ga0031656, IMG submission 55080) | Freshwater lake sediment microbial communities from the University of Notre Dame, USA, for methane emissions studies - DIP11 DI | ecosystem: Environmental > Aquatic > Freshwater > Lake >... | reverse complement strand
AAACCAGACCTATGCCCAAGAAAGTGAGCACAACGGCAAAAGCCACAGCCCACCACGTTTTCATATTCTCCTCCCCTTAAATCATAAAATCCAATTCCCCGGAATTTATAGCCAGTTGAGGAGTCAGACGTCCATCGGCTCCAGAATCAGGCTTAATCCCAGGCGTTGCCGGCTTGCATCGACTTGTAGGATTCGTACCATCACCCGCGAGCCCTCGTGGATCAATTCATCCGGCTTGACCTGCCCATTATGTGTGTCCATCTCTGAGATATGGATCAGACCATCCAATCCCTCTTCCAGACGAGCGAAAGCGCCAAAATGCATGACTGAAGTGACCTCGGCTTCCACTACCTGACCAGGGGTATACCGTTCTTCGGCAGTCTCCCAAGGATTAGCAATCAGCCGTTTCAAGCTGAGCGCTACTCGTAACCTTTCCCGGTCAACACTGATGATAAAGACCTGAATCCGGTCGCTGATACTCACCATGTCGGCAGGATGGCGCACACGACCCCAGGATAATTCGGAGACATGCACCAATCCTTCCAGTCCTCCCAGGTCAACGAAGACTCCAAAATCAGTGATATTGGTCACCTGACCCCAAACTCTTCCACCTGGCTGAAGCATATCCAGCAGGGCTGTCCGGCGCCCTGGTTCAGACAGGGCTGCCCGCTCAGAAAATACTACCCGCCCGCGAGAGGGATCACATTCAATTACCTTCAACACAAGCGAAGATTCTACATAACGTCCTAACAGGCGGTCTCGCTCGTCATCCGATTTCTCGCAAGGAATGTTCACCAGGTGGGAGACTGGAACGAAGCCCTGCATGTTCTCCCCTTCAACCAGAAGTCCTCCCCGGTTATAGCCAGTCACTAATAAGCTTACCGTTTCGTCACGCTCGTAGATTATGCGGGCATGATCCCAATCCACATTCAATGGACGAGGTTCTTTATTGAGCCCCGGTCGCGATGGCCTGACATCTTTTGAAATTGGCTTGCTATCCTCTGCCAGGATCGCTGACCACCACGATTCATCAATCGGCGGCGGTCCCCCTTCTTGTAAAGTTCGAGAGATTGGTTTGTTCACCATTAATCCCTACCTTCTCAGGATAAAGTGCGCGAAAAGCAGTCCTCCAGAATGATTGCTTAATACCTTAAGTTTAGCACTTCTTGGGTTTGTTTGGAAATAAATTNCTCCTCTCTAGCCTCCTTTTCCATAACAGCGATGGCTTTGGCGACTGCTTCAATAGCAACACGCTGCTTCCGGTATAGATCGGCTTCAGATACAGATAGCTTTACGGCGATTTCACGGACTTTTCGCCCCTCCATAAATTTCATCTCAAGAATATTGTATAAAATCCATTCGCCCGTAAAGCGACGCTCGCCTTCCGGGCGCGTGCGTTGGATCGCTTCCTGTAAAATAGCCCGCAAAGCGTTGATTGGATTGCCCTCATGATTGGCGATGGCTCGCTGGACAATCTGCAACCGCAACAAGGGACTTTGCGAAAGTTTGGGACCTCCCCAATAATGACTTAACGCATCTTTCACCCAACGAGAGAGGTCACGGTCATCCAGGCTGACGAGCGGGGAAGTCAACACCTCCACTCCATCATAGCGCGCCGCCGCCCGAAGGCGTTGAATCATACCTACCTGGGAGGTCAGGGCCTCCACCGAGGTGAATACCTGTTGCTGCATCAGCCGATCCTGCAATGCCATAGCAGCCCGGCGAGCCAGCACACGGAGCGCTTCGACCTGATCTTCATCCAGGGCGCCTGCCGGATTGCGCCCTGCCCCTAACAAACCGATCAATCGCTCACTTTCATCGTCATTCTCAAAAAGCGGTATTACCCAAAAATCTTTCCAATGAAATAGTTGCTCGTATTCCGTCCGCTGTACCCCCGGCCCTCCGCTTTTGGAAACCGCCTCGGCGAGGTCCTGAGGTAAATCGCTCTCTCCAAACGGACTAGGGCCACCCAGCGTCACGAGCATGCCGGAGCTTTCGTTGCCCAGATTTACCAGAAAGGCTTTGCTAATCTGCAAGCGGTCACAAACTGCCGCTAACACCGACTCAAGGAAGTCACGCAGATCACCTGATGTTAGCAGACGTTCTTCCAGGGTTTGGATCAGCTCCAGGTTATCACGATCGCCGCTATAGAACAACCAGCGCTCCCACAGGGGAGCAATCAAGGTGATCATGTGCTCCATTAATAAGAGTGTCACCACCATAATCACCGGAATGGCTGTCTGATAAGGAATGCCAGATGCGTCTCCAACTCGGCGGACGATCGTAGTTACCGCCAAGACGGTCGAAGCGGTTATCGGGCCGCGCATCAACCATTTAAATAAGCGGCGTTTTACCACCCGATCTGGCCAGGAGACGCCAAAAAAGGCTACAGAATAAGCCATCAGCACGAGCAATACCGATACCAATAAATTACTTACCACAGCAGCCACCCAAAACAGCAGTGGATGCGCCGTGGCTGTACCTGGACCGAAGAGCAAGAACGGATAAGAACCCAGAACCGGCGCTAACGCACCTAGGAGTAGATAGCGCATCCGCCGGCGGGAGGTGCTGGTGACGGTACGCTGGTAAGCGCGATATAAATTGATCCAGCCCCACCCGGTGATAACCACATAAAAAAGAGCGAAAACCCAGGTGAGCCAGGTTCGTCCCAGGTACGGAGCAGGCCCCAGGTTCATCACCAGCGACCGAACCAACCAACCGCCAATGAGAGCAAACAGAAAGACAAACGATAAGAGATAGACTATCCTGACCAAACGACGGCGACGACCACGTGAGGGTCGTCCAGTCGTCTCGAGGAGTGCATCGGAAAAGTGAAAATAGGCAGGCGGCAGGAAGATGATCCCGAGCCATTCAAAGTGCAACCAAAATCCAGCCCCCTGCGCCGGGTTTATGACACTTGCAATCGCCTCTCCAGCAGAAACGATCACCATACAGAACAATATGGAGGCAAAAGTGCGCGCCACCCGATCTCGCAGGTTAAACGACAATGCATATAACAACAGAGAGAAAGCCGTGATTGCAATGCCTGCAATCAATAGCTCATTAACCGTTTGTAAACCCTTGATGATCAAATCGAGCATACCAGCTACCCCGATAAACAAAGCTCTCTACTTATATAAGCCATTTGGAGAATAATAAGACGGCATCCTGGTTGGGGTAATAATGGTCAATAAATCCACAGAAATCAAAGCCTAATATTTGGACAAATTGAATTGCCGGGTAGTTCTTGGGTTGCATTTCAAGGATCAGGCGCTGGCTACCTAGCTGGGTTGCTACCCAATCCTGGGCTGCCAGGACNATGCCGCTGCCAATCCCCTGACGGCGAAAACGGTGGTCCACCACTATATCAGTCATCCAGGTAGTAAAGGGGAGGGTTTCCCGAGACAGGCTGGCATAACCTACAGGCTCACCGTTTAGAACAGCGACCAGCAGCCCAGATCGTTTCTGCCAGCTTTCAGCCAAAGCGCCTGGTGAACGCGGGTAATCGACCTTGACAGACCGAGGCAGGCGCGCCTCTCGAAAAGTTGCTCCCAACTGGTCAGCTTCCAATCGGTATTCCATCTGCCAAGCATGATCGCTCGTAAAGCTGTGATCGAGTTGGATCAAAACCGGGATGTCGTTTTCAATTGCTGGTCGAATTTCAATTTCGGGCATCGGGTTTTCCAGAACTCCTTAAGGTCCGGCTGTTTCAACCGGATTGTTCACTCGCACCTGGATCACACATGGGGGCAAAGAATTCCCCTGGTTGTCAGTCACCACCAAACGAAGCATATAATCTCCTGGGGATAAGGTGCGGGTATCCCATTGACCCAGATCGCTGTCTTGTTTTATCTCACGGCCGGCCTGGATTGTTAACCATACGTCCTGATCTGGACTGGCAACTTCGTATTTATAGAAACCGAAATTTTCAATATTGGCTGTGCCTTTGATTGTAATCACGCCGCTCAACTCCACCCCTTCCTGGGGTGACGAGATCATGATTTGATCAGGTACACAACCTTCTCCAACAAGCTGAACCGCAGCAGGCGTGGGGCTTGAATCAATTTGGGTTCCTTCCACGGCGGCCTGATCGCCTTCATTTTCCGCGGCCAGAGTGAAAGTTGGCGTTGCCAGAAGATTTAATGTTGGAGTCATGAGTGGATTCGATTCAGGGAAGGAAGGCGCTACAAAGGTTACCATTGCGAAAACAGCTATCCCAATCAGCAATACCAGCACTGCCATGCCAGCAGACTGATTAAGCCGGGATTGAGCGCTTTCCCGTTCCAGGCCAAAAGCAGCCGCGCGCATCTCCTCCCAAGCCAGGATAAACTTACGGACATATATCAGTCCCCCTACTGCCAGCGTCAGGTATATCCATAATTCGTAAGCTCTAAAGAATCGCAGTACTTCATCCATTTCGATATATAAACTGCTGAATGGGTTACGCGTCCTACAAACGATTTAACACACCCGAAATCAGCGCCGTCAGACGGGGGACAATGATCTTGCCAGCCTCCAGTACATCCTCATGAGTGGTCAAAGTCAACCCATCCAGGTTGGCCTTGTTACTTATCGTAGAGATCCCCAGCACGCGCGTTCCGCCTTGCCGAGCAACCGTAACCTCCGGAACGGTCGACATACCGACCGCATCTGCACCCATCCCCCTCAAGAAACGCAGATCAGCCGGGGTCTCGAAGGAAGGTCCTGCCAGGCAAATGTAGACGCCTTCCCATAAAGCTATTCCCTTCTCTCTAGCTACATCCCGAGCTAACGCTGCCAGGTCCCTGTCATATGCCTGACCCATATCAGGGAAACGTGGCCCAAACTCATCCAGGTTCGGGCCGCGCAAAGGACTCTCGCCGGTCATCCCTATCAGGTTCAGATGGTCAGTGATCAACATAAGATCCCCAGGGACGTAATCCGGGTTGACGGCACCCGCTGCATTGGTCACGATCAAAATCTCGACCCCCAGCCGCTGCATCACTCGAACCGGCAGCCCTACCAGGGACATGCTGTATCCTTCATAGAAATGAATCCGGCCCTGCATGACCAGCACATCCTGGCCTTCCAACTTACCGATAATCAGACGCCCCTCGTGCCCCTGTACGGTGGAGACCGGCCATAAGGGCAATTCTCCAAACCTGATCACGGTCGGATCCTGAACTGCTTCCGCCAGAGGACCCAAACCGGAACCCAAAATAATCCCAATGCGGGGGGCGCTCTTGATTCGGGCGCGCAATGCTTGAGCAGTGCGATCGATATCGGATACAGTCAGAAAATTACTCATCGTTTTTTTACCACCTTATACATTGGATTCCATAGTTGCTTGTAACTCGGCCGTTTTTAAGCGACGGATAAGCGCCTGGGTAGAAAATGGATTGCGATGGCCCAGCACGGTCTGGATCTCAGAAAGCGGCTTGCCTGACCTGGCCAGCCTAATCACTGCGGTATGGCGCACTTGCCGAGGGGTAATATTCGATGGTGGATCCAGCATCAGTCCCCAGGCGTGCAGAATCTGCCAGATACCTTGCCTGGTAAGCCGACCGTCCAGCTGGCTGATAAACAAGGCCGGCTCGTCGCGGCGGTGATTCAAATCCGGCCGCCCTTCCCTTATATAGCGTTCAACCGCCGGGTGAGCCATGCCAAGTGATATCCAGATATCTTCCCCATCCAAGCTTACCAAGTGCAGTCGCCTAGCCCGCAAATCCAAGTCCGTTAGATTCAAGGCAGCCACACTACTCACCGATAAACCGGTCTCGGCCAACAACATTAAGAGCGCTTGATCTCGAAATGCGCGTGGATGTGGTGATGTACCGATCAGGCTAAATAAGCTGGTAACCTGATCCTGGGTTAAAAATGGCGGTGGTACACAAGAAGATGATGAGGAAGACGCAGACAGACCAGCCAGCCCGCCTGCAGGGATGAACATGATTTCGGAGCTCAGTCCCTCACCTGAAAGGTACAGATTGAATTTGCGCAAGGTAGACAAGCGACGAGACAAGGTGCTTGGCTTCCGCCCCTGGCGTTGTTCAAACTCGAGGAAACTCCTTACCCTGCCTGCATCGAGATCAGCTATCTGCACCGGGCGCTGAAGCAGGTTTAGTAAGAAGTCCAAAAAAACACGCAGATCGCTGGCATAAGCTAATCGCGTGCTTCTCGAACAAGCCGAAGAGGCCTCCAAACTATCCAGAAAGGCGCTTACCTGTAATTGCATAAAGGTAAATTAACCCCTCCCGAACTGAGACTCACCGCTTGATCCCGGTTCAAAGAGCGGTAACAATAATGCCCTCCTTGGCAAGGGTGATTATATCATAGCCTCCCGAACAGCCTGACGGAACGCCTCCACAGCCCTTCCAACTCCATCATCATCAATCCAATAATGCGTCACCAGCCGGAAGCGACGCTGGCTGACGAGGCCAACAAGCACGCCATGCCGGGCGCAGAAAGCCGCGATCCAGGCTCCATCAACCGGAACCGACTCATCCAATGCCAGGAAGACCATGTTGGTGTAAGGCGTCCCCGGATCCAAGATCAGACCAGGTATTTCCACCAGGCCAGCAGCCAGGCGCCGGGCGCGGGTGTGATCGTCTCCTAAACGGCCAATCATCTTTTCGAGAGCGACAATCCCAGCAGCAGCCAACACACCAGCCTGCCGCATCCCCCCGCCCAACTGTTTGCGAATACGCCGGGCGCGATGGATAAACTCGCCTGACCCGCACAACAATGAACCGACGGGAGCACACAGGCCTTTGCTCAGGCAAAACGATACCGAATCGATTGAATCAACCAGGGTGCGCGCCTCCACCCCACATGCGACTGCGGCATTGAACAGGCGCGCACCGTCCAGGTGCACCTGCAGTCCCTGCGCATGGGCTAACTCTCCTGCTAACCGCGTGTACTCCACGCTCAGCGCCACACCACCACAACGGTTATGAGTGTTCTCTAGCGCCAGCAGTCGAGATATTGGATTATGGATATCATCCGAGCGGATCGCTCCCAGGATGTCTTGAAAAGCCAGGGTCCCATCTGGCTGATTGGGAATCTGGCGAGAATGCACGCCACCCAGAGCTGAGACGCCGCCAGCTTCGAACAAAACGGTGTGCGCCTTGTCTCCGACGATGACTTCGTCGCCCCTACCACAGTGCGCCAACACAGCTGCCAGGTTTCCCATTGTTCCGGATGGGACAAAAATCGCTGCTTCTTTACCTACCAAGGCAGCCGCCATTTCCTCGAGGCGGTTGATAGTCGGGTCTTCACCATACACATCGTCGCCAACCTCAGCCTGAGCCATGGCGGCACGCATCTCCTCGGTTGGGTTGGTTACGGTGTCTGAACGCAAATCAACGATATCCATGCTAACCTCAACAAGATAGATAGATTGAGAACTAACCAGCTACATTTCTCAAGCGGTTTAACGTATCCGTTAAGTCAAGGGGAAGAGGGGCTTCAAAAACTCGCGGGGATTCCTCTCCAGGCAACTGAATCTTCAGGCGAGCGGCGTGCAGGAAATGGCGCGCCAGCGGCAAACTTGCCTTCTTGCGCCCATAAACTGTATCTCCGGTGATCGGGCAGCCGAGGTAAGCCAGATGCAGGCGGATTTGGTGGGTCCGACCAGTAATTGGATGCACCTCGAGGAGAGTATGATCCGAAAAGGTTTCCAGGGTGTGATACTCGCTAATCGCCGATCTACCCTTTCCCGGCGGCACCACGGCCATCTTTTTACGGTGAGCAGGGTCACGCCCGATAGCAGCCTCGATGCGACCCCGGCGGGTAGGCGGCTCCCCATCCACAAGCGCCAGATAAGTTTTTTCAACCTGACGGCTGCGAAACTGGTTCTGAAGCCAGCGATGGGCCTGGTCATTCTTGGCGATCAAAATCAATCCCGAAGTATCCTTATCCAGGCGGTGAACAATCCCTGGGCGCAGTTCGCCGCCCACTCCCTGGATATCCGGGGCATGCCCCAGGGCGGCGTGAACCAGGGTGCCTGTGGCATGGCCTGCACCAGGATGCACCACCATCCCGGCTGGTTTATTCACCACCAGGAAATTTTCATTTTCGAAACGAACGTCGAGTGGAATGCTCTCCGGGATCAGATCGCTTGGTGCAGGTGGTGGAATACAAACATCTACCTGGACTTCGTGATCTAAAATCTGTCCCGCTTTTAAGGCCGGGCGACCATCAACGGTCACCATGCCCATTTTGATCAGAGCCTGTAGACGAGATCGAGAAAAATCGGGCAGGCATGCCACCAGGTATTTATCCAGCCGCTGCTCGCCTTCCCCCGGATAAAGGAAATGGGCAAAGTATTCATTCACCCAATTCTTCCTTGGAAAGTGGTTTGGATGGATTTTCTGAGGGTGACCCGGGGTTGTCCGTCATTTCATTCGTTTGAGGCTGGTTGCGCTCCTTCAACCAAACACTGATCAGCAGCAAAACTACACCTGTTGTAATACACAGATCTGCCACGTTAAATACAGGAATGATCCAAATCGAAATAAAATCAGTGACCCAGCCGATGGTCAGACGGTCGATGAGATTACCAAGCGCACCGGCGAATTGCAGCCCCATCGCCAGGCGCAATAACCAGTCATCGCGCGGCACTTGAGGAAAGTAGTAGAGGATCGCAGCCGCAACGATAATCGCCAGCACGGTGAACACATCGCTAAAACCTGGCAACATGCCGAAGGCTGCGCCAGTGTTTTTCCAGTGAACGATGCGGGCGTATGGCGCCAGCCATTCCCATGGCGACCAGAACTCCGTCAAGGCTAAATTTGCCCTCACCATCGACTTGGTAGTCTGATCAATGATGAGAATTACAGCAGCAAAAGCAAATAGGATTAGATAATCGCGCAGATATTGAGAAGGAGTAGGCTTCGAAGATTGTTCCATATATTGATTGTACCTTATGTCATTTTTTGTGGGTTATTCAACTTGCTCTCATCCGGACAACGGTGAATAAACCCGTCTACCCATCCCACTTGCCAACAAAATCTAATTGATGCGCCACATAGACCAATTCGCCGCGCTCCACCTGAGCGTGGCGAACGGCAATCCACTCCTGGAAACGAACCGGGTCCAGATCAGGATGATCGGCCAATGCACCCGCGATCGTGTTGATGATGAAGTGCAGGAAGTAAGCCTCATCAGCAGGATAGCCCTTAGCAGCGGGGTAGACAACCCAATCCGATGCGCCGGCTGCCAAGAGGTTTGCCCCGACGCTTTTGAGATGGGCAAACAGCCGTCTTCCAGTCCGGCTATCGCCAGAAGGTCTCCCTGAAGTTATGCGCTCATCCATGGTGCGATGATATAGCTGCGCGACTAACTCATCAAAGGATGGCTCTATAGCAGGCTCAAGGATGGTTACGCCATCGAAATTGAGGCTGAAATAAAACAACCCACCCGGCCTGGTTAACTGGAAGATCTGTGGAAGCGCAGTAGGGATATCCAATAAATCGAGAAAGGCGTGCGCTACCAGCAGGTCCCAGGTCTGCTGACCTGACCGGCGTCGGATGAAGTCAAAAAGGTCAACCGCTTCCAGCTTGATCTTTATCTTATGTTCCTGCCCGATGAGCTCCAAGCCGCTTGTGGTTGATTGGACACGATAATTGTGGGTTTTTCCCCACTTGATCAGGTAATGTGAAGCGGCGGCGATATTGTCAGGCAGAGCATCAATCGCGGTTATCTCCGCCCCGCTTACAAGCCCCCAATCCAGCATGCGGGTCAGCATGGTCCCGATGCCACAGCCGATCTCCAGTATTCTTAAGGGCTGCCCTGGCGAAACTCCCGGCAGATTTTCCGCCAGAGTCTGCCAGACGTAGCGATTGAGGGCGCGGTCATCGACCGTGCTCTTGGCTGACAGGTAGCGAATGAATGAATAATCCATCGAATCCATGAATAACCTCAATTCGATCCAACGCAAGGGGGTAAAACGCAAACTGAAGAAATAACTTTCTAGAGAACCTCGGCAGCTTCAGGTTAAGTCATCTCCAAGAGGAAGTCACGAATGCGCAGCGTAGTCTGCTCCCAGGTGGGGTGATCTTTAAAATGCTGGTGAGCGCCCAGACTCAAGCGCAATAACAACTCACGATCTTCAGCCAGTTGTAACAGGCATTCAGCGAGCTCACGGGGATCGTCCGGCGCAACCAAATAACCGTTCTCACCCTGGGTAATGATCTCGC
>Ga0031656_10001086_pt1 | contig 10183 bp, 10 predicted proteins | sample FrelakmetDIP11DI_FD_55080 | JGI IMG/M metagenome (GOLD analysis project Ga0031656, IMG submission 55080) | Freshwater lake sediment microbial communities from the University of Notre Dame, USA, for methane emissions studies - DIP11 DI | ecosystem: Environmental > Aquatic > Freshwater > Lake >... | reverse complement strand
ACCCATGCCTACTTGATCGAGCTGGCACCGGCCCCGGAGCTGCCGAAGGTCAAGGGCGGCGACGACGCCCGCCATGCCTTCTGGTTGCCCCTGGCCCAGCTNGAGCCCGAGCGGCTCTTCGAGGACCACTCCTTCATCATCCAGGCCATGCTCGGCTGAGGATTCCCGCTGTNCGGCCCCAAGAGAGGGCAGGGTGGCACCCCGGGGAGGGGATAGACCTCTCCCCATCACGCGNTGACCGGAGGAGCTCCGTCATGTTGAACCTCGNCCGCTACNTCAAAAACCGTCCCCGCCACCTACCTGATCCAATACCGCAAGGGGAAGGTACGCCGCCAGGGCAGCGGCCTGCCCTTTTTCTGCTTCGCGCCCAGCGCCACCCAGGTGTCGGTGCCGTTGGATCAGGCGCGCTTCTATGTGGAACGTCTGGGGGGCGACTTCGCCGACTATCTCCGCGAGGACGCCCCCTATCGGGCTTTGCTGACTCAGCCGAGCAGGCATTGCGTGCCCGGGGCCGGGTGCAGGCCCTGGAGCGTGGTTTCCTGCCCAACTCCCTGTTCAGCCCCGACGACCTGGTGGTTGNGGTCGGGCAGGACGGGTTGGTGGCCAACACCCTGAAGTACCTGGACGGCCAGGCGGTGATCGCGGTCAATCCGGATCCCAGCCGCTTCGCCGGGGTGCTGCTGCCCTTCGCCGTCGAGGACCTGCCGGCCATAGTCCCGGAGGCGCGGGCGGGCACCCGCCCCATCCGGGACCTGGCCATGGCCGAGGCGCGCCTGTCCGACGGGCAGAGGCTGCTGGCGGTCAACGACCTCTTTCTCGGCCCGCGCCGCCACACCACCGCGGCCTATGTCCTGGAATACGGGTAGCGCTCCGAGGCGCAGTGGTCCAGCGGGCTCATCGTCTCCACCGGGCTCGGTGCCAGCGGCTGGCTGGGGAGCATCCTGGACGGGGCTGCGGCGCTGGGCGGGGCCCTGGGTCAGGACCTGGACCCGAGGCCTCTGACCGAAGGCCTGACCTGGGGCAGCCGCCACCTCCTGTTCGCCGTGCGCGAGCCCTATGCCGGCACCGCCGGGCGCACCGAGCTGGTCTAAGGTCGGGTCGATGCCCGCACCCCCTGGCGCTGGAGTCGCGCATGGCCGAGGAGGGGGTCATCTTTAGTGACGGCATGCTCGACGATGCCCTGCCCTTCAATGCAGGCACCCGCGCCGAGGTACGGGTCGCCGATGGGGTAGGGCGGTTGGCGGTGTAAGGGGACCTCCGAGCGGAGCTGTGTCTTGTCGGGGTCGGAGCCATGGCTGGGGGCCGACAGGACCGGCCGGGGTGGCGCCTCGCCGATGCAGTCCGTGACGGTGACCTCGGAATGCGCTGGCATGCCTGTGGTGACCCGGAGCATCATCCAGCCTAGTCGGTCGGCGGTAGTCGGCCAATCAAAGCGCGACCCATAAGACCCAGTATCGATGCCTGATCCAAGGCCGCAGACTTGATCGCTTCGGGCGGGCGCGTTGACTGGTGCCCATCTCCGGCGACCGCGATCAGGGCATCGATGGCAACATGGCGCGGCCTAGACTACTCTGTGACGACGGCTTGGCTGGGGGCGACACGAGCGAGCGCCGCACCCGTCTGCTCGCGCACCCCGGCGTGATCCGGGCCAACATGCGACTGGTACATCGCAATGTCACCGATTGATCTCCCGAAACTTCTGCAGCCGGTCTCCGAGANTGAGCCTGCCGGCCCNGATCAGGAATACCATCCGACCTATCTCGCCGTCTTTCGCGCGGCCGAGGGGACCCCGTCGCGCCAGATGGGGGACACGGTGGTCGCCGCCGAGGAACCGGACTGGTCCCGCGTGGGCGACCTGGCAACGGACCTGCTGTCTCAGTCGAAGGACTTGCGTGTTGCCGTGCTGCTCGCCTGCGCCCTGTTGCGTGTTCAGGGCCTCAAGGGTCTGAATGACGGACTCGCCCTTGTTCAGGGCCTGATGGATCGATACTGGCAGGGGCTCCACCCCCAGCTCGACCCTGATGACGACAACGACCCCACCGCCCGTGTCAACTGCGTGCTTGACCTTTGCGACCGCGGGCACCTACTTGATGCCCTGCGCAGCACGCCACTGGTACGCTCCCGGGTGTTCGGCCCCATCGCCTATCGGGACATCGAGATCGCCGAGGGCCGGTCGAGCGCCCCGCCCGACGGCAAAGCGCTGGACTCGGCGGCGGTCAATGGCGCCTTCAAGGACTGCGACATCGACGAGCTCAAAGAGGCCGAAGCCGCTGCGGGGGGTGCGCTGAGGCGAACTCAAGCCATCCTCGACACACTCGGCGAACGCATCCGCACGAATCAGATGCCAAGTCTGGACCCCTTGACCGGTTTCCTGTCCGCCATCCAAAAGGCGTTGCACGCCCACCTGGCGCCGCGCCTGCCCGAGGCGCCTGCGACGGCCGAGGGGGCAGACTCGACCGCCCCGTCCGCCCAGAACACGGCGCAGGCCGGGGGCACGCCCGGCCAGATCGCCTCCCGGGACGACGTTGTTCGCGCCATTGATCGAATATGCGACTACTATTCCTGCCACGAGCCATCCAGTCCGGTACCCCTGCTCCTCCAGCGGGCGCGGCGGCTGGCGACCGGCAGCTTCGTGGATATCGTGCGCGACCTCGCCCCCAGCGCCCTGGCGGAGATCGAAAAGGTGTGCGGGCCTGCAAAAGGGTCCTGATGCAGTCCCCATGCCGAACCGCCCGCGAGAGGCGGACCTGTCTTGAACCCTTCCAAATGCGAGGAGTACATCAGTGGCCAAAGAGAGCAGCCAAAAGTTCATCGCCCGCAACCGAGCGCCGCGGGTCCAGATCGAGTATGACGTGGAGCTTTACGGGGCAGAGAAGAAGATCCAGCTCCCCTTCGTCATGGGGGTGTTGGCGGACCTCTCCGGCAAGCCCGCCGAGCCGTTGCCGGCGGTCGCCGACCGCAAGATGCTGGAGATCGACGTCGATAACTTCGACGACCGGCTCAAGTCGATGAAGCCCCGGGTCGCCTTCCAGGTGCCCAACACCCTGACCGGCGAGGGCAGTCTCAACGTAGAGCTGACCTTCGAGAGCATGGACGACTTCTCCCCGGCAGCGGTGGCACGCAAGGTGGACTCACTGAACAAGCTGCTCCAGGCGCGCTCCCAGCTCTCCAATCTGCTGACCTACATGGACGGCAAGAGCGGGGCCGAGGATCTGATTGCCAAGGCCCTGAAGGACCCAACCCTGTTGCAGGCACTGGCCGCGGCGCCCAAGCCGGCGGATGCGGCCGAGCGGGGCCAGACTCAGGTGGAGGAGAAGTAACATGGCCGAGACCGATACCCAGACGGCCGCAGAGGCCCAGGTCCAGACCCAGACCGGCGAGACCGGCGAGACCGGCAGCTTCGCCGCCCTGCTCCAGCAGGAGTTCAAGCCGCGAACCGACCGCGCCCGGGAGGCGGTGGAATCGGCGGTCTCCACCCTCGCCGCCCAGGCCCTGGAGCAGACCGCCCTGATCTCGGACGACGCGGTCCGCACCATCGAGTCCATGATCGCGGAGATCGACCGGAAGCTCACCGAGCAGGTCAACCTGATCTTGCACCATGCGGACTTCCAGAAGCTCGAGGGGGCTTGGCGCGGTCTGCACTACCTGGTGAACAACACCGAAACCGACGAGATGCTCAAGATTCGGGTGATGAACATCTCGAAGCAGGAGTTGCAGAAGACCCTGAAGAAGTTCAAGGGCACCGCCTGGGACCAGAGCCCGGTCTTCAAGAAGCTCTACGAGGAAGAGTACGGCCAGTTTGGTGGCGAGCCCTTCGGCTGTATCGTGGGCGACTACCACTTCGACCACAGCCCGCCCGACGTGGAGTTGCTGGGGGAAATGACCAAGATCTCCGCCTCCATCCACGCCCCCTTCATCACCGGGGCCGCACCCTCTGTCATGCAGATGGAATCCTGGCAGGAACTGGCCAACCCGCGGGACCTGACCAAGATCTTCCAGACTCCGGAGCATGCCGCGTGGAAGTCGCTGCGCGAATCGGAGGATGCCCGCTACCTCGGCCTGACCATGCCGCGTTTCCTTGCCCGGCTGCCCTACGGGGCCAAGACTGACCCGGTCGAAGCGTTCGACTTCGAGGAAGACACCGCTGGGGCACAGCACGACAAGTACACCTGGGCCAACTCGGCCTACGCCATGGCGACCAACATCAACCGCTCCTTCAAGCTCTATGGCTGGTGCTCGCGCATCCGCGGCGTGGAGTCCGGCGGCTCGGTGGAGGGGCTGCCCACCCACACCTTTCCCACGGACGACGGCGGTGTCGACATGAAGTGCCCCACCGAGATCGCCATCAGCGATCGGCGCGAGGCAGAGCTGGCGAAGAGCGGCTTCATGCCGCTCATTCACAAAAAGAACACCGACTTCGCCGCCTTCATCGGCGCTCAGTCCCTGCAGAAGCCGTTCGAGTACGACGACCCGGACGCCACCGCGAACGCAAACCTGGCGGCTCGCCTGCCCTATCTGTTCGCGACCTGCCGCTTCGCGCACTATCTCAAATGCATCGTGCGCGACAAGATCGGCTCGTTCAAGGAGCGCGAGGAGATGCAGCGTTGGCTCAACAAGTGGATCCTCAACTACGTCGACGGGGACCCGACGCATTCGAGCGAAACGACCAAGGCCAAGAAGCCTCTGGCGGCGGCGGAGGTAGTCGTCGAGGAGGTGGAAGGCAACCCGGGCTACTACAATTCCAGGTTCTACCTGCGTCCGCACTACCAGCTCGAAGGCCTGACCGTATCGTTGCGGTTGGTCTCCAAGCTGCCTTCGGCGAAAGGAGGGGGTTAGGCAGCGCCCCGCCATAGCCCCGCGGGGGGCGATGACGGGGAGCACCTAGCGGGGTGCTCGCCCTGCAAGGGTGCGGGTTTCCAATAAGCAGTTCCATCAAGCAACCGCACAACGGCGCGAGGAGTCACAGAATGGCTGTCGACATGTTCATCAAGATCGACGACGTCAAGGGCGAGGCCCAAGACAAGAAGCATGAGGGAGAAATCGACGTCCTGGCCTGGTCCTGGGGCATGAGCCAGTCCGGTACCATGCACGCCGGCGGCGGCGGCGGCGGCGGCAAGGTCTCGGTGCAGGACCTTTCCTTCACCAAGTGGATCGACAAGTCCTCGTCGGTCCTCATGGAGTACTGCTCCAGCGGCAAGCAGTTCAAAGAGGCCACACTGACGGTCCGCAAGGCCGGCGGTGCCGAGCCCTTGGAGTACCTGATCGTTACCATGAAGGACATCATCGTCACGTCCGTGAGCACCGGTGGCTCCGGCGGCGAGGATCGGCTGACCGAAAACGTGGCTCTCAACTTCGCCGCGGTCAAGACGGAATATCAGCCGCAGAAGCCCGATGGCACCGCGGATGGCGGCAAGATCGAGTACGGTTGGGACATCGCGGCCAACGCCAAGCTCTAACTACCGGGCACGGCATGCCCCGTGGAGGAGTCTCGTCGGTGTCCGCTGAGTTCCGCGGACACCGACGCGGTCAGATCGCCGGAACACGCTCCAGGAGAATGGCCAATGCTTGCCGAAGACAGGTTGCGTGAGGGCGATCTGGACGAATCCTTGCGCCAGCTCCAGGAGCAGGTGCGCAAGAACCCCGCAAATGCGAAGTATCGCGTCTTCCTCTTCCAGCTCCTGGCCGTCATGGGGCAATGGGACCGCGCGATGAACCAGCTCAACGTCGCCGGCGAGCTGGACGCCGGGACCCTTGCCATGGTGCAGACATACCGCGAGGCCCTGCGCTGCGAGGTGCTGCGCGGCGAGATCTTCGCCGGGAGGCGCTCGCCGTTGGTCTTCGGCGCGCCCGAAGAATGGTTTGCACTCCTGATCGAGGCCCAGCGCCTGCTCGCGCAGGGGTCGGGCGACCAGTCGAGGGCGATGCGCGAGCGTGCCCTGGAGGCAGCCCCGACCACGCCCGGAACCATCGACGGCGCGTCGTTCGAGTGGATCATGGACGGCGACAACCGCCTGGGGCCAGTCCTGGAGGCCATCGTCACCGGGCGCTATTACTGGATCCCGTTCCAGCACATCCGGTCCATTCAGGTGGAAAAGCCCGAGGACCTGCGCGATCTGGTTTGGATGCCCGCCTACTTCACCTGGGGCAACGGCGGCGAGTCCGTCGGCCTCATTCCGACCCGTTACCAGGGTTCGGAGGCATCCCCGGACCCGGAGGTACGCCGCAGCCGCAGAACAGAATGGCTGGAGCAACCCGGGGGGGCCTATGTCGGCCAGGGGCAGCGGATGTTCTTCACCGATAGCGGCGAGTACCCCCTGATGGGGGTGCGCCGCATCGCCTTTGAGTCCCCTGCCGACGAGGTCGAGATCGAGGCCAAGGCCGAGACGGGCGAAGCCCTTGGCTGAGCTGACGCACAGTGAGCGACTGCAACCCTCGTTGCTCGACAGGCTTACCGATAACGAGCCCGAGAAGACGCAGGAGTCGCGGGAGCAGCGCGTCTTCGCCGTGGCGCGTCTGCGGGAGGCGGTCTTGCGGGACCTGGCTTGGTTACTCAATACAACCAATCTGGCGGCTGGACAGGATCTCAGCCCCTACCCCCAGGTCGCCAGCTCTGTGCTCAACTTTGGTCTGCCGGACCTGTCCGGCATGACCGTATCAGGGACCGACGTGGCGGCACTTGAACGCACGCTGCGCCAGGCGATCTCGGACTTCGAGCCGCGCATCCTGCGCCATACGCTGAAGGTGCGGCTGGAAATGAACGAGAGCCAGATGAACCACAACGCCATGACGTTCCTGATCGAGGGCGATCTGTGGGCGCAGCCGGTGCCGTTGCGCCTGTATCTCAAGACGGAGATCGACCTCGATATCGGCGACGTCAGGGTCAGTGGACAGGCGGCCTAGGGACGCCGTCGATGGATCCACGTCTGCTTGAGTACTACAACCGCGAACTGCGCTTCATCCGCGAAATGGGCGGCGAGTTCGCCGGCGAGTTCCCCAAGATCGCTGGACGCCTCGGACTGGAGAGCTTCGAGTGCGCCGACCCCTACGTCGAGCGCCTCCTGGAGGGCTTCGCCTTCCTCGCCGCTCGGGTCCAGCTCAAGATTGATGCGGAGTTTCCGGCCTTCACCCAGCACCTGCTGGAGATGGTCTATCCGCACTATCTGGCCCCGACGCCGTCGATGGCGGTGGTCGAGCTACAACCGGACCTAGATGAGGGGGCGCTCGCAGACGGCTTCGACGTCCCACGGGACACGGTGTTGCGCAGCACCCTCGGCAAGGGAGAGCAGACCCCGTGCGAGTACCGCACCGCGCACGACGTCCGGCTTTGGCCCATGGAGCTGGCTGCCGCCGAGTATTTCAGCCACACCGGTCCGGTCGCGAAGTCCGACCTCCCGGTCCTCAAGCGCAGCAAGGCGGGTATCCGGCTGCGCCTGCGCACCACCGCCAATCTGACCTTCGCCCAGTTCGGCCCTGGCCGCCCGGATCGGTTCAGACTCGTGCTGTTCCTCCAGGGTTCTGGCCAATTGCCCTTCGAGCTGTATGCCCAGCTCCTGGGCGACACGGTGGGGGTGCTGGTTCAGCCCACCGCGAGGCCCGTGCCCTGGATCGAGGTCCTGCCGGCGTCGGCCATCAGCGCCCAGGGCTTCACGGAAGAGGAGGCACTTCTCCCCTGCGCCCCAACATCCTTCCAGGGCTACCGTAACCTCCACGAGTATTTCGCGTTCCCACAGCGCCTCTTGTTCATTGCTATCGACGGGCTTGGGCCGGCCCTGCAGCGCGTCGCCGCCCCCGAGGTGGACCTGATCCTGCTCTTGGACCAGCGGGCACCCGCCCTGGAAGGGGTGCTGGATGCGGGCAACTTCGCACTCCACTGCACACCGGCCATCAACCTCTTCCCCAAGCGCTTCGACCGCATCCATTTGAATGAGGCCGGGCCCGAATTCCACGTGGTCCCAGACCGCACCCGTCCCATGGATTTCGAGGTCTACCGGGTGGACAGCGTCACGGGCTATGGGTCAGGCACCACCGAGGTACGGGAGTTTCGGCCCTTCTACGCCCCGGCCCAACTGGGTCGGCGGGACGAGTCGCCGGCCTACTACAGCGTCCACCGCATCCCGCGGCGCGAGTCGTCCCGACAGCAGCGGCAGGGGCGCCGCTCCAGCTATATAGGCAGTGAGGTCTTCGTGAATCTGGCTGACGCGGCCGATGCCCCCTGGTCCGCCGAGTTGAGACAGCTCGCCGTGACCGGCCTCTGTACCAATCGGGACCTGCCCCTGCAGATGCCGGTCGGAACCGGCAAGACCGATTTCACCCTGGAGTCCGGGGCACCGGTTCGCGCCGTGCGGGCGCGCGCCGGCCCGACCCCGCCCCGGCCCTCCCACGCGCATGGCGACACCGCCTGGCGCCTGATCAGTCACCTGTCCCTCAACTATCTGTCCATTGCCGACAGCGACGGCGGCGAGGGCGCCGCCGCCCTGCGGGAGCTTCTGACACTCTACGGGGACCTGGCCAATACCGATGTGCGCAAACAGATCGAGGGCGTCCGCCAGGTGTCATCCCGGCCCATAGTCCGGCGGTTGCCCGGAGTGCGCCCGGTGACCTACGGTCGCGGGCTGGAGGTCACGCTGGACTGCGACGAGACCGCTTTCGAGGGTACCGGAGCCTTCTTGCTCGGCGCGGTGCTGGAGCGCTTCTTCGCCCGCTACTGCACCATCAATGGATTCACCGAGACGGTGCTCAAGACCGACCGCGGGGAACTCATGCGATGGCCCGCGACCATTGGCCGGCGCCCGACCCTGTGACCACACCGATTGACACACGACCCGAGCACCTGGCCGCCAGGGATGGTGGACATGTCGGGAACGCTTGTCCGGGATCGCTCCTGCATCCCGAACATGTCCCACATCCCTGTGGGCCAGGAGCAGTTCCCGACATGACGGCCGAACAAACCAACTGCCGCTCGCGGGAGATGGCAGCACTGCTCGCAGGGCTCGCCCGTGAACCCTGGCGCTTTGGATTCTTGCACACCCTGCGCCGGCTCGACTGCCTGCAGCCGGAGCGGCCGCGGATGGGCGCTTCGCCCAGGGCCTCAGACGAGCCCGTGCGCCTGGGACAACGGCCGTCCATGCGCTTCGCCCCGGCGGAGCTGGCTGCCTTGGAGCCCCCCGCTGGCGCGCACCCGCCCCGTCTGCTGGTCTATTTCCTGGGCCTGCTGGGTCCCAACGGCCCCCTTCCCCTGCATCTGACAGAGTACGCGCGCGAGCGGCAACGCAACGCCTCGGACCCCACCTTCGCGCGCTTCCTGGATATCTTCAATCATCGGATGCTCGCCCTACTCTACCGGGCCTGGGCCCAGGCCCAGCCGACGGTCAGCTTCGACCGTCCGAACCAGGACCGATTCGGCATCTATGTCGCCACCTTCGGCGGGACCGGCATGCCCGCCTTTCAGGACCGCGACGCCATGCCGGACCTGGCCAAGCGTCATTTCGCCGGCCACCTCTCCTGCCAGACCCGCCACGCGGAGGGGCTCAAGGGAATCCTGGGCGACCTCCTGGGTCTGCCGGTGCGGATCGACGAATTCGTCGGCCATTGGCTGGTCCTGCCCCTGGATTGCCGGCTGCGGCTTGGGGAAACGCGAGAGACCGGCGCCCTTGGTCAGAGTACGACCCTGGGTGGGCGTGTCTGGGACCATCAGTCCAAGTTTCGCGTCCGCATCGGTCCCCTTCGGCTCGCCGATTACCTGCGCCTGCTGCCCGGCGGCGAGGCCCTGGCACGGGTCAAGGCCGTGGTCCGTAACTATGTCGGGGACCAGCTCGACTGGGAGCTGAGTCCGGTGCTGGCACAGGCCGAGGTGCCAAGGTTGCAGCTCGGGGCCGGTAGCCGGCTGGGCTGGACGACCTGGCTCGCCAGCGGCCCACTCGGGCGCGATGGAGACGACCTCAAGCTCGAAACTGGGAGCCCCGGCGTCTCGCCGGGTAGCCGCCGATAGGCGGCTTGGGGTGCTTGGTGCACCCGCTATGCTTGGGGTTGGACCGCGAGGGTAGGACCGGCGCTTCACGCCGAGTTGACGAGACGCCGACGGTTCTAGGGTTCCTTGAGGGACCCCGATCTGCACAGATGAGTCAAATTTTGCAGGGCTCCAGCTTAGCTTGATCGAACAACGCGGCGAACGCCTGGTTCAGAC
>Ga0031656_10001085_pt1 | contig 10187 bp, 8 predicted proteins | sample FrelakmetDIP11DI_FD_55080 | JGI IMG/M metagenome (GOLD analysis project Ga0031656, IMG submission 55080) | Freshwater lake sediment microbial communities from the University of Notre Dame, USA, for methane emissions studies - DIP11 DI | ecosystem: Environmental > Aquatic > Freshwater > Lake >... | reverse complement strand
CGCGACACGCCCGATGCGGTGCCGGCGCCGGCCGAGGCTGCGCCGCCCGCGCCCGCCATTGGCGAGCGGGAAGCCGAGCTGCGCGAGCACGAGGAGCGCCAGGCGGAGGAGCTCGCGGCGCGCCAGGCGGCCGAGGTGGCGGAGAAACAGGAACGCGAGAAGCGCATCGCCGAGCAGCGCGAGGCGGAGCAGCGCGCCGCCGAGGAGGCCGCGCGCGCGGCGAGCGAGGCGGTGCAGCAGGGCGCGCAGGCGCCCGCAGCCGCCCCGGCGGAGACCACGCTCCACAAGGCCAAGACTTCCGGCGACGGCGACAAGAAGAAGCCTGCGCGTCCGGTCACGATGTGGAAGGACGAGGCCTCCAAGAAGCGCACCATCAAGACCCGCGGTGACGCCGGCGCGTCCGGCTGGCATTCGCCCAAGGGCGGCCGCCACGGCCACGCGCGCGGCAGCGATGCGGACGCCCGCGGGTTCCTGCCGCCCGCGGAGCCCGTGACCCGGGAGGTCCACGTCCCGGAGACGATCACGGTCGCGGACCTCGCGCACAAGATGTCGGTCAAGGCGGCCGAGGTCATCAAGCAGCTGATGAAGCTCGGGCAGATGGTCACCATCAACCAGGTGCTCGACCAGGAGACCGCGATGATCCTGGTGGAGGAGATGGGCCACAAGGCGATCGCCGCGAAGCTGGACGATCCGGAGGCCTATCTCGTCGACGATGACGACACGCATCACGAGGCTGCCGTCGGGCCGCGTGCGCCGGTGGTGACGGTAATGGGCCACGTCGACCACGGCAAGACCTCGCTCCTCGACTACATCCGCCGCGCCAAGGTGGCGGCGGGCGAAGCCGGCGGGATCACCCAGCACATCGGGGCCTACCACGTCGAGACGCCGCGCGGCGTCATCACGTTCCTCGATACGCCGGGCCACGAGGCCTTCACCTCGATGCGCGCCCGCGGCGCGAAAGTGACCGACCTCGTCATCCTGGTGGTGGCTGCCGACGACGGCGTCATGCCGCAGACCATCGAGGCCATCTCGCATGCGAAGGCGGCGGGTGTGCCGGTCGTCGTGGCGATGAACAAGATCGACAAGCCGGAGGCCAACCCGGAGCGCGTCAAACAGGAACTGGTGGCGCAAAGCGTCGTGCCCGAGGAATACGGCGGCGATTCGCCCTTCGTGCCGGTATCGGCGCGCACCGGCGAGGGCATCGACAATCTGCTCGAGCAGGTACTGCTGCAGGCGGAGGTGCTGGAGCTGACGGCGCCGCAGGATGCGCCCGCCAAGGGCATCGTCATCGAGGCGCGGCTGGACAAGGGACGCGGCCCCGTGGCGACGGTGCTGGTGCAGTCGGGCACGCTCAAGCGCGGCGACGTGGTCCTCGCCGGCGCGGTGTTCGGGCGCGTGCGCGCGATGCTGGACGAGAACGGCAAGCCGGTGCAGGAGGCGGGCCCGTCCATTCCCGTCGAGATCCAGGGCCTGTCCGACGTCCCGCTCGCCGGCGAGGAGCTGATGGTGCTCGGCGACGAGCGCAAGGCCCGCGAGATCGCGCTCTTCCGGCAGGGCAAGTTCCGCGACGTCAAGCTCGCCAAGCAGCAGGCCGCCAAGCTCGAGAACATCTTCGAGCAGATGGGCGAGGGCGAACAGAAGATCCTCACGCTGGTCATCAAGGCCGACGTCCAGGGTTCGCAGGAGGCGCTGGTCCACGCGTTGTCGCGTCTGGCCACCAACGAGGTGAAGGTGAACGTGGTGCATGCCGGCGTCGGCGCCATCACCGAGTCGGACGTGAACCTCGCGCTCGCCTCCAAGGCGGTCATCATCGGCTTCAACACCCGTGCCGACGGCACGGCGCGCAAGCTCGCCGAAACCTCCGGCGTGGACATCCGCTACTACAACGTCATCTACGACGCCGTGGACGAGGTCAAGCAGGCGCTGTCCGGCATGCTCACGCCGGAGAAGAAGGAGAGCGTTCTGGGCCTGGTGGAGATCCGGCAGGTGTTCCGCATCTCCAAGGTCGGCACGGTCGCCGGCTGCTACGTGCTCGAGGGAGTGGTGAAGCGCGGCGCGCGGATCCGCCTGCTGCGCGACAACGTCGTGATCCACGAGGGCGAGCTGGATTCGCTCAAGCGCTTCAAGGACGACGTGCGTGAGGTCAAGGGCGGATTCGAGTGCGGCCTCTCTTTGCGCGGCTACAACGACATCAACGTGGGCGACCAGCTCGAGGTGTTCGAGGTCCAGGAAGTGGCGCGGACGCTGTAACGCGCGACCGGTGGCCAATCCCGCACGCCAGCGGCGCGTCGCCGACCAGATCCAGCGCGAGCTCGCCGAGATCATCCGCGGCGAGCTCAAGGATCCGCGCGTGGGCATGATCACGCTCACCAGCGTCGACGTGTCGCCCGACCTCGCCCACGCGAAGGTCTACTTCACCACGCTCGCCGACGACGAGCACCGCGACGAGGTGCTCAAGGGCCTGAGGCGCGCTGCGGGTTTCCTGCGCTCCGAGCTGGGGCGTCGCATCAAGGTCCACAACACTCCTGAGCTGCACTTCGTCTACGACGCGTCCGTGGAGCAGGGCGTGCGGCTGTCGCGGCTGATCGACGACGCCGTAGCGGGCGACAAGTCCTCCGGGTGACCATGCGCGCCGGCGCCCTGCGCATCGTGCGCCGGCGCATCGACGGTGTGGTGCTGCTCGACAAGCCGCACGGCTGGAGCTCGAATCACGCGGTGCAGGCGGTCAAGCGCGCGTATCGCGCGGAACGCGCCGGGCATACCGGCACCCTCGATCCCCTCGCAACCGGCCTGCTGCCGATCTGCCTGGGCGAGGCGACGAAGTTCTCCGCCGGGCTTCTCGATGCCGACAAGGAGTATGTGGCCGGCGTTCGGCTCGGCATCACGACCGCCACCGGCGACGCCGAAGGCGAGGTCTTGCAGACGCGCGCGGTTGCGGTCGACGACCGATCCCTGGAAGCGGCCCTCGCCGCGCTGCGGGGCGAGATCGACCAGGTGCCGCCGATGTACTCGGCGCTGAAACGCGACGGACGGCCCCTTTACGAGTACGCGCGCGCCGGCCTCGAGGTCGAGCGCAAACCGCGGCGGGTGATGATCCACACGCTCGAGTTGCTGGAGCGGGACGCAGATCTGCTGCGGCTGCGCGTGGTGTGCTCCAAGGGAACCTACGTGCGAGTCCTCGCGGAGGACCTCGGCCGCGCGCTGGGCTGCGGCGCGCACCTCGCGGCCCTGCGCCGGACGCGGGTCGGCTCGTTGAGCCTCGGACAGGGCGTGACGCCGGAGCGCCTGGAGGCGCTCGACGAGTCGGCCCGGGACCGCATCCTGCTGTCGGCGGACGCGCTCGTCGCGGAACTGCCCGAGGCGCACTTGGCGGCGGGCGAGGAGGCGCTGCTGCTGAGGGGGCAGCCGGTTCGGGGCGGGGCCGGGCCGGCTGGTGCCACGCGGGTCTATGGGCACACCGGGGACTTCCTCGGGCTTGCGGAGCGGGCGGTGGACGGTACCCTCCATCCGCGGCGGCTCAGACGCGCGGATCCGCCCGCAAACCTTGCGAAAGGCACTGATTCGCAATAGAATCGCGTGTTTCCCAAAGACCAAGAGACAGAGCGAGATGTCGACGACCGTCGCGCAGAAGGCGCAGATCATCAATAGCTACCAGCGTGCCCAGGGCGATACCGGATCGCCGGAAGTTCAGGTGGCCCTCCTTACCGCCCGCATCAACGGGCTGACCGACCACTTCAAGGCCCACGTGAAGGACCATCATTCGCGGCGCGGCCTCCTCAAGATGGTGAGCCAGCGTCGCAAGCTGCTCGACTATCTCAAGCGCTCCAACGCCGACAGCTACCGCAAGCTGATCGAGCAGCTTGGGCTCCGCAAGTAACAGCCTCGACGCCCACCGCAATGGTGGGCGTTTCGCTTCCAAGAAGGGATGCGCGGCTTGGGGTGCATGGCCCGCGGCAGCGCTCCCGTTCCGCCTGACGGCGCCGCGCACCACTGGCGCCGCCGGCCCTTCGAGAATCGCAAAGGAATAGGCGTGCTGAACCCCATCAAGAAAAGCTTCACCTACGGCGCCCATACGGTCACGCTGGAGACGGGCGAAGTCGCCCGTCAGGCCGCCGGCAGCTGCCTGGTGTCCATGGACGACACCGTCGTGCTGTGCACGGTCGTCGCGTCCAAGACCGCCAAGGCCGGCCAGGACTTCTTCCCGCTCACGGTCGACTACGTCGAGAAGTTCTACGCCGCCGGCCGCATCCCCGGCGGTTTCTTCAAGCGCGAAGGCCGGCCGTCCGAAAAGGACACGCTGACCTCCCGCCTCATCGACCGGCCGATCCGCCCGCTCTTTCCCGACGGCTTCTACAACGAGGTGCAGGTCGTCGCGACGGTGATGTCGGTGAATCCCGAGGTGGACCCCGACATCGTGGCGATGATCGGCTGCTCGGCGGCGCTCACCATCTCCGGGATTCCGTTCAACGGCCCGATCGGTGCCGCCCGCGTCGGCTACATCGACGGCAACTACGTGCTCAACCCGACGCTCTCGCAGCTGAAGGAGTCGAAGCTGAACCTCGTCGTCGCCGGCACCGAGCACGCCGTCCTGATGGTGGAGTCCGAGGCGCATGAGCTGTCCGAGGACGTGATGCTCGGCTCGGTGGTGTTCGGCCACCAGCAGATGCAAGCGGCGATCAACGCGATCAACGAACTCGCCGACGAGGCGGGCAAGCCCTCCTGGAACTGGCAGCCGCCGGCACGGGACGAGGCGCTGGTCGCACGCATCAACGACCTCGCCGAGGCCGACATCCGCGAGGCATTCCGCATCAAGCAGAAGCAGGCCCGCTCGCAGCGTATCGACGAGATCTGGAAGCGCGTCTTCGAGTCGCTCGGCGTCGGCTCCGAGGGCGGTCCCAGCGCCAACACTGTGAAGGATCTCTGCTTCGCGCTCGAGTCGCGCATCGTGCGCAGCCAGATCCTCGACGGCGAGCCGCGCATCGACGGCCGCGACACCCGCACCGTGCGCCCGATCACCATCCGCGCCGGCGTGCTGCCGCGCACACACGGCTCGGCGCTGTTCACGCGCGGCGAGACCCAGGCGATGGTCATCACGACGCTCGGCACGGGACGCGACGAGCAGATCATCGACGCGATCCAGGGCGAGTACAAGGAGCGCTTCATGCTCCACTACAACATGCCTCCCTACGCGACCGGAGAGACCGGCCGCATGGGCACGCCCAAGCGGCGCGAGGTGGGTCACGGACGGCTGGCCAAGCGCGCGCTGGTCGCCGTGCTGCCGTCCGCCGAGGAGTTCGCCTACTCGATCCGCGTGGTCTCGGAGATCACCGAGTCCAACGGCTCCTCGTCCATGGCCTCGGTGTGCGGCGGCAGCCTCGCGCTGATGGACGCCGGCGTGCCGATCAAGGCGCACGTGGCCGGCATCGCCATGGGCCTCATCAAGGAGGGCGGGCGCTTCGCGGTGCTCACCGACATCCTCGGCGACGAGGACCATCTCGGGGACATGGACTTCAAGGTCGCGGGCACCGACAACGGCATCACCGCGCTGCAGATGGACATCAAGATCGAGGGCATCACCAAGGAGATCATGCACGTCGCGCTCCAGCAGGCGCGCGAGGGGCGGCTGCACATCCTCGGCCTGATGAAGTCCTCGCTGGACGGCTCGCGCCAGGAAATCTCCTCGTTCGCGCCGCGCATCATCAAGATGAAGATCAACCCCGAGAAGATCCGCGACGTGATCGGCAAGGGCGGGGTGGTGATCCGCGGCCTCCAGGAGGAGACCGGGACGACCATCGAGATCGGCGACGACGGCACCATCTCCATCGCGTGCGTGAGCGCGGAGGGCGGCGAGGCGGCGAAGAAGAAGATCGCGGAGATCACCGCCGAGGTCGAGGTGGGCCGCGTCTACGAGGGCACGGTGCTGCGCCTGCTCGATTTCGGCGCCATCGTCAGCCTGCTTCCGGGCAAGGACGGGCTGCTGCACATCTCGCAGATCAGCGAGAAGCGGGTGAACGCGGTCTCCGACCACCTGAAGGAAGGCCAGGTCGTGAAGGTCAAGGTGCTGGAGGCCGACGAGAAGGGGCGCGTGCGCCTGTCGATGAAGGCGGTCGGCGAGACCCAGGGCGAGCCGGCGGGCACTGCCCAGTAGCGCCGCGGCACCGCGAGCGAAAAGGGCGCCCGCGGGCGCCCTTTTTCGTTGGTCTCCGGGCCGCGCTATCTCGCGACCTGCTTCTCGCGTACTTCCTCGATGGTCTTGCAGTCGATGCACAGCGACGCGGTCGGGCGGGCCTCCAGCCGCTTCAGCCCGATCTCGGCGCCACAGCTCGAGCAGTAGCCGTACTCGTCCATGTCGATCTTCTGGATGGTCTCGTTGATCTTCTTGATCAGCTTGCGCTCGCGGTCCCGGTTGCGCAGTTCCAGGGCCATGTCCGACTCCTGGGTGGCGCGGTCGGACGGGTCGGCGAAGATGGTCGCCTCGTCCTGCATGGTGTGGACGGTGCGCTCGATCTCCTGGGAAAGCTCTGCCTTGAGCTGCTCCAGGATCGCCTTGAAGTGCGCCTTCTGCCCTGCGCTCATGTACGCCTCGCCCTTCTTCGGGGCGTAGGGGGGAAACTGCTTGTGAAGCGGATCCGCGGCCATCGGCGTTGTCGCTCCGGCTTTCGAGAAGGCTGGTTTATGCCAGAAACGATGGGGTGGGGCAAGCAAGAATTCCCTTCCCGGGCCTGCGGTTCCATTCGTTGACCCCGGAGGCGCCGGCGCGTAGAATTTTGTCCTTCCTCGGGGTGTAGCGCAGCCTGGTAGCGCGCTTGCTTTGGGAGCAAGATGTCGGGAGTTCGAATCTCTCCACCCCGACCAGTTTCTCGCAACACCTCGAGCGCGTTCCCGACCGCGCCGGACCGACGTGCCCGTAGCTCAATGGATAGAGCACCGGCCTTCTAAGCCGACGGTTACAGGTTCGAGTCCTGTCGGGCACGCCAACGAGTCAGCTGGTGGCTATAGCTCAGCGGTAGAGTCCTGGATTGTGATTCCAGTCGTCGTCGGTTCGAATCCGACTAGCCACCCCAAAACAAGAAGGCCACCCCCGGGTGGCCTTCTTGCTTTGGATGGCCGGTCGGTGCAGAGCCGACCCTGGTTCGATAACCGAAGGTCCGGGGGACCTGCGGTTGGGCGCCGGTCGCGGCAAGCGAGCGGCGGTTCCGAAACGCACCGCGTTTCGGAACGCTTTGACGCGGGATGCAACCGCGTCAAAGCGAAATCCGACTAGCCACGCTCGACTAATCCCAAGTCCGGACGTCTGAGGAGAAACACGAACCCGTCTCCCGCGCTGGTCGCCAGCCACGTGAACGGGACTCGCGGATGCTTCCGCTCCAGCGCCGCGCGGTTGTGCCCGATCTCCACGACCAGCACGCCCCTCGGAGTCAGGCGCGCCGGCGCCTCGCGGAGGATGCGATCGACCAGCGCCAGCCCGTCCCGCCCGCCGGCCAGCGCCAGTTCCGGCTCCCGGCGGTACTCCTTCGGCAGCCGCTTCATCGACGGCGCATCGACGTACGGTGGATTGCTCAGGACCAGGTCGTATCGCCCGTCGGGCACGCCGGCGAACAGGTCGGACTTCCGCAGCCGCACACGCCCCCCGAGCCGGTAGTCGGCGACGTTGCGTTTCGCCACCGCGAGCGCACCCGCGGAAAGGTCGACCGCGTCGATCCGGGCGCCGGGCCAGGTCATCGCCGCAAGGATGGCGAGGCATCCGGAGCCGGTGCAGAGGTCGAGCGCCCGACGCACGCCTCCGCGCGGCAGCCACGCGTCGAGGCCATCGGGCAGCAGTTCGGCGATGAACGAGCGCGGCACGATGACGCGCCGGTCCACGTAAAAGCGATAGGGCCCCAGCCAGGCCTCATTCAGCAGATAGGCGAGTGGCTCGCGCTCGTCGATGCGGCGTGCGGCAAGGGTACGAATGCGCCCCAGGGTACGCGGCGGCAGGGGACGCTCGGGCGATGTCGCGAGGTCATCGAACGGCACGCGCGCAGCGCTGCACACCAGCCAAGCGGCCTCGTCGCGCGCGTTGTGGGTGCCGTGGCCGTAGTGCAGCCGTGCGCGGCGGAAGGCCGCCTCGGCCTCGCGCCAGGCCTCGCCGAGCGTGGTCACGCGGCCCGCGGGGCGCTCAGCAGCAGGCGCTCCAGCGCGCGCCGGTAGACGCGGTGCAGCACGTCTGCCGCGCCGATCTTGATGTGCTCGTTCAACTTGTGGATGGACGCGTTCACGGGGCCGAACTCCACGACCTGCGGACAGATGGCCGCGATGAAGCGCCCGTCGGAGGTGCCTCCGGTGGTGGACACCTCCGGCGTGAGACCCGTCTCCTCGCGTATCGCCGCGATCATCGCCTCGACCAGCGTCCCTCGCGGCGTGAGGAACGGCTGCCCGGAAAGCGACCACTCGATCTCGTACTCGAGCCCGTGGCGGTCGAGTACCTCGGCCACGCGCCGCTGCAGTCCGTCTGCCGTGCACTCGGTCGAGAAGCGGAAATTGAACAGCACCTCGAGCTCGCCGGGGATGACGTTGGTCGCGCCGGTCCCGCCGTGGATGTTCGACACCTGCCAGGTCGTCGGCGGAAAGTACTCGTTGCCGCGATCCCATTCGATCGCCGCGAGCTCCGCCAGCGCGGGGGCGAACAGATGGATCGGATTGCGCGCGAGATGCGGGTACGCGACGTGGCCCTGGAGTCCCTTCACGACGAGCCTCGCGCCCAGGGAGCCCCGCCGGCCGTTCTTGATCGTGTCGCCGACGCGCTCGACCGACGTGGGCTCGCCCACGATGCAATAGTCGAGCGTCTCGCCGCGCGCCTGGAGCCGCTCCACGACTTTCACCGTCCCGTCGGTCGCCACGCCCTCCTCGTCGGAGGTGATGAGCAGCGCGATCGAGCCGGGATGCCGCGGATGGGCGGCCACGAACGCCTCGATGGCGGTGACGAAGGCCGCGAGCGAGCTCTTCATGTCCGCCGCGCCGCGTCCGTACAGCTTGCCGTCGCGCTCGGTGGGAACGAACGGATCGCTGTCCCAGCGGTCCAGCGGGCCGGTCGGCACCACGTCGGTATGCCCGGCGAAGCACACCAGGGGCCTCGCCTCGCCGCGGCGCGCCCAGAGGTTGGTCACGCCGCCGCTCGCGACGGTCTCGAACGCGAAGCCGAGCGGCGCGAGCCGCGCCATCATCAGCTCCTGACAGCCGCCGTCGTCCGGCGTGACCGATCGGCGCGCGATCAAGTCCCGCGCGAGTGCGTAGGTATCACCCATGAAATTTCCTGGCGTAGTCGTCGGCGTCGAAGCCGACGAGGAGGGCTCCGTCGTGCTCGATGACCGGGCGGCGAATGAGCGAGGGATGCGCGACCATGAGCGCGATCGCCCCGGAACGGGTGTCGGCGCCGGCGCGTTCCGCATCGTCCAGCTTGCGCCACGTCGTTCCGGCGCGATTGACCAGCCGGGAGGCGTCGACATGCGCCAGCCAGCGCTCGATCAGCGCCGGCGTGGGCGGGGTCTTCTTGTGGTCCACGAACTCGACGGCGAGTCCGCGCGCGCCGAACCATGCGCGGGCGCGCTTCACCTGTTCGCAGTTGGAGATGCCGTAAAGCCGGATGTTCACGGCCGCGATTCTACGCGGCTGGAGGCCGTCGCAGAGCCCTACGCGGCCTTCTCGTCGTCGAGCGCCAGCTTGAACTCGCTGAAGGAGGCTCCGCCGATGCCCTTGTCCGCCGGCTTCGCCGGGTCCTTGGGCGGCGCCGCCTGCGCGGGTGCCCCGCCGGCAGCCGCGTTGTTGAGCTGCCAGAGGAGGTTGTTGGCGGAGTCCGCGTTGGCGAGGCCTTCCTCCTGCGTGATCGCGCCGTCGCGGATCATCTTGAACAGCGCCTGCTCGAAGGTCTGCGAGCCGGGGGTCATGGATTTCTCCATCGCCTCCTTGATCTCGTTGACTTCGCCCTGCTCGATGAGCTCCGCGACGTGGCGGCTGTTCAGCAGCACCTCGACCGCGGGCGACCGGGCGCCCTTCACGTTGGGGATCAGCCGCTGCGAGACCACGCATTTCAGCGTGGCGGAGAGGTCCTGCAGCAGCGCGGGACGGTTCTCCAGCGGATAGAAGCTGATGATCCGGTTGAGCGCGTGATAGCTGTTGTTCGCGTGCAGCGTGGCGAGGCAGAGGTGTCC
>Ga0031656_10001083_pt1 | contig 10195 bp, 9 predicted proteins | sample FrelakmetDIP11DI_FD_55080 | JGI IMG/M metagenome (GOLD analysis project Ga0031656, IMG submission 55080) | Freshwater lake sediment microbial communities from the University of Notre Dame, USA, for methane emissions studies - DIP11 DI | ecosystem: Environmental > Aquatic > Freshwater > Lake >... | reverse complement strand
GCATGAACTGATTGTTTAAAGTCACTGCCGTTGACATAGAGGGAAAGGATTTCCTTATTCATAAGCTTCTTGGAAAGAGTCTTATCAGCATGGCATGCAAGACACAAATCCGCATCATTCGTACTCTTAGCTGCATAACCACTCATGGGGACCATGATAAAGGCAACGAATAGAAAAAATAGCAGTATCCTTTTTTTATCCATAAAACCCCCTGTCGCGTTTTGTATATTTTATGACCGTAAATTTATATCATATCTATCTCCAGAATGCAAGTACGATTTGTTTTGCTGTCAAGGTTTGTTTTTCTGTCAGGGTTGTTAACGAACGTGATAAAGGATTACGGGCACCAGCAGATGAGGATGCAAGGAACTCACTCCTGTATCATTTCTTATTTCTAACTGATAGAATTAACAAAAAAGAGCCAAAAACAGCGTGATACCATATAAAGATGACAATCCCACCAGAACGTTCCCGTACCTCACCATCGGGATCATTATCCTCAATATCGGGGTATTTTTTTCCCAGATGACTTCCCGGAGCGGGATGAACGCGACAACCTATGCCTTTGGCGCAATTCCACACAGTCTCCTTACCTTCGAATCTCATCAACCGGTTCACCCGGCATTGACCGTCTTTTCGTCCATGTTCATGCATGGTGGGTTGTTCCATCTTGGCGGGAACATGCTCTATCTGTGGATCTTCGGGAATAACATCGAAGACCGGCTTGGACATCTGCGCTTTGTTATTTTTTATCTCTTTTGCGGCATCTGCGCTGCATATTCCCATGCTCTCACGAACCCTGATTCAACAATCCCGATGATCGGGGCAAGCGGCGCTGTCTCCGGCATTCTGGGCGCTTATATGCTGCTCTTCCCGCGGGCAAATGTGCACACGTTGATCTTTTTGGGCTTCTTTATCACCACCGTCAAGATACCTGCCCTTATCGTAATCGGGTTTTGGGCTCTCCTGCAATTTCTGAACGGCATGGTCAGTTCAGGCCTCAGGAATGCAGGAGGAGTGGCGTGGTTTGCACACCTGGGCGGATTCCTGATAGGCCTGCTCGCTATAAAATTCTGGTTGCCGAAGAGGATAATACAATGATCATGGTATGTCCGAAATGCCGGACGAAACTGTACGTTGATGAGGGGAAATTCGCGGTCAGTCTCTCGGGATTTCAGTGCCCTCGCTGCACAGTTATGCTTTTCATGAGGAAACCTTTTTCTTTTCCTGCTGCAAAGCAAGCAAAAAGATTAGCCTGACAAAAAAAGAATTTATCATTCAAATATTTAGATAAACTCTAAATTTTCGAGATTTTATGAGATAAATAAATTTCCTTGTATTTTTCTCCGGAAAAAAAAGCTTGCCTTCTCCACGTGATTCTTATTATATTAGCACTCAGTCACTTCGAGTGCTAATAAAACCAAATCTTATGATTCAAGAAAGGAGAAAAGTCTTATGAAGTTTAAACCGCTGAGAGACAGAGTATTTGTGAAGTTTTCTTCAGAAGAGGAAAAGACCTCAGGAGGGCTGTTTATCCCTGATACCGCAAAAGAAAAACCCCAGAAGGGAACTGTTATTGCTGTTGGGTCTGGCAGGATTACAGATGACGGCAAGCGTCAGCCGATGGATGTTAAAGTAGGCGACACAATTCTCTTCGATAAGTATTCGGGATCGAAGATCAAGGTTGATGATGAGGAATACCTTATCATCAGGGAAGAAGACATCTTAGGGATTGTTGAATAATNAACATGAACCATACATTAAGGAGGAAGAATTAATGGCTAAACAGCTTATTTTTGATGATGCAGCAAGAAGCGCCATACTCAAAGGCATAAGCATGCTCACCGATGCAGTAAAGGCGACATTAGGTCCGAAAGGAAGGAATGCAATCCTTGATAAAAAGTACGGTGCACCTACCATAACAAAGGACGGCGTTACCGTTGCAAAAGAGATTGAGTTGAAGGATCCGTGGGAAAACATGGGTGCCCAGCTGGTCAAGGAGGTCGCCTCAAAGACATCCGATACCGCAGGTGACGGTACAACCACAGCTACGGTNCTTGCACACGCAATTTACCGGGAAGGTATGAAGCATGTCGCTGCCGGNGCGAACACAATGGATATCAAAAAGGGNATAGAGAAGGCAGTTGTAGTAGTTGTCGATGAACTCAAAAAACTCAGCAAACCGGTGCAAGACAAAAAAGAGATTGCTCAGGTTGGTACAATCTCCGCGAATAATGATGCTTCCATAGGTGAATTAATTGCAGAAGCAATGGATAAAGTTGGCAAGGATGGTGTTATTACTGTTGAAGAAGCGAAAAGTATGGCAACAACACTCGATATTGTTGAAGGTATGCAGTTTGACAGAGGATATATCTCACCATATTTCATCACTGACCCTGAGCGAATGGAATGCATTCTTGAAGATGCTTTTATTCTCATTCATGAAAAGAAGATTTCAAGCATGAAGGACCTGTTGCCGATACTCGAGCAAACTGCCAAGATGGGAAGACCTCTGTTGATCCTTGCAGAAGAGGTCGAAGGAGAGGCCCTTGCAACGCTTGTTGTGAATAAACTGCGCGGAACGATTCAGGTCTCTGCTGTTAAAGCCCCTGGGTTTGGAGATAGACGCAAGTCAATGCTCGAGGATATTGCTGTCCTGACAGGTGGTACGATGATATCCGAGGACCTCGGCATTAAACTGGAAAACATAAAGATATCAGATCTTGGCAGGGCCAAGAAGATTAATATCGACAAGGAAAATACGACTATTGTCGAAGGTGCCGGTGATCCTCAGAAGATTCAGGGCAGGGTTAAACAGATCAAGACACAGATAGAGGAAACTACCTCCGACTATGACANGGAAAAGCTCCAGGAAAGGCTTGCGAAACTTGTTGGCGGCGTTGCCGTCATCAACGTCGGTGCAGCAACCGAGACAGAGATGAAGGAGAAGAAGGCACGTGTCGAAGATGCGTTGAATGCCACGAGAGCAGCCGTTGAGGAAGGGATTATCCCCGGTGGAGGTGTTGCTTTCATGAGATGTCTTGCTGCGCTTAAGACCCTNAAACTTGATGACGACCAGCAAACTGGTGTTGAAATCGTGAGAAGGNCACTCGAAGAGCCAATAAGGCAGATCGTGAATAATGCAGGGATTGAAGGATCAGTTGTTGTTGAAAAGGTGAAACATGCCAAGGATGTTAATTTCGGATTTGATGCCGANAAGGAAGAGTATGTTGATATGATAAAGGCCGGTATCATTGATCCAACAAAGGTCACCCGTTACGCATTACAGAATGCAGCATCAGTAGCAGCACTTATGCTCACAACTTCTGTAATGATAACTGATATTCCGGAAGAGAAGCCTGAACCTGCAATGCCGCCAGGAGGCGGGATGGGCGGAATGTACTAAAAAATCGTCAGTCGACATTTGGTACTCAATGGAACAAAAGAGAGGGGGGGAAACATTACCCCCCTCTCTTTTTCGAAAGAGCATATCATATTTCGTTTTGACTGATGACCCCCGGCTATCAACTATTTGACTATCATTTACTACTTTTGTCATCCTAACACTATGAAAAAAGCTCTTATTTTCTCTTTTGCGGGCATCCTTATCTCCTGTTGCCTGTATGTTATCATTCAGCTTCTAACGCCCTTCCATGCGCGCGATACATTCATTGAGATCCTCATACCAAAAGGTGCCACGTTCAGACAGGCTATTGAGGTCTTTTCAGAAGCCGGACTGATACGGGATAAAAATCTCTTCATATCAATCGGCAGATTAAGCCGCATCGACAGAAAAATCCGGGCCGGATACTATTCCGTTTATCGTGGCATGAATGCCCTGGATCTTCTGAGCATTTTGCAGAAAGGGCAGATCATTGAATATGAGGTATCAGTAATCGAAGGTGACTCTCTGATGGAGGTAGGAGACAAATTGTCAGAGCAGGGAATAATGAGCAAAGAGAATTTCCGGGAGATCGCTGCTGATAAAGATTTTTTAGTATCATACAAAATCGACGCGCCTTCACTTGAGGGGTATCTTTTTCCGGATACGTACAAGATTCCAAAGGGCTTGGATCCCAGAGAAGCGATCGGCATGATGATCAATAAGCTAAGGGAAGAGTATTCAGAGAAACTCAGAGCAAGAGCTGCAGAAATCGGGATGTCAGAGAGGGAAGTATTAACGCTTGCATCCATTGTCGAAAAAGAGGCTGCAACAGATGAGGAGAGGCCTCTGATCTCTGCTGTATACCATAACCGGCTCAGGAAAAAAATTCTGCTCCAGGCAGATCCAACAGCTATCTACGGGATAAAAAGCTCGGGAGAAAAAATAACATCGGAAGATCTGAAACGAAAAACTCCATACAACACCTATACCATTAAGGGGTTACCTCCCGGTCCTATTGCATCGACAAGCATAAAGTCAATCATTGCAGCACTCTATCCTGCAGCTGTGCAGTATATCTATTTCGTCTCAAATAATGACGGTACCCATCATTTTTCTGTTACGGCTGCAGAACATGCAGCTGCTGTCAGGGCATACAGGAAGAAAAAACAGGCAAAGGATGATCAGGAGAACATAAACAGGAATCAGGAGAGTAAGGAAAATCATGACGCCTCGTAAAAAAACCACGGTCATTCATGTCGGTAATGTTTCGATCGGCGGCGATAATCCGGTTATTGTTCAGTCCATGACAAAAACAGACACGGCAGATATACAATCAACGGTAAAACAGATAAAGTCTCTCGAGGTATCCGGCTGTGAAATCATCAGACTTGCCGTCCCTGATATGCGTGCAGCGAAAGCCCTCGGCAGGATAAAAAAATCCATTACCATTCCCATGATAGCCGACATCCATTTTGACTGGAGACTTGCTCTTGAGGCTGTAAAACAAGACGTTGACGGACTCAGGATCAACCCCGGCAATATTGGGGCAAAGTGGAAAATACAAGAGGTCATCACCGCTGTCAATGACAAAGGCATCCCAATAAGGATCGGGGTGAATGCAGGTTCACTGGAAAAAGATCTCCTCCGGAAATACGGGCATCCGAAACCGGAAGCCCTTGTTGAGAGTGCGGGGAGACACATTAAGATACTTGAAGATCTCAACTTTACAAATATTAAGGTTTCGCTCAAGGCATCAGATGTGATGAAAACCGTCGATGCATACAGGTCATTTGCTCAACACCATCATTATCCCCTTCATGTCGGCATATCAGAAGCCGGTCCCCCCTCAACAGGAACTATCAAGAGCTCCGTCGGTATTGGAATATTGCTCTCTGAAGGCATCGGAGATACGATCAGGGTCTCTCTCACGGCTCCACCCGAAGAGGAAATACGGGTTGCCTATGCCATTCTCGGTTCAGTCGGACTGAGAAAGAGAGGGGTGAACATCATTTCCTGTCCAACATGCGGCAGGTGCAAAATTGATCTCAGGAGACTCGTCAGCAGCGTTGAAAAGAGCACAAGAAATCTTGATAAGCCGCTCACCGTTGCAGTGATGGGATGTATCGTTAACGGTCCCGGCGAGGCAAGAGAGGCAGATATCGGAATAGCCGGCAGTAAAGGGAAAGGGATACTCTTTAGAAAAGGGGAGATAAAAAAGAGGTTGCCCGAGGAAGAACTCCTTGATGCACTCCTTGACGAATTGAGAGATTACGAATTTTGAATACTATGACCTTGTTACTTTCATACGGCGCTGATGCTGGTGATCAGATTAAGCATTCTCCTCAACCACATTGAGAGACAGGACAAATTCCTGAAGTTTTTCCTTATGTTCCTCCGGCATATCGATAAACTCTATTCCTATATGAAAGAGCTCAACCCTTTCATCCTGCACCAGGCGACATGAAGCTACCCTTCCCAAAAACGTAATCGATGTATTTTCAGGAAAAAATACCTCCATAGATAATCTGCTTTCGATTTCTACTGGACGTTCACACTCTACGAGCATACCGCCAAGACTGAGAATTTTTACCTTATAATTTTCGGGGAAATTTACCGTGGCTTTTTCTTGAGCATCGATACGAATCCTGACACTCTGTCTCAGGACGCCCGTTCCNTATGGANTTATTGGCATGACAGCACCTTGTTCATNCTTTTCTATAAAATTTACAATTTCCTCCAACTTCTTGTCTGAAACATCCATGAATTTCATACCGGCAGTGTAGAGGGGAATACTATCACCACGCGCCCCTTCTTTATTCCCGCTTAATACAGACCAGACGACAAGCCCCTTTACCGCCAAAACCCTGCCTGCATTCTCCATTTTTACTGCATATTCATGGCCGATATTCAGCCTCCTGTCCGCCTTAAGTGAGACGCCGCCAATACTGATATCAAGAATGGTTACCTCATCGGCAAACATCATTTTGCCGGTAAGGTCAACCACCTCCATTCTGAATCTTGTATGTCTTCTTCTTTCCGTCAACTTTTCCTCTTTGGAATAACAAAGCACCCCATTGGTTTTCGATAAAACCGCGGCGCTCAGGATATCATCAGCTTGTCCTTCTCTGTTTCAGCCTCTGAAAAAAGATAGGGTTGATGCATAATCACACGGTTTCTTCCCGCAGCCTTTGCCTTATAGAGTGCCATATCGGCGAGTTGAATGATTTTGTAGATAGATTCTCCATCAAACGGGAAACTCGCTACCCCACCGCTTATTGATACATACCCAAGCGGCTGGGTTTCTCTATGTGCAAAAGGATACAGTGCTATTTTTTCGCGAAGCCGTTCTGCATAGATAAAGGCATCTTCCTTGGTTATCCCCGGAAGCATAATAATGAATTCCTCGCCTCCGTACCGCACAATCACTGAGTTTTTCCGTGTAACCGTTCGCACAATTTCGCTGAGTTCCTGCAAAAGCCTGTCTCCATCATCATGACCGTTCGTATCGTTGTAGTGTTTGAAATTATCGATATCAAAGAGGAAGAGAGAGATAGGAGTGCCTTCCCGAATAGCTTTCTCCACAAAGTTCTGTGCCATATGAAAGAGATAGTTACGGTTGTTCAATCCTGTTAATGAATCGGTATTTGCCTTGTGTTTTGCCTCACCGAGCATTGTCTGGTTAAGAAGNGCCACTCCGGCTATATCTGCAATCATCTTCATCAGATCGATTTCATTTCCTACCGGATGCGAGATTGCTCCGATGCCGATAACACCAAGCAGGCGGTCCTTATATTGAATCGGGACCGCCATCCAGAGATGAGAATCAAGATCCTGGACTGTTCCTTTTGATCTATTCATTTTATCAAAATGTTCCCTCATCTGTATCATCCGCTGTTGAGCCGCAAAGCCGACCATTCCCTCACCGATGGCGCGCTTCACTTCTTCTTCCGTCGAAGATGCTTTTTTGAGCAGATTGTCTGCGCTATCGAGAAGGTAGCATTCCACGATCTTCGTCGGGAGAATATCGGTAACGAGTTCAATAACGGATAATATGATCTCTTCAACCTTGAGTGTTGCATTCAACCGCTGCACAACGGTTGGGATTCTTACAAGAAATGACAGATAGCGGTCATTAAGCTGGTGAAGATCGTCAAGCTTGCTCCGAATAGACTGGATTTCCCTGTCTCTTGTCAGTATCTCTTTGAGATATGTTGCGTGCTGCTCTTTATCATCATTTTCCTGTTTCCGGTTCAAGCCAACTGCCTGGCCAATATGATATACCGCATAAAGTATACCAATACCAATCAGCAGCGCTATGACGATGAATAGATTGTTCATAGGGGAACCCTCCATCTGCTGTTATTGATATGAAAATACAGGCGCGATCAATTTGTTACCTGGTTCCCGCTGCTTTTTTTGGATGAAGATNCCATTTATTGTTCTTCTTTATAAGGTCATCCAACTCTCTATACATTTGGGTTACCCCGATGTTGCAAAGAACGCAGATATTCCCCTCCTGATATGTTTCATTGCCACATTTCTCACATTTTTTTACCTTCATGTTCATTCACCACCTTTGAATAAAATTTCTCTCTCATTGATATTTTCAATAATGGTGTTTTTCAATGCAGATTCCATGCCAATATATTTCAGTTATAACATGCTGTTATTTAATAAAATATATTCTATCGCAGTCTGAATCTTGGTTCAGATGACACAAATTGTCAAAATTATGGCGTAAAAATAAAGCGGCCTGTTATTGAAACGGCATACATTTTCGCAGATGGAGCAATGGGGAAGTCTCTTCCTGCAGAAGAGATGCGCAAGGGGGGAGATTTAACCGGAATCTACGTGATTGGGTGATAATTAAGTATTTTCTTTGAGAAGCTTGTACTCGATACTGTCAACAAGAGCCTGGTATGACGCTTCGATAATATTCACTGAAACCCCGACAGTGCCCCATCTTTCCTCCTCATCCCCGGATTCAACAAGCACTCTAACTTTCGCAGAAGTGCCTTTCCCGGCAGTCAGAACACGCACCTTATAATCGTGGAGCTTGACATTCTTCAGCGTCGGATAAAATTTATCAAGTGCTTTCCGCAAGGCATTGTCAATTGCATTAACCGGCCCTTTCCCCGTTGCCGCTGTGTGTTCCATACGACCACCGACCTTGACCATAATGGTTGCTTCACTGGTAGGTTCTTCTCCCTCTCTCCTTTTTTCGATGATAGTTCTGAACCCGATAAGATCGAAGAATCGTTTATGCAGACCGAGGGCCTTTTTCATTAAAAGTTCGAACGAAGCCTCAGCTGCNTCAAACTGAAATCCTTCATTTTCAAGGTCCTTCAGGGTTGTGATAATATCCTGTATTTGCGGAGAATCGGGGTCAAGGTGAATCCCGAATTCCTCGGCCTTCCTGAGTATATTGCTCTTGCCTGCAAGGTCAGATATCAAAACTCTCTGGGAATTACCGACAAGTTCAGGACGGATGTGTTCATATGTTTCCGGTCTCTTGCGTATGGCACTGACATGAATTCCGGCCTTATGTGCAAAGGCGCTGTCTCCGACAAATGGTTGCCGTTTAAAATGTCTCGTATTTGCTATCTCATTGACAAATCGCGCCACATCTCTCAGCCTTTTCAATTGCTCCGGACTGATGCATTGCATACCAAGTTTGATCTGGAGGTCAGGAATCACCGAACATATGTTCGCATTACCGCACCGCTCACCAAGGCCATTCATCGTTCCCTGCACCTGTGATGCACCGTTTACCACTGCAACAACGGAATTGGCAACAGCGCAATCGGAATCATTATGCGCATGAATCCCGAGAGGAGTCTGGATAACCTTGATGATTGCATCAAATATCATTTGTATGTCACCGGGAAGTGAGCCACCGTTTGTATCACAGGGAATAATGCAGTCAGCTCCGGCATTCTGGGCCGCCATGAGGCACTTGAGCGCATATTTTGTATTATCCTTATAACCGTCAAAAAAGTGCTCTGCATCAAAGAAAACTGTTTCAACATGTTTTTTGAGATAGGCTACAGAGTTATAGATGATATCAAGGTTCTCCTGCAGTGATATCTTCAGTGCCTCTCTCACATGGAAATCCCAGGTCTTTCCGAAAATCGTGATGAGCTGGACATCCGCTTCAAGCAGTGATTTAAACATTGCATCGTCGCTCACTTTATGTTTCGGCCTGTGCGTGCTGCCAAAGGCGACGATCCTCGATGTGCCGAGCTTCAGTTTTTTTACCTTCCTGAAATATTCCAGATCCCTTGGATTTGAGCCTGGCCATCCCCCTTCAATATAGTGAATTCCCAGCTCGTCCAGCTTTTCGGAAATGCGGATTTTGTCCTCGACAGAAAACGAAATGCCTTCTGTCTGAGCGCCATCCCGTAACGTGGTATCGTATATTTCTATCCTGCGCATGGTCTTTGAATGATTGCAATCAAAGGGGTAATGTTATCCCTTTGATTTCCCCCTCCCTTTTTTATGCTCTCCAAGATCAAACGCATCATGCAGAACTCTGACCGCAAGCTCGGTATACTTGGAATCAATGATACAGGAGACCTTGATCTCTGAGGTGCTTATCATCATGATGTTGATGCGGTGCTGAGCGAGTGTTCCAAACATTTTGGCAGCGACGCCTGAATGGGTCCTCATACCAACGCCAACAACTGAAATCTTCGCGATATCGTCCCGCAATTTAACGTCTTGTGCTCCAAGTTCAGAAACAATTTCCTCGGTAATTTTCAGTGCCTTTCTATTGTCGGACTTCGGAACGGTAAAGGAAATATCGGTCTC
>Ga0031656_10001080_pt1 | contig 10218 bp, 9 predicted proteins | sample FrelakmetDIP11DI_FD_55080 | JGI IMG/M metagenome (GOLD analysis project Ga0031656, IMG submission 55080) | Freshwater lake sediment microbial communities from the University of Notre Dame, USA, for methane emissions studies - DIP11 DI | ecosystem: Environmental > Aquatic > Freshwater > Lake >... | reverse complement strand
ATCGGCACACAAATCCCCCCAACCCCCTTTCAGCCAAGGGGGCGGCGGGGGATTTCGTTGCATTAACCGGAAAATTCTCATTCGGGGCAGGAAGCATTCAGTGGCCGAGCCAGCCGTCCAATGCGATTATACCGGGATCTCCCGCTTAAAGCTCTTCTGGGCCCTTTCGCGCACGTCCCATGGCCTTCTGGACATGTGCACGCCGGCCTTCGCAGCCCTGCTGTGGCTGGGGGAATTGCCGCCGGCCAGGACCGCACTCATCGGGCTGCTCACGACCTTTGCCGGCTACACCGCGGTGTATGCCCTGAACGATGTGGTCGACTACCGCGTCGACAAAGAAAAGGTGGCGGCGGGGGTCCTGAGCGCCGCTGACTGCGACATCGACGGGGTCATCGTACGGCATCCCATGGCGCAGGGGCTGCTGAGCTTCAGGGAAGGACTGGCCTGGGCAGCCGTCTGGGCCATGACCGCCCTCGTCGGCGCGTTTCTGCTGAATCCGGTGTGCGTGGCCATCTTCCTGGGCGGCTGCGCCCTGGAAGCGCTGTACTGCCGGCTGTGGCGCGTGAGTCCTTACCGCACGCTCGTGAGCGGGGCCGTTAAGACGTCCGGAGCCCTGGCCGCCGTGTTCGCCGTGGACCCGCAGCCGTCGGCGACCTTTCTGGTCGCGCTGTTCCTTACTTTTTTCTTCTGGGAACTCGGCGGACAGAACATCCCCAACGACCTGATCGATGTGGAGGAAGATCGCCGGCTGAAGGCCCGGACGCTTCCGGTTCACTGCGGGGTCGAGCGGGCGGTGGCCCTCGTCGCGGCGGCGCTGGCGGCCGTCCCGGTGTTCACCGTCATCGCCTTTTATCTGAGCCGACTGACGCAGCCGGCCATCTTCGCCCTGCTGGCGCTTGCCGCCTGCGCCTGGCTGCTGGTGTGGCCCGGCCTGCGCCTGTTTCGAGACCAAGACCGCTCCGCGGCCATGCAGCTGTTCAATCGGGCCAGCTATTTTCCGGCAGCCATGCTGGCAGTGGTGGTAATGCGCTTGCTGATCTGAGCGACGGGTTCGCGCGAACCGTACCCATTTTCTGGAAGAGGAGCCATCATGAGGGAATTCACCCCCGAAGAGCTGGCCCAGTATGCCGGCGAAAACGGCAAGCCGGTCTATATCGCCCATGCCGGGAAGGTCTATGACGTCAGTGGCAGCAAGATGTGGAAGACCGGCACGCACATGAAGCGCCACCGTTCCGGCCAGGATCTTACCTCCGACATCCAGGGGGCGCCCCATTCACCGGATGTCCTCGAGCGCTATCCGCAGGTGGGCGTGCTGAAGAAAACCGCGGAGGCCGTCGACTCCCGCGTGCCCGCGGCCCTGGAGGCGCTGCTGAAGCATTTCCCCTTCTTGCGCCGGCATCCCCATCCCATGACGGTGCACTTCCCTATCGTGTTCATGTTCTCGACGACGGTATTCAGCCTGCTCTACCTCATCACCGGCGAAAAATCCTTCGACACGACAGCCATGCATTGCCTCGGTGCGGGGGTTTTTTTCAACGTGGTGGGGATCGCGACGGGCTTCTACACCTGGTGGCTGAACTACATGGCCAGGCCGCTGAAACCGGTCAAAATAAAGATACCGCTGACCCTGACCATGCTCGCCACCAGCATCGTTCTTTTCGTCTGGCGGCTGAGAGTGCCGGACATCCTGGATTCACTCAGCGGTGCCGGCCTGCTCTATATCCTGCTGGTGCTGTCGCTCTCCGTGATGGTGACGGTGATCGGCTGGAACGGCGCGGCGATGACCTTCCCGGTGGAAAGAGAATAACCGGCGAAGCTCAATTGGGGATAGATTTTGGATAGCCGAGGGTTTAGGGGAAGGAGGAAAGCCACATGCAGGCCGTCACTGTATCAACCGTTTAGCGTTAACCGTTTTTCGTGGGATATCCCTGCGCTTCCCCAACATTCAGCGGTACACAAGCACGGGAATCCTGGAATGCGTCAGCACTTTCTGGGTCTCACTGCCGATCAAGAGCGCTTTAACGCCTCTCCGGCCGTGAGACGCCATCATGATGAGGTCGCAGCCCTTCTGCTCGGCCACTTGGATGATGACTTCGTAGGGAGAATCGCTCCTCTCATAAACGACGTCGCACTCAACTCCGGCTTTTTTGGCTCCTTTTTCAATCGCCGCCAGGTAAGTTTCCGCCAGTTCCTTCCAGGGCTGGGTGGTCTGCGCAAACGCTTCCCTGGGGATCACCATATCGTAGAAAAGCATTTGCTGCAGGGGCATCACGCAAAGGCCTGTTACTTTTGCACCGATGCTCTTTGCGAAACGAATCCCCTGTTGAATCGCTGCTGCGGATAATTCCGAGCCGTCCGTCGGCAGTAGAATGTGCTTAAACATTTTGACCTCCTTAGGGTTTCCAATATGTTCAGTGATACCCCAGCGCCGGATGGAAAAAAATCAAATAAAATTGAGCCAAAGAAAAGAGATGATATTACAAGATTGCACCATTCTGTGATTTCGTCGGATTTATCTGTATCGTAACCATGTTATCATCATCAAAAATTTTCTGCCTTAGGCTCAACAATATTTGCTATTTCATGATACCATATTTCTTCAAATTGGATTTTATATAGGGCCAGTGCAAGACCATATGGATTATGACCACAACCATGAATATCAGCCCTACCCATTCATGAATAGAAATAAAAAAATGTCTTAAGGAAATTAAAAAATTACCACGAACTTCATATCCTTTGGGCAACACTATCCAATTTATCAGTCCAGTACAGCACAAAATTATGAAGAGGATAAAGGATAGTACATTGACAATCCACAGTTTTGAAGATTTCCCGTTAGACATTTATTATCCTTGAATGACTTAGATCGTATCCCAAAAATCGAAAAAGTACAGATTTTTCGGATGGTATTTAAGATACCTAACGATTAAAAATTACATTAAATATTTTCCGTCTACCTCACGATCTCAAGAGTTCGATTTGTTGCCAGAAGCTGTCATCGCAGGTTTTTTTGAGCCGAGCTTTCTTTAATAATCTCGAAATCAATAACCAGGCTAACGCTCCGGTTCAGCGGCGGCGCTTTGTGCCGTCTGTCGGATCCGGTTGTTAGCTGACCATTATAACCCGATGCGTTCCAGCCCGAGCAACAGAAGGAAAATAAGAACGGCAACAGGTACAACGACAACCCAATCATTGACCTTAAAGAGTTGCGGCAAAGTCACGTTGCCGAAATCGCCTTTCTTCAAAATGCTGGTCTTAAGCTTTGGATATAGCTCAGCAAAGATACCTGTGCCAATTAAAATACCTGCTAAGCCTCCCACCAGAGCGTCCAAATAACCATTACCTATAGCACCCGCGATAGTTCCCGGACAATAGCCTAATACGGCAAAGCCTGCACCAAAAATCAATCCACCAATAATATTGCTACCCATAGAACCCGATTTGAGGTTAAGTCTAACCCAACCCATGGTTTTCATCAGATAGATGCCAATCATTCCAGTCAGAACGGCTGAAAGCATGATTTTTAATACTGTGAAATCACTGAGCAGAAGCTGCCCGATAATCACGTCATATTTTGTTGCACCACCTTTTTGGAGAAGAAACCCGAACAGAATGCCGAAAACCAATCCCCAGATCAGGGGTGATTTGTCTTTTATGGATTTATTTTCTGACTCTTTTGTCTGCATGGTACCCTTCGCCTAACCGATTACTTTGAAAAGGAATTGAGCCATCAGAATGCCGCCAATGAAAAAACAGATGGCAGAAATCCAACTTGAAACTGCAAGCTGGAGAGTACCGCTGATTCCATGACCGCTGGTGCACCCGCCTGCCCAGCGTGCGCCAAACCCAAGGAAAACGCCGCCAATCAGTGCAACGATGACGCGTAGCACCGGGAAGTTGCCGAATGTGAATGCCCAGCGCGAGGGAACCCACTGCCAATGAAAGTCACCGGACAGCAGAGCTGAAATCAGTGAACCAATTACAATTCCCAAAACCAGCATCCCTTGCCAGCCCACAACGAGTTTTATCTCCTGGTAGTAAGGCTTTAATTCAACCTTTTTACCCCGAAAAAGTCTTTCCATCCCACCGCTGGTCCGCGCAAAGGATGTAGAACAAGCGATCGGTTCCTTGGAGATAAGAAAACTGAACCAGCTCAAGATGCCAATGCCAATACCAACCGCATACGGCGTCCAACGAACTTCTGTCAAAAGCTCCATAAGATTATGCTCCAGTTATTCTACTATATCACAAGGAACCACCGCCTTGTGATTTGTCGGCATATACATCAAAAGCAATCTTCNTCTGGATATCCAGTAAATATCTCCGCCATCTGGTAATAGTGGAAATGGTCGATTTGCTCAAAGCCAATATCTGATTACCAACTGATAAAATCCTGCCGCCTTCACCTCAAGGGAACTTTGATTATGGCGGCTCAGCTCAAATTATGGGGTACGGCGCTTTTCAGCCCCACTCCTAAGATGCCGAAGCGCTTGAGCTCGAAGGTGCAGAGCAGGTCGAGTTTCACCCTCGTAAATTCCTCTCTCAGTTCACAGCCGGCAAACCGGTCGTGCTGCGGGTGCACGGCCAGCCGGCGGGTGATGAAATTCTGGTAGAGCGAAGGGTAGTACTCCTCAAAGTAATAAACTCCTCCCGGCTTCAGAACCCGATAAATTTCGGCTAACCCGTCGCGCCAGGCGGGCACGTGGTGGAGAAAGCCGAAGCCGAAAACGGCATGCGTCGTTTCGTTGCCAAAGGGCAGGCGGGCAGCGTCGCCGACGCAGAACCAGGTCGGGGGAGGCGAGCCTGGGGGAAATCTTTTTCGCGCGCGCGTCACCATGCGAATATCGAGATCGGTCAGGAAGAGCCGCCGCGGGTTGAACCGCCGCGCCAGCATCCGCGCCCCTGCACCGGCTCCGCAGCCGATTTCGAGAATGTCCGTTCCCGGGTTCAAAGGCATCACCGCTCGGAACCACCGGATCACGAGCGCTTGCATGGCCTGACGCATGGGGCTGTTCACGAACCAGCGCTCGAGCGGATCGAGTTTCATCGGTCCCAGCCAGTGCCGATGCATCCCCATTCGGCGGCCAGGGTCCCGGCCTCCGATGATGCATCGGTGCATTGATTTGAGGGTAAAAAAACAGTCTTTACTTCACCGCCAGATGCGCCACGGCGATGCCGTTGGTGAATCTGCGGTAATCCACTCGGCCGAATCCGACCCGCTGCAGCATGTCGGCCAGTTCGTGCGGCAGCGGAAACATGCGGATGGATTCCGGCAGGTGCGTGTAGGCCTTGCGCGAGCCGGCGATCAGCTCGCCCGCCAGCGGCATGATGTGGAACGAATACATATCGTACAGCCAGCGGAACACCGGCCAGACCGGCCGTGAAAATTCGAGACACAGGAGCCGGCCGCCGGGCCTGAGCACCCGGTGCATCTCGGCAAACCCCTGCCGCATGCGGGTGACATTGCGGATGCCGAAACCCACCATGGCGGCGTCGAAGCTGCCGTCGGGGAAGGCGATCCGCTCGGCGTCGCCCTGGACATGCCGGATGCAGGCCTCCAGCGGACGCCCGACGACCTTGTGCATTCCGGCTGCGAGCATGGCGCGGTTGATGTCATAGATGATCACCCGGCCGCAGCCTCCGACCCGTCGCGCTGCCAGGATCGCCAGGTCCCCGGTGCCTCCGCAGACGTCCAGCACCCGTTCCCCCGGCTGCAGCGCCAGCAGGCGCACGCTGGCGCGCTTCCAGGCGTGATGGATCCCGAAGCTGAGCAGGGTGTTCATCCCATCGTAGACCGCGGCCACCGAATCGAAATGCTTTACCACCCGTGCGGTTTTCTCGCAGGCCTGGATGCGTTCAAAGCCGAAGAAGGCGTCCTCGCGCTCTGCGGCGGACGGGTCTATTTGCCGTCGGCGGGCTCCGTCTTCCAGCCAGATCGGTCTGTTGAAGGGCATGGGATCTCCATCGCCCACGGCCTCGACGTGCAGGGGCGCGGGCGGCGTTGCGCGGAGCGGTCAGGCAGGGGAGGCCGGGTTCGGGAGGGCGGCCTGGGCGCCGGTGACCTGCTCCATGAGCCGTTGGAGCTCCTCGCCCTCGAGGGTCTCCTTCTCAAGCAGCGCCGCCATCGATTCTTCCAGCAGCCCGCGTCGCCCCCTCAAGATTCCCATCGCGCGCTCGTACTGGGTGCTGATGATGCTCTTGATCTCCTGGTCGATCTCCTCGGCCGTGGCTTCGCTGTACTCCTTAGGCCCTTCCGGGATGAGGCTGAGGAACTGGGTGCGGCGGTTGGGGGCGTAATAGACCTGGCCGACCTTGCTCATGCCGTATTCCGTGACCATGCTGCGGGCGATGTCGGTCGCTCGGGACAAATCGTTGTGGGCGCCGGTGGAGATGTCGCCGGAGACGATTTCCTCGGCGGCGCGGCCCCCGAGCAGGGTGGCGATTTTGTTTTCCAACTCGGTTTTGCTCATGAGAAACCGGTCTTCGGTGGGCACCTGCAGGGTATAGCCCAGAGCGGCGATGCCGCGCGGGATTACCGTTATTTTCTGGACCGGATCGGTACCCGGGAGCGACATGGCCACGATGGCGTGCCCCAGCTCGTGGTAGGCCACGATTTTTTTCTCCTTGGGGTTGATCACGCGGTTCTTTTTCTCCAGCCCCGCGATCACGCGTTCAATGGCTTCCTGAAACTCGGCCATGCCGGCCTGCTCCTTGTCGCGCCGCACGGTCAGCAGCGCCGCCTCGTTCACGATGTTGGCCAGGTCCGCACCCACCATGCCCGGGGTCATGTTGGCGAGCTTCTCGATGTCGAGGTTCTCGTCATATTTGATTTTCTTGAGGTGCACCTTCAGGATGGCCTCACGGCCCCTGCGGTCGGGGCGGTCCACCAGCACCTGCCGGTCAAAGCGTCCCGGACGCAGCAGTGCCGGGTCGAGAATCTCGGGGCGGTTGGTGGCCGCTATCAGGATCACGCCGACCTGGGGGTCGAACCCGTCCATCTCCACCAGCAACTGGTTCAGGGTCTGCTCGCGCTCGTCGTGTCCTCCCATGCCGCCGATGCCGCGGGCCTTGCCCAGGGCGTCCAACTCGTCGATGAAGATGATGCAGGGCGCTTTGGCCTTGGCCTGGGTGAACAGGTCGCGCACGCGGGCGGCGCCCAGGCCGACGAACATTTCGACGAACTCCGAGCCGCTCATGCTGAAGAAAGGCACCCCGCTTTCGCCGGCCACGGCCTTGGCGAGCAGGGTTTTTCCGGTGCCCGGCGGGCCGACGAGCAGGACCCCGCGGGGCATCTTGCCGCCGACCCGGGTGAAGCGCTCCGGCTGCTTGAGGAACTCGATGACCTCCTTGAGCTCCTGCTTGGATTCGTCCACGCCGGCGACGTCCTCGAAGCGCACGCCCACTTCGTCTTCCATGTAAATCTTGGCCTTGTTCTTGCCCAGCGACATGAATCCGGGCTGCTGGCCCTGCATACGCTTCATCATAAAGAACCAGATCCCGACAAAGAGCACGATCGGAAAGATCCAGGAGAACAAGTCGCGCACGAAGGTGGATTCGATTTCCCCCTTGAACTGGACATTGTGGCCGGACAGGAGGTCGGAGAGCTCCGCGTCCACCCGGATGGTGCGAAACGGCTGGCCGGTTTCGCTAGTGTCGCCGGCGGCTTTAATGCGGCCCTGGATGATGTTCGAGGTAATGGCCACCTCGGTGACCCGGTTTTCGTTGAGGGCTTGCAAAAATTCGCTGTAGGAGATGGTCTTGATGGAGAAGGCCGAAAAAATCGCGTTCTGAAGGATTAAGACCACCCAGATGCCCAACAGGACATACCACATGGAGAATTTCTGGTGCTTTTCCATCCCGCCTCCTCATCCTCCGGTCGAATTCTCGGGTCGGCTCCCTCTTTCAGGGCCGCTGTATCTCTTACGTTACGCCCGGAAAATAATCAAACTAATTCAAACCGCAACGACGGGGATCAACCGGCCCGGGTTTTTCGAGCCGGCTTGAATTTCTACTCAAGTTCCTCGACGAGGTTGCGATATTCCTATCATGGAGACGGCAACGCGTCTCCAGCAGAACGCTGAGAGAGGAGCTCCCAATGGCGGTTGATGGCAGGGCTAACTTCTGTCGGTCCGAGCAGATATCCGTTTGCACGGCGGTGAGTAAGAAAAAGCAAATCGTCTGCCGCTTCTACGAAAAAGCCTGCAGCGCCGACCGATGCATGTATTTCATCTTCGACGAGTATTGCGATTGTCTGAAAGCCCAGGTGCACGCAGCGGCCGACCGCTGATGCGCGCGGCGGGGTGTGCCGCTCGGGATGCGATCGCCCGGAGCGCACGTCAAAGGCCGTCGTCCGCGGCGGGCGATACGCCACTTTATGAGGCGGCGAACTTCTTCGCCAGGTCGTTGTCGATCACATAGATGCAGACTTCCTTGGCGCCCTGCTCGCTGTAACGGTATTTCCTGCCCAGATTGGCAATCAGGTAGGCGACGTCCTCGCGGATTTTCTTGTCGTAGGTTTTGAACGCCTCTTCGTTGAAGTCCTTGATGGCCCGGCGGAAATTTTCATTTTCCAGAAGCGGGTCCAGCACCTTCTCCTTCAGGTTGTGGACATAGCGATCGTTCAGGTCCCGGAACAGCCGGGTTCGATCGATGGGCAGCCCCTCGACCATGATTTCCTGGGTGAGGGTGCGGCGGGTATATTCGCGCTGGGTTTCCTGGCGGAATTCGAACCGCTGGAACCGGCTGGCGGCGGTGCCGAGCAGGCGGTATTCGATGCCGCTCAGAAACTCCTCGGTGATCTCCAGCCTTTCGCCGGTGTAGGTGCACGTCACGACCATGCCCGTCTCGAAGTTGATGGCGAACAGGTAATTCTGAATTTCCCGCGCGATCTGTTCCTCGTTGTAGTAGTAGAGCGACTCCTTGACCTCCTGCAGAACGGTGTAGTCGTACATCCGCAGCAGGGAGTCCAGAAACCCCTGAGGGATGAGGTCGCGCACCTCCTTGTGGACCTTGCTGAAGAACTTGCACAGGTCCGACATGTTGATCAGCTTGTCGTCCTTCGCATAGGTTGAGAAGAACTCGTTGAAGATCTTGATCGAGTCCCTTCCGGATATGCCGAAGTCGCCCTCGGTTTCCGAGTCGGCGATGATGCGCCGGCGGCGCTTGGCGGTCAGCCGCTTGCGGTCTTCTTCCGACAGCCATTTCGGGATGTGGCCGGTGTAGATCTCCATTTTGAGGAGCTGCAGGTTCTCGTCGCAGTAGAGGCGGTACTTGTCCGGGTCGCTGATCCATTCGAGCATGTCCTCGGACCGGCGCTTCAGACGCGAGGAGATGATCACCCGCGCGAAGTTGTGCAGCACCCGGGGCAGAAAGCCGTCGTCGATGTGCCGGCCGAAAATGTTCCGGTAGATCTCCACCTCGGTGTTGAGGTCCATCACGTAGGGGATGTTGATGTACTCGATCCGATCCAGAAAGCTCTGGAAGCCCTCGATGTTCTTCTGGTCTTCCGGGTTCATGACGGCCAGCAGGAGCGAGTTGACGTTCTCCTCGACGTCCTCGACCTTGTGCAGCCCCTCGCTGATGATGTTGTGGAGCTCGATCAGCCGTTCGGCGTTGTGCGACTTCACGTCCATCAGGGCGTAGATGCCGTTGTTGGTTCGCGCATACTGGGAGAACAGATATTTGACCTGATGGCTGTCGTTCACGATGCGGTTCAGCTGCCGCTGGATCTGGGGATTGGTNATGACCTGCTGCCGCAGCGGGCGGTCGCCGGGACTGAAGACGCTGATGCCCTCGCCCAGCCGGCGGTTGAAGCGATAGGGCCGCGCATACAGGCACTCGTAAACGCGGCCGGGGCTCTTCAGACGATAGAGCAAGGCATCGTAGAGCGAGCTGCAGACGGTGCAGGAGTGGGCCTTGAAAACCCACTCATACTCCTTTTCGGTCGCCAGGTTGTATTTGAACTGGTCGTTCTTGAACAGATCGTCGAAGAAACCCCGGCGCAGGGCCTTGGGGATCAGCAGGATGGGGTTGTCGTGGCTCGGGCAGGGGATCTCCAGCATGTGGCCGTCGGCATCGGCTGCGTCAATGGTGCCGGCCGCGCTGCGGTCGTCTTGCTCGCAGGCGGCGGCCGCGGTCACTTCGCGCTGATCGTAAAGTTCGAGCAGGCGCGCCAGCCGCTCGATCACGGGATGGTCGTCGTCGGTCGCGCGCGTG
>Ga0031656_10001079_pt1 | contig 10220 bp, 10 predicted proteins | sample FrelakmetDIP11DI_FD_55080 | JGI IMG/M metagenome (GOLD analysis project Ga0031656, IMG submission 55080) | Freshwater lake sediment microbial communities from the University of Notre Dame, USA, for methane emissions studies - DIP11 DI | ecosystem: Environmental > Aquatic > Freshwater > Lake >... | reverse complement strand
CCGCGCCCAATGGCGCTGGCTTGTGCCCGGATTACTCCAGGCCTGCGAACCGGGCCGTGTAGACGCCGGCCCAACCCGATTCCTCCTCCGACCCACCTTCGGCCGCCATGCCCAGGGTCACCGCCAGCCACTGGCCGCGGAAGCCATCGCGCTCGATGCCCACGGACGTGATGTTGGATCCCGCCGGGGTCTCCTTGTCCACGACGCTTCCAGGCATCCCGGTCTTGAGAAGCGTCACGATGTTCCCCACCTTCGATGGCAGGACTTCGCGAACATAGATGCCGTCTTTGCCGTCACCGGTGCGCGCCTTGAACGCCGACATACTCGGGACGCCGGCTGCCGACACGGCGCCGAACGTCGCCGTGCGCCAGCGAGCCGGTTCCTCGATGTCCTCGGGTTCACCCTCGCCGCCGCCCATCCCGGGCGCCCGTCCCGAGAAGTTCCAGTAGATGAAGTCCTTGATGCCGTCGCTGCCGGTCTTGGCGATCGGCACGATCGTGCCGAGCTGCATGTCCTTGACGAAGAAGCCCTGGTGCAAAGGGACTTTCATCACCGTGCCGCCGATCCCCGTCACCTTCAGGCAATACGCCCGGACGGCCGCATTGCCCTCGTTTGGGCAGAACACTCGGACGTCATACGTGTCCGCGCCCCAACTGGCCCAGAACAGCGCGTGCCGGCCGTTTGACGACAGCGAAACCGCCTCACCGAAAGTCTTGAACTTCTGCCCGGCCTCTCCGGGCACCGGGTCGCCTACGTAGACGACTTTCTCGAGCTTGATCGGCTTGTTGCCCAGCCGCGCGCGGTAGATTCCGCCGAGCGTCGGTCTTGCCTCGTTGTCGTAACCGGCGAACACGACGTACTTGCCCGCGGCACTCGGTGGCGCGGTCGAACCGAATGTCTTCGACGGACTGCCTGGAATCGGCGTGTAGGAACTCGCGATCACGTCGATCGGCGACACTCCCCCTTTCGCAAAGATGTCGCGATAGAAGACACCCGTCTTGCCCACACCACCCGCGGCGAAGTTGCCTTTGAACACGATGGTGTTGCGTTCCGTGACGGCCGGCGAGCCCGGGAACTGATCGAAGCCCGTGCCCGGCGCGACTTCAGCGATCGGCACCTGGAAGTACTCGAATCCCGGAACGTCGCCAACCATGCTCGCGGCTGACGTCGGCAGGCCTTGCGGATTGGCATAGACGCCAGCGGTACCCGTGCGAGTGTCAGACCCGTCAGCGAGGGTGAAGGTCCAGACGGGCTGCGACTGGGCGCGAGTCGCGATCGTATCGGATCCACTATCGATGCGCGGCACCGACGGGAATTCGTTGAACCGCGCGAGCTGGCCATTGTACAGCGCATTGTTGGGCTGCGGCACGGTGCCGCCCCGCGTAAACACCGTCGCGACCGGCGTCAACTCGTCCATGTCGCGAATGTAGATGCCGTGCTCGGGCTGGCCCTGGCCGCCGCGGCTACGAGCGCGAAACACAACCATGCCGTGCCTGTTCACGGCCGGCTGGTTGTAGCTGTTGAAGGTCTTGTCCGTACCCGGGATCAGGTCGCCGTTGTTGGCGACCGTGGACCATGTGTAGACGATCTCGCCCGCATTTGTGGCGAATGCAGCAGACGCACAAAGCAGCGCGATCGTCGCGCGCAGGACGTATTTCGATTCCATGATTTGCCCCCAGTGCTGCAAGTGAACCCGGTGAATCATCGTGGCCCCAAAACCCACCCGACCGACCGGAGCGACCGGCCGATCGGGGGGGTGCTCCGCCGGCACCTGGCCGACGGCTGGGGGCTCGGTTACTTACCGGGCTTGATCGGCTTTCCGCCGCCACCGCCACCGCCACCGCCAGCGATGACCGTGATCGGAAGCGTCGCCGTGTTGCCCGCACAGGTGCCCTTACCGCAACCACCGATGAAGTTGACGCCTGGCACGGTGAACTTGATCAGATACGGGCCCGCCGCCGTTACGCGCAGGTTGTAGCCGTATACGACCTTGCCGGTCGCGTTGATCTCGGCCCCGGCCGGGTTTTCCAAGGCGACCACCGTGCCGTCGGATTTCGTGATTTCCATCGTGGCTTTGGCGTCAAACACGAGGGGCGTCATCAGCGCCGGGGTCGCAACCCAATTCGGCGCCGCCCCCGTTGCCAGCGTCCCGTACGCGGACTCGCGGTCGAGCTTCGCCGGCTCGAGCTTCACGACCGTATAGCCTTCGGACGTCATGCCGGAAGCTTCCGAGAGCACCAGCTCCACCCGGATCGGGCTGCCCACCTTCAGCTTGGCGTCGCCAGTGAGGTTGTCGCCCCATTTCCCATTGACGTCGACAACGGCGACCGAGGAGTTCGAGCACGGCGCCTGCCACTTGTTAATGCCCTGCACGAAGTAGAAGGCGGCGGAATTGACCTCATAGCCGTCCTTGGGCGCGCCTGTGGGCGGCACCAGCGCCGAAAACACGTTCGGGCCGCAGGTCACGCCGGTGAATGAACCACCACCGAGAATGATCATCGGCACCGACAGGTTGTTGGTGGCAGTCTCTTCGCCGCCGCCACCGCCGCCACCACCGCCGCCACCACCACCGCCGCCACCGCCCTTCCCCGGAGGAGGCCCACCCGCGGCAAGTGCCGTCGCACTGACTGCCAATATCAACCAGATTGCAGACTTGAGATTCCTTGATTTCATGTTGCTCTCCTTTTCTGCGGCCGGGCTTGCGACTTCGGAATGAAGTCCATCGCGCGACCGCTCAGCGGCGTCTTTGGCGCTTGGTGTTAGCTCTTGACGCCCCCAGTCCTCATGCTCCAAGTGACCCTCGTGCCGCGTGTCTGCGCGGCCTGAGTCAAAAACCTATTGCTTGCCCTGTGTCGCCTGTTCGAGGAGCTGCAACTGCTCCTGCAGCTGCGTCTGTTCCTGCTGCATCAGTTGTTCGCGCTCGCGGACCTGCGCCATCTCGCCATCGAGCACCTTCTGGCGCTGCTGGATCCGCTCACGTTCCGTCGCGGCGAGTTGCTGACGTTGCCGGAGCTGATCCCGCGACTGCTCGACGCTGCTGCGCCGCTCCTGGATCTGCTTCGCATTCATCGTGCCGAGCTGCTGCTTGAGCTGCGCCTGCTCCTGTGCGTACAGCCGTTCCTGCTTCTGCAGCCGGTCACGTTCCTTGGCAGTCAGCTGCTCCTGGTCGCGCAACTGGTCACGGTCCTGCTTGAGGAGTCGATCCTGGTCGCGCAGGCGATCCTGGTCGCGATCGCGATCCATGTCCTGCTGCGGCGTACCGTGCTGCTGCACGGCTCCGGACTTCGCGCCCTGATCGGCTGGGCGCATTGCAGCGCCAGCGGTACCGCCCGAGCCGGGGCCGCCTTGTGCCATCGCGAACCCTGTGACGGCCAGCAGCAAGCCCAACCATGGCGCGATCCGATGTGCTGTCCTTGTCATGTGTCCCTCCTGGACGCTGCGGTTCCGGCTCGTACGATTAGTTTTATATTCCCTGGACCTTTAGGACCGCTGAATTCGCGACCGTACTTTCCGAAGGGCCTAGAACCCCGCCGTAAGCGAGAGGCCCACACCCCAGTCGGGCGATGCATCGCCAATGCCGGCCAGCACGTAGGCGCTCGCCCACCAGCTCGTTCCGAATCGCGACGACAGCGTGGCCGATATCTCCTGCAGAGCGTCGCTTCCCTCGAGCGAGGCTTCCCGATAGTCGTAGAAGAGTCCAGCGCGCGCCCGATCGGTCACGCGATAGGTGCCGCCGAGGGACGCATAGAACCCGTCCTGCAGATCCACTTCCGGCGGATCACCGCGAATGACGTAGCCGCCGACGCCGAGGATCGTGAACTGGTCAAAGAACCTGAACAGGTTTGCCTCGATGGAGTAATCGTTCTGGCCGGTGCCGAGACCGTTGTCGTCATCGGCCGTGCCGAACTTCACCTTGCCGGTGAGATCCATCGCGTAGTCGCCCTGGCCGAGCACGAGCACGTCGTAGACAGTCAGCGCAGTGAGCACGTCGCCAATGCCACTCTCGGTCTTCACTGGCCCCTCGCCAACGACCGTCTCCCCGTCGGGACCTTCCGTGATCGTGCCCTCCGGGGCGCGCACGCTCAGGTACGGCACGGTCACACGGACCGTCACGCGCGGCGCGTCGTAGATGAAGTTGACCGGCAGGTACGTCTCGTTGATGGACTCCTGGCCGCCGTAGTCGCCGCTGCTGTACTCACCGCCCACGCCGACCCGGAACCCGAAGTCGTCTGCGCACGTCCGCATGGGAGCGTGAGCCGCTGCGAGGAGGGCCAAGGCCGCGAGGCCCAGAATCGTCGGACGTAACTGCTTCATGATCACGACTCCCGGCCGGTCGTGCCGAACAGCGAGGGCCTAGTCGTCGGTCACCTCGATCGGCACGTTTCGTTCCTTCGAGCGCTGCTGCATCTGCTGACGATGCTGCGCCATGTACGCGTCTCGCTCCGGCTCCGTCTTCATGGACTGCAGGCGCTCGCGATACTCGTTGCGCTCCTGCTCTGTCATCAGGTTGCCGCCGTAGATACCGCCGGCTGTCGCGGCGGCACCGGCCGCCGCGCTGGAACTGACGTGCTTCTGCGTGCGGTCGCGTTCACGCTGCTGCAGACGCTGGTGCTCGGTCACGGCGTCCTGTGACGTCGACCGTTCCATCTGGCGCTTCTGCTGCTGCGTCTGCTGGCCCTGGCCTTGACCCTGGCCCTGACCCTGTCCCTGCCCTTGCACCTGAGCCTGGCCCTGCGTCGGCGTGGGTCCAGCGCTCTGGCCCTTGCCGGCATTGCCCTGGGCGACCGCGTTGACGGACGTCAGGGCGAGGAGTCCCGCAATCATCACTGCGTGTTGCGTCGTGCACTTCATCGCCAGTTCTCCGTTGTGTCCCATCCGCCCAGAAGAACGCGGAGGACAGGCAGGAGGTTGACGTACCAGCCTTAAGCCACGCTCAAGACGGCGTCGGAAGTGGGTACGTACTTGTGCGTTGGCCCTTGGGCCAACGACTCAGGATCCGCGCGGCGACTCCGGAAGCACGACCCAGGCAGCCAGGCCGCCGCCCGGACGATTCTCGAGGCTCACGGCCCATCCGTTCGACTGTGCCAGTTGCCGGACGATGGCGAGACCCAGTCCGGCCCCGCCAGTCACGGGATTTCGCGAAGGCTCGACGCGATGGAACGGGCGAAACACCGCCTCGATCTGGTCCTCGGGGATACCCGGTCCGCGGTCCAGCACGCCAATGCGCACGCCTTCATCCGATCGGGTCGCGCGCAATTCCACGGCCTGGCCGCTGCCATAGCGCTGTGCATTGGCAAGCAGATTGTCGAGCAACCGACGCAGCGCTACCGGCGCGGCAGAAACCACGCATGACTCCGCGAAGACCTCGATGCGCGTACCAGCCTCACCAGCCTGGGCTGCCATTTCCCGCAGCAGCGCCGCCACGTCGACGTGCTCCGGAGCCTCGCGCCCCAGCCCGCGCGCCAGCTCGAGCATGTCGCCGACCAGCCGGTTCATTTCCTCGACGTCCTTGTCGAGGCGCTCGATCAGCGCCGGATCCGGTCGCCGGGACAGCATCTCGAGGGCCAGCCGCATTCTGGCGAGTGGCGTGCGCAGGTCGTGCGACAGCCCGGCCAGCAGCGTGGTGCGCCCGTCGAGCAGATCGTGCACCTGGTGGCCTAGCGCGTTTACGCGATGCGCGAGCGCTGCAAGTTCGCGCGGTCCTGTCTCCGGGAGCGCTGCAGGCGTTTCACCGCGCCCAAGGACGATGGCCGCCTCGTCCAGTCTTCGCAGCGGTGCAATGATGCGATGAGCAAGCCACCAGGCGGCCAGCGCTGCAAGCAGGAAGCCGGCCAGCAGCGTGACCAGGATTGCCGCCATCGGCTGCGTACCGATGCGGCTGTGAGGAAAGCCAAGCCACAGGGTCCTTCCGGCGCTCGGCAGCGCTACCCAGTGCCACTCCTTGCCGGCCCGCCGGGAATCGGACACGTCGATGCGGGTGCTGAACTGCCCGGACAGGGTCCGCTCCAGGTTACGCACATAGGGACCGTGTCCGTCGCTCGTCTGCAGTCCCGCTGGCTGCGCCACGTGCAGTTCGATGCCATGTGCCTCGACCAGGTGTCGCTCGAACGCGGGCCTGGTCCCAGGCGGCAACTCGCTCCAGGTCTCGGCCGAGAGCGCCAGCAGCTCACCGAAGTCGCCGGCGGCCCGCCTCGCCATGGGCAGCAGCAGGAACGCCATCACGGCGACCGCCGCCACCAGCTCGAGCGCGACGAACGCCGCGACCAGCCAGAGTGCGTTCTGCTGCGTGAGACTTAAGGGTCGCCGCATATGTCCGGATCAGTTGATGTCGCCGCGCGGGTTGAACATGTATCCCTCGCCGCGCACCGTGCGGATATACACAGGATTGGCTGGATCGGGCTCGATCTTGCGACGCAGCCGCCCCACACGAATGTCGACCGTGCGATCGAATGGATCGCGCTCGTATCCCTTGAGCAGATCGAGAAGCACGTCGCGGCTGAGGACGCGACCCGGCCTCTCGGCAAGCACTTTCAGCAGGTCGAACTCGGCGGCCGACAGGTCGACTTCCGCGCGGTCCTTCAGCAGGCGCCTCGCCCCTGCATCCAGCCGATACGGGCCGAATTCGACGATCGCCGCGGAGTGCGGAGCCGCTGTCGGCTGCGCCCTGCGCAGCAACGCGCGCAACCGGGCGAGCAGCTCGCGTGGACTGAAAGGCTTGGCAAGGTAGTCGTCGGCGCCGACTTCCAGGCCGACGACGCGGTCGATCTCCTCGCCCCGTGCGGAGAGCATCAGGATCGGCACGCTGGACGAGATGCGGACTTCGCGCGTCAGCGCGAGCCCATCGGTGCCGGGCAGCATGAGGTCGAGCACGATCACGTCGGGCATCTCGCGCGCCATGGCGCGTCGCATCTGCTCGCCGTCGCCGGCAAGGTCGACGGAAAACCCGACGTCGGTGAGGTAATCGGAGAGCAGCTTCCTGAGCTCCGGATCGTCGTCCACGACGAGCACGCGTTCCGCCTGACTCATGCGCGCAAGTCTAGCCCTCGCGCCGCGGCGGGTCTCCTCCCGGATACAAACCGATTCAATCCGATACAAGCCGATACACGGTCGTCGTCAGGACGATACGGGCGGCGCGCAGCATTCTCACCGAGGGCAGACAAGATTCCATTGGAGGACACGACGATGAGACGGCAGTTAACCCCAATGCTCCTGGCGGCCGTGCTGGCAGCTTTTTCCGCGCAAGCGCAGGAGGCACGCTCGACGGCGGCGCCGCACGCCACGCTCTCCGTGGACGCCGCCGACCTGCCGTTCGGGACGGGCTATGAGGCCCGCCAGCGCCAGGCAGAGCAGGCACAGGCCGCCCAGGAGCAGCAGGCACGCGATCAGGTCCAGGCCCGTGACCAGACACAGGTGCGGGACCAGACTCAGTCACGTGACCAGGCGCAGACCCGTGACCAGGCGCAGGCCCGCGACCAGGCGCAGGCGCGCGACCGTGACCATGCCGCGGCCGACGGAACTGCCGTGCAGACGCGCACCGAGCGAGGTACGCGCGAGCGGTCGAACTCGACGAAGGAGTCCCGTCGGACGGATCGCGGCCAGCAGGCACAGCGAGGTCCGCGTCACTGAACACGTGATCATCGATTGATCCGCGTTCGCAAGGACAGAGGAAGAGCCATGAAAACCACACAGCTGATAACCACTGCGTTCATAGCCACCATTCTCGTGGCGTCCCCAATGTCGGCGATGGCCGGGAAGGGCAAATCGACCGCCAGCAAACGTCCCAGCACTGCGACGGTGGTGCTGGCGCCATTGTCGGACCCGGAGATCGCGACGCTCAAATGGATGCGCGAGGAGGAGAAGCTCGCACGCGACATCTATGTCGCCATGAGCACGAAGTATCCACAGAATATCTTCAAGAACATCGCTGCCTCGGAGCAGAAACACTTCGACGCCATTGGCGAGAAGCTGGTGCTGTACGGGATTGCAGACCCCGCCGTGGATGCGCCGGGCTTCTTCAGCGTCCAGGAACTGCAGGACATGTATGACGCCCTGCTCGCGAAGGGATGGATCTCCTACGCTGACGCGCTGGCGGTCGGCGTCGCGATCGAGGAAGAAGACATCGTGGACCTCGCGGCCGCCCTGGCGGGCACGACCAGCCGGCCGCTGACCAAGACGTACCAGCAACTCCTGAACGCCTCGGAGAACCATCTCCGCAGTTTCGAGAAACTGCTGAAGCGGCTCAACGTCGACTAGGGATTCTCTGCTGCTTTGTCCAGCAACGTACCCTTCGTCCCGATCGTTTGAGTGGGGGCGGCTTTCGCCTGCAAACAGGAAGCCCGTCACGATGACGGGCTCCTTGCTGCGTTGAGCGTGTCGCTTACGCTTTGCGGCGGCGGCTCAGACCGAGTCCTGCGAGACCGAGGCCAAGCAGAGCGAGCGTGCCGGGCTCGGGGACGCGCGCCATGTAGATGCCGGCCCAGCCGACGTCCTTGCCGTCGACAGTGCCCTCCATGCTGGCGTTGATAACCAGCCGGCCGTTGCGGAAGCCGTCGCGCTCGATGCCGAGAGAAACGATGTCCATTCCTGCCGCCTTCGGATCGAGCAAGCCGCCGTCCATCCCGGTCGTAATGATCGTGAACAGGTCGTCGTAAGAGAAGAGGTCGGACACATCCTGCGCGCCGAACAAGCCCGACGTGCCGCCTGTCTTGCCGTAACCACCACTCACGTAGCCTTGCGCCGCCTTGAACACGACATCATTGCCGTAGATCGCCAGGAAGGCGGACGAACGCCAGCGCGCGCCTTCCAGATCTTCAGAATCATCGCCACCGCCCTGGCCCGCATTGCCCGAGAAGTTCCAGAACAGGAAGTCGTCGTACAGGCTTCCCGTCTGCGCCACCAGGAACAGCTTGTTCAGACTGGTGTCGGCAAGGAAGATGCCCTGGTTCACCAGCACGTCGAAGGTGTAGAAGCCGTCATTGGCCGTGCCGTTGTTGTCCTGGTCGAGACAGGCCTGACGGACGATGGCGTTGCCGTCGGTCGCGCACTGGACCTGCCTCTCGAAGGTGTCGGTACCCCAGCCACCCCAGAAGCCGACGTAGCGGCCGTCGAAGGACAGGCCTTCGCCGAAGGCAGTCAAGGTGTAGGGCCCGTTTTTCGGCACCACCGTCTGGAAGCCGGCCACCGTGGTCAGCGTCGGGTTGGCGGTCAGTGGCGCCATGAAGATGCCGCCAGCCGTGGGGGCATCTTCAACGTCGAGGCCGGTGAAGACCATCTTGCCGCCGGCGGCGCTGGGCGGCGAGGTTGATCCGAAGACGGCGGAACCACCACCGGGCACGGCGTTCGTCGGGATCATATCCCCGCGTTCGGCGACCTTGACAACCGGCGAGGCTCCGCCGTTAGCCGCCATGTCGCGAAAATAGACGCCGGTCTGGGCAGCGCCCGTGCTGTCGGTCCAGTTGCCCTTGAAGGTGACGATGTTACCGTCAGGTGACGGCGCACCGGGGAACTGGTCGAACTTGGTGGGCACCGACTGGTTCGGCACCAGGAACTGCGGGAAGCCATTGGGAATGATGTTGCGAACGCCTGTGATGAGCGGCCCGCCGACCGGCGTGCCGGCGCCGGGCGTGGCGTAAATTCCGGACGTCCCGCTGCGGGTTTCGCTGCCGTCAGGCAGTGTGGTCACCACCGACGGCGTCGACTGCCCTCGGAAGGCTACAGTGCCGGAATTGGCATCGATCCGCGGGAAGGACGGGAACTCGTTGAATGTCGCCGGCCGGGGCCTGGTGACGGTGTTGGGGGCAGGAACCACATCGCCCCTCATGGCGACCTTGGTAATCGGATTGCCGGGGATTGCCATGTCGCGGGTGAAGATGCCGGTGGCCGGCCCCTGCCCACCCTGCCCGCTTGAGCGTGCCCGGAACACCACCAGGCCCGCATCGTTGATCGAGGGCTGATTGTAGCTGTTGAAGTTCTTCGTCGTCGTGGGAACCTTATCGGCGTTGTTGACGACCGTGGTCCAGTCGAGGTCGACCGTAACTGCGCCCGCGTCATTGAGCGCGATTGCGCACCCCAGTGCCAGCACGGCGCCCACTCTCCCGAACCCCTGTTCCTTGCCGGTCATACTCATGATCAACTCCTGATTGACTCCGTTTTCCCGTGCGGCATCGTGCGCCACGTTTCCATACGGACTATGATGCAATCCATGTGCCATCCATCTCGAT
>Ga0031656_10001076_pt1 | contig 10234 bp, 6 predicted proteins | sample FrelakmetDIP11DI_FD_55080 | JGI IMG/M metagenome (GOLD analysis project Ga0031656, IMG submission 55080) | Freshwater lake sediment microbial communities from the University of Notre Dame, USA, for methane emissions studies - DIP11 DI | ecosystem: Environmental > Aquatic > Freshwater > Lake >... | reverse complement strand
AGAGAGCAAACCGGGATGCATCGATGGACTCTTGGCATGCACATTGGGCAAGGCTGGACGGACAATTGTCCATNCCAGAATCAATATCAAGTATGATTAGATTCAGATCATCTCTANTAAGATATTTTTTTCTTAAAATGAAACATTTTTGGGTGGTTTTGCTAAGGAACGCCTGATCACCTCATCCGAAATTTCTGTTATCCTGGAACAAAAACTGGTTGAAAAATTAAAATTCAGAACAACGTAGCAGGATCCTATCCTTATATTTACGGTAGGAAGTTCACCAGCACCGTCATCCCCCATCTCAGCCCGGGAACCGCCTCTTCCAGCTTTATCCGCGTGACGTAGGTGATATCCCCACGCGTCTCCTGAAAGGTATCCTGGATTGCTGTTACTGTGCCGTTCATTTTATTATCGGGTAGTGCGTCTGCTACCACCTCCACGGTCTGACCCACCTCAACTTTTACGACATCGATCTCAGTCAGGTCGGTTGTTTCCACATACCAATCCGATAAATCTGCCCACTTGGCAACGGGTTGACCCATTGTGATAAACACACCTATATTAAGGTTCGATTCCACCAACGTCCCAGCCGCTGGCGCTCGTAAATCATACTGCTCNAGCACNGCCCGGGCAGCCGCCAGATTAGTTTCNGCAGCAGAAACCCTGGCATTTGCTACCTCCAGCGTTCCGGCATCCGGTCCCTTGGATACGTCTGCATAATGTTCTTCGGACAATTTAAGCTGAGTTTTTGCAGCCTCCAATGAATCCTCAGCTTGTTGCAATATAAAGGTGTATCCTTCGCCTTGCAAATCATCTAGCTGTTGTACTGCCGTATCATACGCACGCTGAGCTTCCGTCAGCTGCACCTGGTAATATGCGCGTGTCGTACTATCCTCTGCTTCATCCTGATAATCATCATAAGTATTATTGGCATTTTCCAGGTCATTTTCAGCAAGCACCAGCTGTGCTTCAGCACCGGCGATCTCATTCTGGAGGCGGTCANCGGTGATCGAATCNAGGTGGCGCTGTGCTTCCCACTCAGCCTGGCGAGCTGCTTGGAGTTCAATAAAAGCCTGGTTTTTAAGCACTTCCTGGGTGTCATAGAGATCCTGTAATGCCTGTTGGGCTGACAGCAATTCCAATTCAGCGGCTTTTTCGGTTGCCTCAGATTGTTGTTTACCTCCCAGACGGGCAATCACCTGGCCTGCTTCAACAGGCTCGCCTTCATCCACCAATACCTCCGACACCTCACCAGTTGCAGAAAATGATAAGATGGCCGAAGATTTTGGGACTAGATGTCCTTCAATGACCATTTCATTATTGTCCGTTGAAAAATTAGACTGGTTTACCTGGCTGCCTGTTCCTTCAATCTCAGATGTGTTCGTCTGGCAGCCTGATAGTATCAACAGGCTGATCAATAAAGCACTTGAAATTTGTATGATTTTAAATTTCATAAAGGCTCCTACTCGTAATGAATTGCATCCAATATTTGCGTGCGTGATGCTCGCCTGGCTGGAAAAATCGCTGCCAGCTGTGAAACCACCAGGGCAATCAAGATACCAGCGATCACAGCCCCAACTGGCAAGACAAAGTTGATCTTATAGCCCGACATGGCAGTCATCGACCACAGGAAGATGCGCGTTAGCAGGATGCCGAAGCCCAGGCCCAACACCCCACCAATTAAGCCCATCAGCAGAGACTCTGCNAGCACCATTACTGTTGTCTGCCCACGCGTCAGGCCGATGCTGCGCAGCATACCAATCTCTTGCGATCTTTCCAATACGTTCATCGTCAGGGTGTTGACTACTCCCAGGGCTCCCACGAGTAAGGCGATGATTGCCATTACGTCAAACATGCTGTATGCCTGATTAAGCAGCGTCAGCACCTGGTTGATTAGAGATTGATTTGAGGCAATCGAGAGGTTCTCCCGATCAGCATACGTATCTTGAATGCGCTGCTGGACTTCAGTCGCCCCATACCCATCTGCAAGCTTTACCAGGTAGGCACCAGCCTCAGAGGTTTTAAAATAACGGCGCATATCCTGCCAGTTTCCTTGGACTGCTAAGCCCTGGTTGTAGAAATTTATCACCACGGCTGCAATTTTAAAATCCAGCTCACCACTGCGTGTTCGCAGGCGCAGGGTATCTCCAGCATTTAATCCATATTTCTCTGCCAGAACACTGGAAATAAATAGCGCATTTCCCTCACTAAGTTTTTTATAAGCTGCCTCTGCATCCACTTGACTATCACTGAAAACAAAAGAGGTCACTTTGTCGTATGTTTCTGTATCAACTCCCATGAAGACCAGGTCTTCGGTCTTACCATCCGGAGTCTGCCAGGCCACTTCCAGAGTGCGCATTGGAGTTACTGCTTCAACCCCGGGTATAGCTTCCAACCGGCGCATCACCTGGCTGCGCATGGGAGAAGAGGCGGTGACCAGAAGATCACCACCGACATAAGCATTGATCCATGTTTCCAGGTCGCCCCGGAAGGATTCGGTCATCCCGCGGGTGATAATGATCATTGAAACACCGATCATTAATGCCGCCACGGTCAGTGTGGTGCGTAATTTTGACCGTTGGATATTCCTGCTACCCAATTGGCCAGCCGCCCCATATAACCAGTGGACGACTGGACGAGTAATGCGTTGCCAGAGACCCACGCTGCCTGGGATGAGCAGCGTCCCGCCAAGGAATAGGAAAATCACGGTGAGGCTACCCAGCCGAAACTGCACATCGTAAGGGAATGGATTGGCAACCAGGATGATAAACGAGATCGATAGGAACACGAGGCCCAATTTCCATCCCTGGCGGAGTAACCAGCCTTCCTTCCGAATCCCGCGCACCCGCAGGGCTTCCAGCGGGGAGATACGCCCCGCCTGCCAGGCAGGCAGGAGAGCCGCCACGACCGTTATTGCTACACCAATGAGCAGGCTGGAAAGGATGACTTCCATGCTTATTTTTAATGAGACCGAATCCAGGTCCAATAAATANNCCAACAAATATGTGGCACTTTGGGCAAGTCCGATCCCCACCAAAGCACCGATGAATGAACCCATGATACCCAAGATCCCGGCTTCCACCAGCACCTGGACGATCACCTGTTTTTGGGTAAGGCCTAATGTGCGTAGCAAGCCAAATTCACGCGTGCGCTCAACCACTGTCATGGAAAAAGTGTTATAGATCAGATACCCCCCCACAAAGAGCGCCATCCCGCCCATGAAGTTTAACCCAATGGAAAAACCATTTAGCATCTGGCTCACCCGGTTACCTCCTGAAGCGGTGGAGGTGACTGGGTAATCATCCCCCAGCTGTGATTGTAGCTGGGCTTTAACGGCAGCCAGTTGATCCGTTGATACAAAATCCGGCTTAAGCACAATATCGACCTGGTCTAGTTCCCCGGATCGGTGAAAAAGCTCCTGGGCGGTTTGCAGTGGGATCACACCAAACGCGCCATTGTTATTTTGCCCTGCTCCCTTTTTAGCAATTAACCCCACGATTGTGAATTCCTTGGGACCATCCTCAGTCAATAATTCAACAACCTTGCCAACTTCCAGTTCATTCTCACTGGCGTAGTTCTCAACCAGCACGATCTCGCGGCCGTTTTCATCTTGAGAGAGGAAATTTCCCTGGGTTATCGTGTAGTCTCGTACTGCTGGATCCGTTTGTGGGTCGATCCCAAAAATTGAGAAACCACCCATTTCAAATCCCAACAGGCTTAGCGGCATGGCTGATTCTGGAACACCAACCGCCAGGGCGGTTTGGATTTGAAGGCTTGGGACAGCTGCTTGGATAGCTTCGTTTTCAATGATCCTGCGCAAGATGCGTTCCGGTAAGCCATCTCCATCTGTTCCGTTGTAAGTCACGATCAGGTCTGTTTTCCCTGAGGTACCTTCAAAAAGCGCCGAGAGCGTATCCATCGCCGTGAGGTTAGTGATGCGAATAGCCAGCAGGCCAGCCACACCCAGAATGATTCCAAACATGCCTAATAACGTGCGTAACGGACGGGAGCGCATGGAACGCAGCGTCAGCCATCGGGTGAGCAGCATTATCCTTCTGCCTCCAGCTCTTCGAATACTTTGATCACCATGTTTAATCGGTCAGGCATCTCATGACCTTCTGAAAAATGGATCTCACTGACGATGTTGCCATCTTGCAAAAATACCACACGATCGGCATATGTTGCTGCCCGCGCGTCATGTGTGACTGCTACCAAAGCCTGGTCCAGCTCAACACAGGAACGCTTCAACAGGTTCATGATGGCGGTTCCGGTTTTTGAATCCAGATTGCCGGTTGGCTCATCCGCCAGGATGATGGCTGGTTCAGTGACCAATGCCCTTGCCAGTGCCACGCGTTGCTGCTCGCCACCCGAGAGCTGGTCCGGTTTGTGATTCCGTCTATCTGAGAGGCCAACCATCTCCAGCAGGCGGTCAATGCGAGTCTGGTATTGGCGGATGTTTTTGCCATCAATTACGAGCGGCAGGGCGATATTTTCCTCTGCAGTTAAGGTAGGCAGCAGGTTAAAAAATTGGAATACGAATCCGATGTTATGCCTGCGTACCAGGGTGACCTGTTTATCCCCCAGGATCGAAAGCCTCTGGCCTGCCAGGGTGACTTCTCCATCTGAAGGCGAGTCCAACCCACCTAACAGGTGCAATAGGGTTGATTTTCCGCTGCCAGATGGACCCATGATGGCGATGAATTCGCCTTTGAGGACCTGAAAATCTAAACCGGAGAGCGCCTCAACCACCACCTCACCCATCTGGTATTTTTTTCGCAGCCCTTTTGCTTCTAATACGATCTTTGTCATACCGTGATTCCTGAATTGAAAGAAAATCTGCACTTCCCATACCTGAGCTTAAACTGGCTGGGATATCATTTTTTATTTACCCGCAGGAGTTTACGTACCAGGCTGGGTGCGCCATATCGGTCCAGGAAACGTCCCAGTTTCTGCCCCATTGCCATATCTCCTGCTACCTCTTCCTGGGTGGTTAANCCGCCTTGTTTTAANATNTGGAAGAATTGCCTTAACTCGGGGGTCATTGTTCCCCAGTATATCAGGTTGATGGCGATGCCGTAGANTAAATAAGCCGGCTCATGGGTGCTGAACCAAAGCCATGGGATGAGCAGAATTAAGAAGGACCAGCGTAGCACCAGCACGTCCCCGATCAGCCAGCCAATCACGCCACCAGCCAGATTGGTCAAGACCAACCCAATCGGATCGATCGCAAGCATACCTCCGAGGATCGCCGATTCTCCTCGACCACCCTTGAAATGGTGATAAAGTGGCCAATCATGCCCTATCAACCCGAATGCGGCTGTGATTAAGAAGTAAGGCGCTTCGGGCTGCCAGAGTTTGAACACCAATGTTGGTATGAATACTTTGAGTATATCCAGGATGGCAGTCAGACACCCGTATCGTGTGCCGACCTGCATGCGCACCATGGAGGCGCTGATTGAATCAGACTCAAATACGATGTCTGTATTCGGGATAGGCTGTTGGATCAGCTTGAGGTCAGTATTTGGAGCCACCCGCCTGGTGACCAACCGGGCGAAAGAAATCGAGCCGCATAAGTAACCAATGCTACCAGCAAGGATTGCAATCCATATTTCCATTTTTACCTCGACAAATTACCAAAATTAGCGATTAACCAACCTGATTGTTGGTATCCTTTTGGTCAGTTTGACACTTCATTCTGCTGAATCCCTGCTTTAGCATGCAAGATGACCTCTCCCCGGTAGCCATCCACCGTCACCAGCATTTCGTCTTGCAGTTGCATTGCACCCGGCACGGATACCACTGCTGGGATCTGATATTCGCGTGCCAGGATCGAGCTGTGTGACAGCAATCCCCCTGATTCCGCGATGATTGCTTTTGCCCGACTGAAAAGCACGGACCAGCTCACATCTGAGAATGGGATGACCAAAACATCACCCGGCTGTACTTTATTGAAATCTTCCAGCCCATGCACGACCCTGGTCGGACCTGTAAAATATCCCCTTGAGGTTGGAACACCGGTTAGTTTACCNGCCTCGTCTGTATCCACCAACGGGGGCACATTCCCAAAGATCAATGCTGGCAGAACTACATCCTGGCAGCCAATCATCTCTGCTTTGCGTCTCCTGGCAAGGGAGCCATAATCCTGGTCTAGTTGTTTGGTGGGTATAATGTTTTGCATATCCTTTACATATGAAACGATCTCCTCAATCTCCAGCCGATCCAGAAAAAAGATATCCTCGGGCTCGGAAAGCAAATCACGGGCAGTGAAATGGCTCCCAAGCGCAAGGAAATATGGTCGGAAGGAGCCATAAGCCTGGGTATAAAGTGAGCTGATCTGTTCGCGGTACAGGCGGAATTTCCTGGCTTTACCATAAAAAATCCTCGCCCAGATGGAGGTCAGCCTGGGCAGTTTTAAATCGTCAAAACACAGCTTGACTTTATCTACTTCCTGCGTTGGCTCCTGCGTGATAAGGTTCATTACCATATCCGGCTTCTCCCGCCAGGGGGCTGACGAAAAATCATTGCCGCTGTCCGATAGGTGCCCGAAGCGCACCATGAAAGCGGAGACCTTTCCTTGAAAATCGTTTATACCTGGAATATTCAGAAATTCGTCATAGGAGGTTTGTCTGATGTGCTCCTGGGTGGCAGGATCCAGGTTGTGAAAGTCATGCTGTAGATCCCTGAGGTGGAGGTCCGGAGCATACTCCAAATGCTCATTCATGCCAGCCATCAGATCAAACTGAATTGGATCAACCCCTGCTTTTTTTAGGAAGGTTCCAAAAAGTGCGTTGTAGACAGACATCAAGATCGGGATGTTTATGTTGTAATAAACCATAAGGTGCAGATCATGAAAGAGCCGATCGATATCAGCTAACAGTTCGCTTTCACTTTGCTCGTATATATTCTGACACCTGTGATCATCGGGAATCAACTTCAGGCCAGGATAATCACTTTCAAAGCGCTTTCCAAGGTTCCATTTCCTCCAGGCGAACAATAGCATGCGTGGCATCAGTCGCACTATCCGCCAGTTTGGCTTGAAGATGCGCTGTCCTTCAGGGCGTGGCAGGATACCCATCATGATCTCCAGGCTTTCGCGTGGCATGCCGAAGACATCCCAAACTCGTCCTAAGGCACTTACATTGAAATATGTTCGAAAATAAAAACTTTTCGCCAGGTCATCAAACTTGAGATCGTTTTTCCCTACTAGCTCAGTTAATAGCTCAACCCACACAGAATTGATCAGGGGGATATTGATCGACCATATCAGCGGTTTGATCATACCTGGCAACACTTCTTTGGCAATTCGATTCGAGTAGGTTATCAGATTTTGCAATGAGGAAATCTCGCGCATTTGTACCCAGAACAGCTCCTGACCATCATAGACCCACTCAAGGTCTACCGCTACTTGGAAGGATTGGGCAATCTGACGCGTTTTTTGGCATACCATCTCTATCAAGCTAATCTCAATGGGTGAATTTTGCGGAGATGATTTCCATAGCCCTGATCGATTCACCCAGTGCAATGGTGTGACACCCTCCTGAACCAGGGCTGTGCCTGCTCCCAGCACAGCTTCAACGATGATCTCATCCTCTCCAGTAATGGGATTGCGCGAGAAGGCAACCCCTGAGACAATCGGTTTTACCATTTCCTGCAGGATGACCGCCATGTGCAACTCACGTTGTTGAATTGGTAGTTTCTCTAGATAAGCTTCCACACCGGGCGAATTCACACTGGACCAGATCGACCAGATTGCCATCAGGATCTTTTGTTCACCCTGAACTCCAAGCATTGTTTTAAACTGCCCAGCAAATGAGCCTTCCAGTGCATCCTCTATGTTGGCAGATGAGCGCACCGCATAAAATCCGGTAGGATCCAGTTTATCCTTTAGTTCCTGACTCAATTCCTTAATGATTGAAGAATCGTCCTGCACATATCTATCGTAAACTTCCCAGCTGATCGCATAGGTTTTCGGGACACGCAGCCCCTTTTGCATCAACTGGTGGATATTGAACGCTTTATTGCCCACCGATATGGGTGGGCGCTGGTGATTGATCTGGTACACATATTGCCTGTGTTTTAATTGTCTCATTATTTACAGGGAAATTTCTTCTGGTTGCACCATTTCCCTTGCGGGTTCCAGATAGATCGGAGAAGCTGCATCAATTTTCTCNTTGATCGCCTGTATCACCAGTGGATCATCATTCCATGCCCCCAGGTTCACCAANGGGAAGCCCGTGGTGACGCGCGCCTTGTTCACTAGCTCCGGGATATCAAATTGACTGTGGATAGAGTCGGCGCTGATGGCTGCTGAGAAATAAAAAACCTTCTCAACCCCGTGTTTCACAAATTGATTAATCACTACGGCTGGTTTGGGGTCTTTAAATTCCATCCATGCGAGGCTCAGGTTGTCTTTGCAATAGCCATTCTGCTCAAACAGCTCAAGGATTTGATAACGGAACTGGAGTTCATGTTCAGTTTCTGTCGCAAATTCCCGGTCCCATTCATCCGGCTGCCCATGTCCGACTAAAAGTACCCCGATTTTACTTTTGTCCGTATCACTCAGGTGTTCACGGGCACGTTCCAGGAACATGCGGTGCAGGGTGGGCGAATCCCACAATGGACCTGTGTAGCAGATGGGGATATCGTAACCTTCCAGCCCAAGCTTGTTAATCAGATTCTTGCCTTCCAGGGTGTGGTTGGAAACAGACACAAACACCTCTGCCACAATCAGCTGGCTTGCCCCATCATTCAAAGCTTTGATGACTGCTGCATCCGGGCGTGGATCGTCATCCAGAAAGCTGATGTAGAATCGGGTGGTTTCATCACCCTGCAGGCGAAATTCATGTTCCAGGCTGCGCAGCATACGCTGGTGAACCTGCCTGTGGTTGCTGGAGCCTACCTGGAGGTATTTATTACGCAACTGGTAAACAAAAAAAGGTCTGGCTAAAAATGGAACGAAGGAGATCCTCTGCTCATCAAACTCGCGGAACTGGTTGAGCCATCCGATTGGATCATACGTCTCTGGCTCACCATGCGTGAAATAGATGACTGCTGTGTGACCAACGCCCGGATCGCCCTTTTGACGTGTCAGGAGAGGCACTTGCCGAGGGTCTTCCCGGGACAGAAAGATCTTAGTTTGAAGTGCGTATCCTCCCAGAAATGAACCTACCCATGCCAGCACTGCCCACTCAGCTTGATCAAGAATCGTTGGTTGAGAAAAGAGGGTCAGGCTGCCCAAAAAGGATACCCAGGTGAGGCTTAAGTAAAGGCTCATACGCAGTGGATGCGTGGTGAGGAATTTCAGAAAAAAAACGCCAGTTAAAAAGGCTAANATGCAACAAAGTCCCCAGAGCATGGTCTTCTCCTATACACANTATATAAAACACCAATAACTGGGTGAATATTACCAGGATATTATTAATGGGTCAATTACAAATATGTTAAGCTCTAATGGACAGGGAATATATTGGATATGTTAATCAGGAGACTTGGCTTAATTCGGTGCAGTTTGTGGCTTTTTTTTAAGACAGCCTTTATAAATAATTGAAATAACAGTTTACATTCTCTCCAATGATAAAAATACTTTCCAGATATGGATTCTTACTGGCGGGGTTCNCTCTCTCTAACAACGGAAANCGAAAACACATTTAGAACCTGAACAGACTAGATTTCTCCGAATNTATATAGTTTTATTTATAGTTATCCATAACATAGCGTTCTTCCAAGGTTGAANTCCTGCAAAAATATCTACGTACCACTAACGATCAAAGGGAAATGGATTGGATTCATAAAAACAATCCCCCAAAGTGGAGGTGATTCAGTGGACCTGGCGGGGTCACCTGCCGCTTGCCGGTGGACTCGAACCCGCGACCTCTTCAGTGAGTTAGATGAGCAGGTAGGGTAAAAAGGGAAAAAAGCTGTCGATTAAGTCTATTTTGTTCCAAAATCACCCTACAACTCGCTGTGCTCCATGCCTGCTGTTTTAGTATCTCTGCTCCCGATTCATCGAAAGTGTACCGATATGCATCGGTATCAAGCAAGGAAAGACGATCCGTAGCTCAGTCTCGAGGGGGAAATCAATTTGAAAGATGGGTAATCATCAAAGGTCACATTCCGCTACAATAATGTGCTCTATATCAGGGCATTTCGGTAACATTCTGTGCAGATCTGTCCAATTTAAGTACCAGGATGGATAGAAGCTTTTTCATTCTCAAATNGTAGTGTAATCTTA
>Ga0031656_10001075_pt1 | contig 10236 bp, 6 predicted proteins | sample FrelakmetDIP11DI_FD_55080 | JGI IMG/M metagenome (GOLD analysis project Ga0031656, IMG submission 55080) | Freshwater lake sediment microbial communities from the University of Notre Dame, USA, for methane emissions studies - DIP11 DI | ecosystem: Environmental > Aquatic > Freshwater > Lake >... | reverse complement strand
AGTCAGCACCTAGGAGACCGCGCCCAAAAGCGCCTCAGGGACTTCGCCACCTGGATCGGCGGCTATGCGCGGCGGGCCGAGTCCGAGCCCGTGGTCGCCGTCCGTGCCCTGGTGGAGGGCATGAACTACGCCGCCTGGCTGCGGGAGGAGGCGTCCAGCACCCAGGTGGCCGAGCGGCGCATGGAGAACGTCACCGACCTCATCGACTGGCTCGGCGCCCTGAACAAGGGCGAACTCCAGGAGAAGACCCTGGCCGAGATGGTCAACCACCTGTCGCTGATGGACGTGCTGGAGCGTCAGGCGGAGGAAGAGGGCGGCGAGCGCGTCGCCCTGATGACCCTGCACGCCGCCAAGGGCCTGGAGTTTCCCCATGTCTTTCTGGTGGGGATGGAGGAGGAACTCTTGCCGCACCGCACCAGCATCGAGGAAGAGACCATCGAGGAGGAGCGCAGGCTCGCCTATGTCGGCATCACCCGGGCCCAGGTCAGCCTGACCTTCACCCTGACCCAGAGGCGCAAGCGTTACGGCGAGCTGATCGAGAGCGAGCCCAGCCGTTTCCTGAATGAACTCCCCCCCGACCAGATCGACTGGGACACCAGGCGCGAGGTCACCCAGGAGGAGCGCCAGGCCCGCGGCAAGGCGCATCTGGCCAGCCTCAAGGGGATGTTGGGGGGGTGATAGCCGGGGATCGGACCCCCGATGAAAACGATTATGAGGGCCGGCCGGCTAACTTATCTATCCGGTCCCATGCAACGGCTAATGGCGAGATCCAAAGCGCCAGGGTCCCTTGTTTCGCACTCCCATACTACGCAAACGCGCCAGCCCAAGAAGGCTAGTTCCGTTGAGCTTCGCCGGTCCCGTTCGACGTTACTTGCGAGCTTCCTGGCCCAGAAATCCCGATTGGACTCCGGTGTTGTCGCCCGCTTGCACCCGGGATGCCGATGCCAAAAACAACCGTGAACGAATATGCACACTTGATGCTTAGGAAGTACGATGTCGGGTTTTCCGGGGAGGTCGCTCCGATGCAGACGAAAGCGATAGCCCATGGCGTGCAATGCCTGTCTTACCCTAAGCTCCGGAAGAGTGTTTCGTCCCTTGACCTTCGACATGACCGCCGAGCGTTGCCTAGGCGTCAGTTTGTCCATTGACCGGAAAGAGCTTGCTCATCGACACGAATTCGACGCCCACCCTCGACAGGGTTGTGCCGAGACGATGGAGGAGGTTCAGAGCATACTCATAGCGGAGTTGAGCGACGACTGATGCGGAACAGGCACATAGCATTAGCTGTAGCTCTTTCTGCTCGTTCTCATCCGTAACCTCCTTTTCCGCGGCACGGAGAATTGTCAGTTCCCTGCCATCCGGCCCAGCAAAGATGCCTTGATCTGCGGCAAACATCTGCTCCCACTTCGGGCTCGGTGTTGCTCCGGTCTCATTAGTGTGGCCCTTCCTGGACGAGGGCGTAAAGCTAAGAACAAGGATCTGTTCGTCAATCTCAAGAAAGAGGTGGTCCCCCGCGTCAGCGCGATCAAGCGCTTTCTGCAGGTTCGCTGGATACAGCTCCACCGCGATGAAAGGGAGGTAGCTACCTAGCCTGCCAGGCCAGCCCGGTCGTATTCTGCCCGGCTCCAAGTCACACGCGGGAGTGAGGCAAAGCCAAAACTGTTGCGCTTTTCCGCTGTCGCCAACGCGAAATACATGCCCAATCGCCAAGTGCCTGTCGCGGACGGGCTTGCTGCACGCATAGCGGTTGATGTGGCTGGACACGTCGGCCGGGTTTAGGGCCAGATACCATCGGCTGACTACCGTACCGGGGTCGTGTGCAACCAAGAACTGCCCCAAGCGTTCGGCGAATTCCATCATTTCCGCTCGGATCGCGTCCCCCAACCCTTCCCAATGCCGAGCAATCGCTGTGTGAATACTCCAGGCGCGGCTATTGGCGTCCGCGGAGAGATACTCCTTAAGCCACCCCACCTGGAGGCACTTGTTGTCAAGAACCTTCCCCTCGGCAAGTACACCGCGCTCGTCCAGTACGGCCCTCATCTTGGACATCAACAGTCGGTGCGGCTCGGGGTCCCAGATCTTCAGCGCCGCCAACAGCTTTTCCGGTAGCGATGAAGCCCCATCGGACTTGCTCACTACAGTAACAAACAGTCGATCCGTTCTGATCCAATTCGATCCGGCTCTTGGATGCGGACCGACAGCGACGCTTGTGAAATCCTTTGAAGCAATCGTCCGCCTCATCTTCTGCTTGAGTATTTGCTGTCTCTCGTACACTGCCCATTTGGCAAAAGATCTCAGTTTAGATCTCATAGCCTTTGGTGCCCCGTCAACGAGTCCCTTAAGCTCCTGCATCTCGGGCAATTTAAGAATTCCCGTCCACTCGATATCCCCCGGTGGTGAAGTACGAATCCTGAGGAACGTTCCATCATCGACTGCATCCAGAATCTTGCGTCTAATGTCCTCGTCCTCAGTCTCCCATTCTTCCAGATCCAAGACCGTCTTTTCAAGTCCCCTTCCTTCATAAACCAGGCGTTCGTCCTCCGTGCAAAGTCCGATAGCGATCTCCTGAACCACCCGTGCGAAGTCGCCTCCAACCTCTTCGACTCCCTTCGTGTAAACGATGACAAGGTTGAAGTAATCATTATCATCCAGGCGCCGCAAGATATTGATCGCTTTGGTTGGATCACTTGGGTGATCCCGGTCCAGGTGGAAATCCAGGATCATCAAATCGGCTTGAGTGAAGTGCGAGGTTGTCGACTCGTTGTCCGGCAGACCGTCATGGACCTCTACCATCCACCTCCTTTCGTTCTCATGGCAGAAGTGGATGATGTCTCGTACCGCCTTCACATCTTTTGGTTCAAAGGGCGGGTTCGCCGGGTCAAGTTCCCTGCTGAGCATCCCGTCGAGGGTGGGAAAATCATCGTCCACCACGACGACTGATCGAATGGGACGGAGGTAAGCCTCGGCGATCAGTTCTTCGTAAGTCGAAGCTCCCTCCTCACTCATACGTCGCCCCCTTGAAGTCGATGACGAAATTCGCGCCGGGTAAGATCTTGAAGCGCTCAGCCGTCGCGTACTCGATGGTATGGCCCCCCGCAGCGAGGTTGGCTCGACACAGGTAAAGTCCCACGCCGCGACCACCGCGGACCTTGCGGGTGAAGAACAGGGAAAATAGGTGCTTTAGATCGTCCTCATCGACGCCGGGCCCATCGTCGGCGACCACGACCCTTGCATCTACGGCATCCAGTAGGATGCGATGGGTGCCACTGCCGCTTTGGCGGACCCAGTAGACCGCGTTGTTGATCAGGTTGATGAAGACGGGAAAGAGTCGTGCCGGTTGCTCGTAGACGGAGAACCGGAGGAAGCGCTCAGTGGCCTCCAATGAAACCCCTGTATTCTGCAAGGTACCCTGAAAAAAGCGCTGCACGTATTCGATGATATCGATACCGCGAAGTGTCGTCTTGTATTTGGGCCCGGAGAGCTTCAAGGGAGAGAGGAACCGAAGGCGATCCGCCAGTGCTTCGTGGGCGATCTTGACGGCAGCAAAGGCCGGCGTCCGTTGCGCGATTTCCGGCAGGTCTTGCAACCCTTCACTGATTGTCAGTTCAAACCCCTCGATTTCATGTCCGATAATCTCAACGGTGATGCCGAGCTGTGCCAGCGAGTGCAAGCGATCCACCTCTTCGCGCATCTCGTCTACCGCGTCCATGCCGTAGGCTGCGAGGGTTTCCAGGTCGATGTTTTCCTGTAGACTGCGCAACGCGGCAATGTAGGGCTCAAAGGTATCGGCGTTCTCGATGTCGGCCTTGTCTCGTTCGTCGGCCAGACGTTCGAGCGCCTTTGCCAATGGGATACGTTGATGCTCGACATCATCGAGAATAGGCAAGGTCGCGGCGTGGTATTGCTTGCTGCGCGCCGCGTAGAGCGCAGTGATTCGTCCTTGTTCGGTCACCAGTAGCTCCTGGGCATCTTTCAGCCATTTCTTTAGGCGCTTCTGAAGGTAGGCCGCATGACTGCTCAGATCCGAAACAGCAACCTCGCGCGGAGCGCGCGGCTTCACCACCTCCAAGGCCGCGTTCATTGACTGCTCCAGGGTGCTGAGCAAATTCCCGACGCTGCGTTGATTGAACCGGAAGGCTCCATATTCCTCTTCAAGGCTCCCGAGGGTTCTGGGCGGCTCACCCAAGGAGAAATCTTTGGATCGATCCTTTAACTTGTGAACTTGCTCGCGCAATCGCAGGATGTCGGACTCCGTATACAACACGGTATCGCGGACCCGTTCGACGAGCGTCTCAGTTTCATTACGCAATGCGGCAAGTGCCGGGCCGAGGCGTCGGAGGCTGGTACGAAAATGCTTGCGATTGGAGGCGCGACGGCGGTTGCGCTGCGCTTCCGCCTTTTCTCGGGCGCGGGTCGCCTGGATATCCGGGAGATACTGCTTTTGCAAGTCAGAGTCAGTGCCGAAGTAGTCGAGCGCGGTCTTCCGTAGTAAATTCTCGACCAAGTCGCGAAAGACCTTTGCCGCCTTGTTGTCGATCAGCCCCTCCCGGCCCGCCTTATCCTTGAGATTCGGGTTTCCGTCGCGAGTAATGGCGATGCGCCCGAATGTATTGCGGTTTGACCAAAAGTACCGACCGGCGTGCAGTGTTCGTCGCTTCTCGATCTCGAAGAAATCGTTCTCCTCCCGTCCGAAGGGCATGACACGCAGGCCGTTGCGGTAGATCATCACGCCTGCGTACAACTTCGCTTGCTCCTGCAGTTGTCGGTGTACGTCGGGTGGGTGAGACGATGATGCAGAGTCCCGCTGGAAGCTCCCCAGGCGGATGTGGAAGGCCCCGACCTTTGAGTTGGCCCGGTTTGGAACATCCGTCTTTGGCGATATTCGGACTTCTCCTTCCAGCCATCTTCCGAACGCACGCACCCGACCGGAGAAGGCGCCATGCTCGTCGATGTGGCCATCGACCACATGCTCCAGATCCTCTAAGTTCCGGTAATCAAACTCGCGTTGATTGCCAATGACGGAGCGTTGCAAAGCTCCCTCCCAAGCAATCACCGAATAGGCGAAATCGGCGGCGCTATAGTCTCCTTCCGCCTCTTGGGGATCGGTGAATGGATCGGTAAAGTTCGACAGGGTCTGAAAGAGCCGGTCCTTCGCTTGCGCTGCGGCATTGGAATCCTCGGCATGGAGTCGTCCCGGCAATTGTGCTTCCAGATCAAAGACGATGTCGGCAATGAGCAGGATGGTGCCGTGGGCCTTATCGCCTCGCCAGAGGGGCCATTGGAGGAAGTGACGGGGATCGAAGATTGCGCCGTCCACGATTCGCTCCATGGCGTCGCGCGTAGACGGCTTTCCTTCGGTTGCCTCCAGCGCGTCGAAGCTCTGCCATGCGTGGGCAATGCGCTGATCACGCGCCGGGTCCTGGCCGTTGCCCCGCAGGTTGCCGCCGAGCGTCTCGAACATGGCCGGGAGCTGTTCGAAGACCTGCTCCTTGGTATCGAACTCGACGACCGGAACCTCGATGTCCTGAAGGTAAAGAAAGGGGTTCTCAAACAGGCGCCAGTCGATCAGCGCGGCGGCAAAGGGCGCGTCGCGGCGCTTGGAGACTACCAGCAATAAGGGCCCGAGAAATGCGGAGGAGAGGCGCCCGATACCTTTCTGTCCCTGCTTCGGTCGCTCCGGAAGGCCGTTGCGGTCAGCCAGGTGAACCAAGGCGCCGCTCGCCTTTGATTCTGTGCCGACTACGAGCCACTTGTCGATGAAGTCCTGGCGGGTCATGCCATGGCCGTCATCGACGATGGCCGCCACGGGTATGTCGCCATCGTAGATGTGCAATGCAACGGTGGTCGCGTAGGCGTCGTAGGCGTTCTTCCAGAGTTCGGACACCGCTGTGGGGCAGTCGGCGATCTGCTCGCGCCCCAGGTGGTCGATGGTGCGGGCGCGGGTCCGGAAGGAGACGGCATCAACCATGGGTGCTTCCGGCCCGCTCAGGCATCCGGATCGACGCCGAGCCCGCGAGAGACGGCCCGCAACAGGACCTCGCCAAGTAGCACCGGCACCGCATTTCCGATCTGCGCACCTGCGGCCATCAGCCCACCCTTGAAGACGAAGGTATCCGGGAAGGTTTGGAAGCGCGCGGCTTGGCGAACGGTGATCCCATGGGGCTCGGTCGGATGAACAAAGCGACCCTTGGAGGGGTTTATGCAGGCAGTGGTCATGGTAGGTCCGGGAGCGGCGGGATCGATGCGCCCGTAGACATCGCTATGTCCATTGTGGTCGTCGTGGCAGGGCAGAACACGCCCCGAATTTCGCCGGCTCCCGCCGTTAAGCGGCGTGGCCTCGAACACCCGCACCAACTCCGGAGAGTGGTTCATGTGGAGATCATTCTCGTCGCCTTCCGGGGCGGGCAGGCCAAACACTGCTGCTGCGCTTATCCAGGGGTTGAGCGAGGGATCCTCTGCGCATGCCTTTGCATCTCCGTGCGTTGCTGGCGGGGGCCAAGCAGCAGCATCAAAGGTGACGTCACCCCGGATGCCAAGGAGGAAGATGCGCTTTCGGCGTTGTGGAACGCCGTAGTCTCGGGCGTCCAGCCGGTCAGGACCGAGGATACGATACCCGGCATGCCGGCTCTCGCGGAGGAAGTCCTGCAAGAAATCCCGGTGGCGCGGCCACAGCAGGCCAGGCACGTTTTCCATGAGAAAGATCCGGGGCTGCAAGCACTTAACGAACTTGAAATAGCGCAGAAGCAGCTTGTTGCGCGGATCACCGACCCCTGCGTCGTTGATCCTATGCACGGAGAAGCCCTGGCACGGGGGACCGCCGAGCACCAGGTCGCAGGTCGCTCCGTCGGCAAAGTGGGCTTCGCGCAGGGCCTCCGGCTCCAACGCAAGAATGTCCGTGGCGTAGAGCCTGGGTGCCGCGTCGGGATCCCCTGAACCCCCAATCAGATTCCCCCGATAGGTTGCGCAGGCGAACTTGTCCATTTCGACGGCAGCGACGACGCGTATGCCGACCTTGGACGCTGCGGCGGAAAATCCCCCTGCACCAGCAAAGAGATCGACTGCGTTCAGCGGAGCCAGCGTCGTCTGTCGGGGGGCGACGATCACGGCCGATGGCGGACCACCGTCCGGGCACGGCTGATGATCGCTGTCTGGCGGCGAAAACGACGACTTGTCCATCTCACCAATGTCGTTGATTTACTGGGACTAGATTGGTTGGCGCGAGTGTGCCGCACCGTAAGCAGTGCCCGAGGGTTGGGTCTTGCCCGAATCGGCGCCTGAAGTTGCAGCCAAGCCGCCACGGTAACGCCGACTTCGGGCAGGGTAGGGAGCACTGCACTGTCGCTGATCATAGGCGCTTGGCAGCGGTCTTGGCAAAAACCGGGCCTGGCTGAACTAAAAGCTCACCGTGGTCGGCGATGACGATCAGTCCATCTACGCCTGCTGCAGCGCCCGCCCGGAGAATCCGAGATGGTCAACCACCTGTCGCTCATGGACGTGGTGGAGCGTCAGGCCGAGGAAGAAGGCGGCGAGCGCGTCGCCCTGATGACTCTGCACGCCGCCAAGGGGCTGGAGTTCCCCCACGTCTTTCTGGTGGGCATGGAGGAGGAACTGCTGCCCCACCGCACCAGCATCGAGGAAGAGACCATCGAGGAGGAGCGCAGGCTCGCCTACGTCGGCATCACACGCGCCCAGGTCAGTCTGACCTTCACCCTGACCCAGAGGCGCAAGCGCTACGGCGAGCTGATCGAGTCCGAGCCCAGCCGCTTCCTCAACGAACTCCCCCCCGACCAGATCGATTGGGACACCAGGCGCGAGGTCACCCAAGAGGAGCGTCAGGCCCGCGGCAGGGCGCATCTGGCCAGCCTCAAAGGGATGTTGGCAGGGTGAGCGGCCAGACCGGACCCACCGTCATACCGGCAGGACACCGGTATCCAGTGCCAGGGACGGCGAGCTGGCCCAGCACCAGGCCCACACCAGGCCCGTAGACGAACCGCCGGTCAGCGGTTATCCTTCATCGCCTTCGACGGGCTACCCTGGTCCAGTCCGAACCGGCCGGAGTTTGCCGCGCCGGGTCTTGGGTGCGAGATTAGTCGAAGACGCCCCTGCTCAGATGGATAGAGCACAGCCCTTCGAGTTCGGCTCGGGACGGGCACAAGGGTAGGGGTCAAAAACCAGTTTCAAGCGCCCTTAGCTCAGATGGATAGAGCGCAGCCCTTCGAGCCGGCAATCGCGGCTCGGGGTGGGAGTAGGCGAAGGGTCATAACAGTTCCAAGCGCCCGTAGCTCAGATGGATAGAGTACAGCCCTCCGAAGGCTGGGGTCACAGGTTCGAATCCTGTCGGGCGCGCCAATTTCGCCGATTGAACAGCTCCTTATACGAGAAGGCCCAGCGCCGGTCACGGACCAGCCCTGGGCCTTTTGCCGAAGGGGTACTTGCCGTTGTGATGCTGGGGTTGGTCGAGCCGGATCTGGCCCGGGATATGGAGGCGACCCCCACGAGACTGCCAACGCCGAGGAACTCGCCGCCTGGCTTGGGGCCCACCGGGTCGACTGCATCGATCACCGTGGCGACCTGCCCCCGGGTGGTGCTGCTGACGAGCTCTTGATTGGTGAACACATCCGGCCGCCTTCCTTCCGCAGCCTTCCGCGGGACCGCTTGCGGTGGTCGCGCCGACGGCGAATACAGGTACAGCCACGAGGGTGGGGTCAATGCCCGCAAACCTGAGTCCGGAGTACAAGGCCGCAGAGGCGCAGTTCAGACAGGCCAGGGCGCCGCAGGATCGGCTCCATTGGCTGCGCGAGATGTTGCGCACCATCCCCAAGCACAAGGGGACGGATCACCTGCAAGCGGACATCAAGACCCGCATCAAGCAGCTCACCGACGAGCTGACGGGCCAGCACAAGGGTGCCGCCCACGGCGGACCTGTCACCGCCATCAGGCCCGAGGGTGCCGCCCAGGTCGCCCTGATCGGGCCGCCGAATTCGGGCAAGTCGGCGCTGCACGCCGCCCTCACCGGCTCCCATGCCCAGATCGGCCCTTACCCCTTCACCACCCACTACCCCCAGCCCGGGATGCTGCCCTTCGAGGACACCCCGTTCCAGCTCCTCGACCTGCCGCTGATCGATCCGGAACACTCGGTGGCCTGGATCGGCGGGGCTCTCCAGCAGGCGGACGCCGCTCTGCTGGCAGTGGACCTGTCGGCGTCCGACTGCGTGGATCAGGTGATCGCCCTGCACGAGGAACTCGGGCGCCGAAGGGTCCACCTGACCGGCACCTGGCCGGGTCGTATGCCAGGAGAGGCGCAGGTGCTTCCCGAGGACCCCTTCGCCGTGCTGTTGCCGACCCTGCTGGTGGCGACCAAGGCGGACCTGATGCCCAAGCTTGCCGAGGAACTCGCCGTCTTCCGCGAGCTGACCGGTCTCGACTATCCGGCCCTGCCGGTGTCCGTGCAGACGGGGCTGGGCCTGGATGCGATCAGCCCCCGGCTGTTCCGGGAGCTGGCCACCGTGCGTGTCTATACCAAGGTGCCGGGACGCCCGCCGGAGCAGGATCGGCCCTTCACCCTGCGCCGCGGCGCCACCGTGGAGGACGTGGCGCGGCGGGTCCACAGGGACGTTGCCACGGCGCTGAGGTATGCCCGCCGCTGGCCTCGGGGGGGAGGCAACCCGCTCCAGGTCGGGCATGACCATCAGGTCGAGGACGGGGACCTGCTCGAACTGCACACCTGAAGGGCACAAGGTGCCCGTCGTCGAGGCCAGGTCCGGTTCTGGATCGAGGACCGCGGGTTGGAATCCGCCGAAGACCTCTGGGGCGCCGATGTCGTGGCGCCTGACTCAAAGTCGGACCGCGCCGACCGGCGCACAGAGCCCGATCGGCCGCTGATCGGCTCACGGCTCCCGGATACAATGCCGGCCCCCGCCGGGCCGCCCAGACCCGGCGCAACCGACCTTGGAGCAGATGCGATGAAGCCGTGGCTGACCCCGATCCTGTGGTTGCTGTTGACCATTCCCGTCGCCCAGGCGGCGGACAACCTGCAGGCCTTCCCGCCGGCCGCGGCGGGTCAGGTTCGCTACGTTCTGGAGGTCCCGCCTCAGGAGGACGAGTCGGCCTTCAAGGTTCAGTTGGTGGTGGGCAAGACGGTCCTGACGGACGCGCACAATCGCTACTTCTTCGGCGGTCAGATCCAGGAAGAGACCATCCAGGGCTGGGGTTTCCCGCGCTTCGTGGTCAGCGCCC
>Ga0031656_10001074_pt1 | contig 10247 bp, 9 predicted proteins | sample FrelakmetDIP11DI_FD_55080 | JGI IMG/M metagenome (GOLD analysis project Ga0031656, IMG submission 55080) | Freshwater lake sediment microbial communities from the University of Notre Dame, USA, for methane emissions studies - DIP11 DI | ecosystem: Environmental > Aquatic > Freshwater > Lake >... | reverse complement strand
CGGTGTTGAGCGAAATAGAGCGGAGTTGCTGATGCGTATTTTCTTATTTCTTTAGTCAGACTCCTGACACTTGCCTCCCGACTATCAACGCCCTCGCCCTTGCTCTCCCCCCTCGAAGTGGAGGGTTCGCCGGGTGGAATATTGGTTATTACCATAATATCTGCTCTCTTCATTGCAGCAAGCGGTTCCCGTAAAGGTCCGAGGGGTAAAAGCTTTCTGTTCCCAAACGGGTTTGTTCCATCGATCAGCAGAATATCTTTATCCCGGTGAAGAGCCCAATGCTGAAATCCATCATCGAGGATAAAAAGAATTTGAGACTGGAGACCGGAGACTGGAGACCGGAGATTTGTGATTGCAAAGATTCCCGCCTTGTATCTGTTCTTTCCTTTGACTATCGGAACACCAGGTAATGTCTCGGCCATGAGCATCGCTTCATCCCCTGCCTGATATACATCAATCATCGGGCCATCCCCTCTGCTCACAAAACAGGGACCCTCAGCCTTCCCCTTATACCCTCTCGTGAGGATGCACGGTTGAAAGCCCATCGTTACAGCCTTCCTGGCTAAAGCCATGGCCGCAGGTGTTTTGCCGGTACCACCAAGCGTCATGTTGCCGATACTGATAACCTTATTGGGCAAAGTTTTCCGGATCTTTGTACCGTGCCATTTGTGGATCGAATAACCTGCATAATAGAGAAGCTCAAGTGGTGTCATGTGTTTTTCTATGGAAAAACCCTTTTACCAGAAGGTAGGATATACCCGATCCAACAATCCCAAGGATGAGGCCGCCGACAATGATCGGCAGTAAATAATGGCCGAGAAGATAGCTTAATTCATGCGTAAATGTGATCTCGAGGAACTTTCCGTTCAGAATTACGCTTCCCACCTCGGCGCTGATAAAAAGCTGGACCGGTAACGTTAAGGGGTTTGATATCTGCGTGCCGAGCAGCACGATCAGTGTGTTAACCCGCAGGAGCGAGGCAAGTACAATCGCCGTTATGGTATGAGTACCGAACAGCGGAATAAAAGCGATAAAAATACCCACAGCAACGCCAAGAGCTATCTCATGCGGCGTTAACCCTTTTTTGCTGAGCCTGACTATATAATCCTTCAGTATCCTGAAATATTTCATAATGACACGTTTCTGTACTGCTCAATAATCTTCATTGCCCTTTCAACAGCACCTGAATTCTTCTGATATATCTTTTGGGCCTTTATGCCGATTTCACCTGCTTTTTCAGGGGACAGAAGCAGCTCTCTCAATGTATTTGAAAGCCCTTCCTCATTCACCTGCATCGCCGCCCCTTCCTTATAGAAATCCTGAATCACCGGAAAATTCTCCATGTGGGGACCGCATAGTATAGGGGTACCCCAGTATGCCGGCTCAAGGGGATTCTGGCCTCCGTGCCCTCTGAAGCTTTTCCCGATGATTGCAATTGTGGATATGCCATAAACTGCCGGCAGTTCACCGACACTGTCAAGAAGAATGATTGTAGCATGTATTGCGTCCGTTTTCTGCCCTCCTAAAAGTTCCGAGCGTTTCAGGAATTGTATCCCTTTCGATCTGAGCATTGCTTCAACACGCCCAAACCTTTCAGGATGTCTCGGTGCAAGAATGAGATTGAGTTCAGGGAAATCTCTCCTGAGATCAGTATACACCGAAGTCATCAGTTCCTCTTCCCCTTCATGGGTGCTGCCTGCGACAATAACCGGGCTGCTTATAAACGAAGCCCACCGTGGAATGTGTGTGGATGGATTTGCATCAAATTTAAAACTGCCCACTATATGTATTTTCCTGCTGTCGACTTCAAGACTTCTCAATCGTTCGGCATATTCCTCATTCTGCATTCCAAAGGAATCCACAGAGGAAAGAACTTTCCTCATGAAGAAAGATATCTTTTTATATCCATGAAATGATTTTTCAGAGATTCTTCCATTGAGCAGGATGACCGGGATGCCGTTTTCCTTGAACACCCTGACCAGATTAGGCCATAACTCTGTCTCTATGATGATGAGAAGCCCGGGTTTCATCTTGCTTACAACTGATTTCAGGATAAAGGGGATATCGAATGGGAGATAAACAATATCTGTCCCGGCAGGCGATTTTCCCCGTGCAACCTTCTGACCGGTATCAGTTATGGTTGACAGGATTATGCCCTGAGCAGGATATTCTGTTTTCAATCTGCCGAGGAGCGGTAAGGCAGCCATCACCTCACCGACCGATACGGCATGAACCCAGATGAAGGATGAAGGATGAAGGATGAAAGATGAAGGATAGAGCCCAAATTTCTCTTTCAGCCATCTCCGCCTGATCTCCCTCGGCCTTTTGAAATACTCAAAAGGCAAGATACAAATCAGGGCAATGATGTAGAGAAGACTATAAATGAAGTACATGATTTAGTGTCCATTCAAAGCGAATTCTGTTCCAATGGTTGTCATTCCCGCTGTCGGGAATCCTTCTGAAAGCGAAGATAGATTCCGGCCAAGCCGGAATGACAGATTCTATACATCATATTTTATAGATAGAATTTCCATAGTTACATTACTGTTGAAAAAAAGCTGAACTTCCTGATTTGTCATGCTGAACTTGTTTCAGCATCTCCCAACAAGTGATTGAACATAAGACCCTGAAATAAATTCAGGGTGACAAAATCTTTTGGCAGCCCAACCTTACCTTCTGCCGGCCATCTCCATCACGATCTCTGCAACCCTCTCTGATGGTTTTTTTTCAGTAAACTGCCCTTTAATCATCCCGAATGCCGTGATCATATTTTCTCTATGCCGTTTATCAAACGTGATCTTTTTCAATTCTTTTACGATCTCAACAGGATTGGCGCTTTCCTGGAGGAGTTCCCGGACAACCTCTTCACCGGAAAGGATATTGACGAGTGATATATACTTTACTTTGACGATTCTTTTTCCAAGCTGATACGTCAGGGGAGAGAGTTTATACATAACGACCATCGGTACCTCAAGCAGNGCTGTCTGAAGGGTGGCCGTACCGGAGGCAACGACAGCCATGTCGGATGCAGCAAGCACCCTNACCGATTCACCCTTCCTGATAACTGCATCTTCTCTTCGGAGATGTTCAAGATAGGGTTTATATTTCTCCTCATCTGTGTTGGGGGCAAGCGGAATGCAGAACTGATAGTGCCCGGCTGATGCTATCTCAGGATCACTCTTGAATTGTCGTATCATATCAACAAGCAAGGGAAAGTGTCTGTTTAATTCACTTGGCCTGCTGCCGGGGAGAATAGATAAAAGAGGTTGCTGTGGATTAAGACCAAGAGCAGACTTAAAGTGGGTTCTAAGTTCAGGATTTATCGTGATATTTGATAATCCGCAAGAAGTCTTATCGCTGACTGCTGACTGTTGACCACCGAATGCCGACTTTAATACTTCCTCTATCTCCTCAAGAACCGGATGGCCTACAAATTCACATTCCAGACCAGCATCCGTATATATCTTCTCCTCGAATGGCAGGATAACCGTCATTCTGTCCACCAGGCGGGCAATCTTTCTTATCCTGCCTTTGCGCCATGCCCACACTTGCGGACTGACATAATAGAGGATTTTGACGCCAAGGGGTTTTGCCATCGCAGCAACTTGCAGATTGAAATCAGGATAATCAATCGGGATAAGAACCTGAGGCCTGAATTTTCTTAATGCTTCACGGGCATTTTTCAATGCGGTTTTGATTTTGCTCAGCGAGGAAACCGCCTCAAGGAGTCCAAAGGCATCGGATATATGAGCGATGAGTTCCACCCCCGCCTCCCGCATCCTGTTTCCTCCCATACCAATAATATGGACATCCGGCCATTTTTTCTTTAATGCTTTTGCGAGGAGTGAGCCGTACAATTCACCGGAGCTCTCACCTGCGAGAATCATAACGGTGATCATGAGTTATTGCCCGAAACAATAATGAGGCGGGGATACTATCATAGTTCCATCAGACAATGCTCTTGATTATTCCGGCGATCTTCTCTATCGCAGACTTTTCAAGCTCCGGAAACATAGGCAAAGAGAGCACTTCCCGGGCTGCTTTCTCTGCTGCGGGAAAGTCTCCCTTACGGTATCCTAAGAATCTCATTGCCTCCTGCAGATGTAATGGAACAGGATAGTAAACTACTGCAGATATCCCGTTTTCTTTTAATGTCTGCTGTATCCTGTCTCTCTTCCGGCTTGTGATCGTGTACTGATGATAAACATGATAGGCACCTTCCTTTTCAACAGGGCACTGTACCGTATGCCGCAGGAGGGTGTTATACAAATGAGCATTCCGCCTTCTCAGCTTGTTATATGCATCGATATATTTGAATTTTACGAGCAGAATCCCTGCCTGCAGCTCGTCCAGCCTGCTGTTATAACCAACCCTTTTGTGCCGGTAAGAACCTCTTGCGCCATGGTTCCTCAGTTCCCGTATCAAAGCAGCTAACCGGGGGTTATTTATTGTTATCATGCCGCCGTCACCATATCCGCCGAGGTTTTTGCTGGGATAAAAACTGAAACAACCTGCATCGCCGATACTTCCGACTGTCCGGCTGTTTAACCTGGCACCAAAGGCCTGTGCGCAATCTTCGATCACTTTCAGCCTGTGCTTTTTCGCTATCCTCAGAATCTTGTTCATATCACAGGGATGCCCGAAGAGATGTACGGGCAAAATCGCCTTTGTCCTTGACGTAACATGCGCAGGTATCTGTTCCGGATCGATATTCAGCGTATCGGGTTGGACATCGACAAAAACCGGAGTGGCGCCCGTGTAAAGGATGGCCTCTGCTGTGGCAAAGAACGTAAAAGGGGTTGTGATGACTTCATCTCCTTCACCAATTCCCAGGGCATCAATGGCAAGATGGAGGGCATCTGTCCCTGATGCAACGCCTATCGCCTCTCTCAATCCGTGAAACTTTGCCACCTTTTTTTCGAATGCAGATACTTTGGGGCCGAGTACGTAATGACTGCTCTCAAGAATTTCGGTCAGAATATGAATTATCTCACCTTTGATTTCCTGAAATTGTCTCTTTAAATCAACCATTGGAACCATAGAATATCCTTTAAAGCTTGATTTTCTCAGTGATCTCCATGACCACCTTCAGTGCATTCCTTCCTTCGATAGCTGAAACCCGCGGTTTCTTTCGCTCCTGCACGCAGTGGATAAAATCCTTCAGCTCCTCTTTGAGGGGCTCCTTTTTTTCCGGTTGGATAATATCAACGGATATACCTTTTTCATTCTTAAAATACCGCTTTATCTCCGAGTTCTGGTAATCGATCGTTATATAGGAATCTTCCTGTGATACCTTGAGCCTTCTCTGCTTTTCCGGGGACAGACGGCTGACCGTTGCGAGTGCAGTACAGCCATTTTCGAATTCAATCCAGGCCTTCGCGACATCAAGTTTATCGCTCAGTACCTTAGCGCCCACTGCCCTTATCTCCTTTACCGGCTTATCGATCAGACTTAGAATGATATCAATATCATGGATCATGAGATCGAGAGTGACATCAACATCTGTTCCTCTCCCCAGAAAGGGTGACAGCCTTTCTGATTCAATAAAGACCGGCGCTTTAAAAAAATCTGCCGCTGCAAGAATAGCAGGATTATACCGTTCAAGATGTCCGACCTGAATAATACAGCCGGAATTCTCTGATTCCCGTATCAGGTGATCGGCCTCTTCAACAGTAACAGTTATCGGTTTCTCTATAAGGATATCCTTGCCCGACTTCAGGCAATCGAGGGCTACGGGATAATGAGTTGTTGTGGGGGTGACAATACTCAGCACATCAACGTTATCGAGCATATCTCTGTAATCATACATTGCCTTACAGTGGTACTTCTCCGCGATTGTTTCTGCCTTTTCCCTGTGAATATCTGCAACCCCAATAAGCTCAGCCTCTTCTATTTCCGAATATATCCTCGCGTGGTGTTGTCCAAGATACCCGACACCAATAACACCTACCCTAACTACCAAATCCCCCTCCTGTATCCTGCGCAAACCGTAAATCAGAGGGCATTGCTCACCCTCTTTACTTCTTCAAGTTTTTTCAATGCCCTGCCCGAATCAATAGAGTCAGCAGCAATGCTGAACCCTGTGCTGAAATCAGCGGTTTTCTCGGCAACGACAAGTGCAAGCGCCGAGTTCATGAGAACAATATCACGTTTCGGTCCTTTTTCACCCCGAAGAAGAGAGAGCGTAATCGCGGCATTCTCTTCTTTACTTCCGCCACGGATCTGTTCAATGCTGCTTCTCCGGATACCAAAATCTTCCGGCTCAATAGGAAAATTTTCTACTCGATCGTCCTTATAACGTGAGACCTTTGTGGTACCGGATAGACTGACCTCATCGAGCCCGTCATCACCGTGCACCACCATCGCGTCTATTGCCCCAAGATTTCCCAGAACCCGGGCAAGTGTCTCGGTCAGTTTCCCTGCGAATACACCAAGAATCTGCCTTTTTGCACCTGCAGGGTTCGTTATCGGACCAAGGATATTGAAGATGGTTCTTACCCCTAATTCACGGCGGGGGCCTATGGCATATTTCATTGCCGGATGAAACAATGGAGCAAACAGAAAGCCAAAGCCTGTCTCGAAGAGACATTTTTCCACCTTTTCAGGGGGAAGATCTATTTTGATGCCAAGGGCCTCAAGGACATCAGCACTGCCGGACTGGCTTGAAACAGAGCGGTTTCCATGCTTTGCAACCGGTACTCCTGCTCCTGCAACGACAAGGGCCGTTGTCGTAGAGATATTGAATGTGTATGCCATATCTCCACCAGTCCCGCACGTGTCGAGAACCTTATCCGGTGCCTGAATAGCAGTCGCCTTCCGGCGCATAATCCTGGCTGCCCCTGTTATTTCCTCAGCGGTCTCGCCTTTCATCCTGAGTGCTGCAAGAAATGCTCCTATCTGGGCATCCGTAGCCTTCCCCTCCATAATCTCCTGCATGCATTCAGCAGTCTCGGCCTCTGTAAGACCGATATGGTTAATGACCATGTTAATCGCTTCTTTTATCATGAAATCCCTCCTAACCTCCCTTTTTCAAATCCCGAAAGCTTTCGGGACTCTTTGGCAAAGAGGGGGAAGGGGAGATTTTCTAATAATATTGTCCATTCAATTATGAGACCATTAATAACTCAGTTTCAGAAAATTCCTCAACAGGTCTTTCCCTACAGCGGTCAGTATGGATTCGGGATGGAATTGAACACCTTCAAGAACAACCTCTCTATGTCTCACTCCCATTATCTCATCCATATCCGTCCATGCTGTTATTTCAAGACAAGCAGGGAGTGTCTCCTTTTTTATCAAAAGCGAGTGATATCTGGTTGCTTCAAAAGGATTGGGGAGACCCGTAAAAATCGTTTTCCCGTCATGGTAAATCAGCGACGTCTTTCCATGCATAAGCCTCGGTGCCCTGATAATATCCCCTCCAAAGGCAGCACCTATTGATTGATGACCGAGACATACACCGAGGATAGGGATCTTCCCCGCAAAATGTTTAATCAGATCGACTGAAATACCGGCCTCCTTAGGGGTACAGGGCCCCGGTGAAATAACAATCCTATGAGGGGTTAATCGTTCTATTTCCTGAATGGTAATTTTATTATTTCTGAATACCTTTATATCCTCACCAAGCTCGCCCAAATACTGAACGAGATTATAGGTAAAGGAATCATAATTGTCGATCATCAATAACATGCAATTACCCCAATTCCTTTTCAGCCATATCGACCGCCTTCATCATCCCCATCGCTTTGTTCACTGTCTCTGCGTATTCTTTTTCAGGAACCGAATCTGCCACGATACCTGCTCCAGCCTGAACATACACCTTATTGCCTTTTACGATAAGTGTTCTGATTGTGATACAGGTATCCATATTCCCTGAATAACTGAGATACCCGACCGCACCCGCATAGGGTCCCCTTCTTATTGGTTCAAGCTCTTCAATGATTTCCATTGCCCTCACCTTCGGAGCTCCCGTGACTGTGCCNGCGGGNAAGCATGCGCCAAGAACGTCAAAAGCATCCANTCCTTTTTTCAGGGTACCCTCAACATTGGATACAAGGTGCATAACATGACTGTATCTTTCGACATTCATCAATTCCGTGACTTTTACCGAACCNGTCTCCGCAACCCGCCCCACGTCATTCCTNCCGAGATCAACGAGCATGATATGTTCTGCTATCTCTTTTGGGTCGTTCTTTAATTCCTCTTCAAGAGACCGGTCTTCTTCCTCTGTCTCACCCCTTTTCCGTGTCCCGGCGATAGGTCTCAGGAGAATCTTCCTCCCTTCAAGTCTCACCAGTATCTCAGGAGAAGAACCAACGAGTTTGGCGTCACCCATGTCAATGTAGTACATGTATGGTGACGGATTGATGACCCGTAACGCCCTGTATATGTTGAATGGATTTATATCAGACTCCCTCTCAAATCTCTGAGACAGAACAGCCTGAATGATATCTCCTGCCATGATGTATTCCTTGCACTTCAACACTGCTTCCTCAAATTCATCTTTCCCGGGAAAAGAGGATGCATAACCGGAAAGTGACGGACGTTGCCTGGAATGCTTGATTGTTGCAAACGATAAATCCTGATCTTTCCTGCCTCTCTGTCTCCTCCTTACAGGTCTCGATTTTTTCAGGTTTGTGATGATTGTCTCTATTTTCTCTTCTGCATCAGCGTACGCTTCCTCAGGAGATTTATTGTCAATATGTGCATTTGAGACAACCTTAATCTTTCCTTTGAGATTATCAAAGATCATTACGGTATCCGTAACCATAAGGAACATGTCAGGAATCTTGAGCCCCGGCTTTTTTTCATAGGGGATGTTTTCAAAAAACCTTACCATGTCATAGCCGATATAGCCGACGAGCCCGCCGTAAAATCTTGGTAATCCAGGCACATCAATAGGTTTATAGGCTGCAATCTCTTTTTTAACGATCTCGAACGGATTTTCGGCTTCATATCTTTGAATGCCGGCTTTTGTATCCTTAATCTCTATTTTCTTATCCCAACCTTTGATGATTCTTGATGGGCGTGAGCCGAGAAAAGAGTATCTGGCCCACTTTTCACCACCGATCATGCTCTCAAGCAAAAATGAAGGTGACCCTCCGAGTTTCAGGGCTGCTGACACAGGTGTTTCTGTATCGGCAAGGATTTCCCGGTAAACAGGAATAAGATTCCCCTTCGTTGAGAAGGTTTTGAAACTCTCTAAATCAGGATAGAGCATATTGACAAAAAGTGACCTTCCTATGTACTATTTTTAATAGTAACGTTCATTATAGCCTATTATTTATTGATAAGTTAAGAGTTACTAATCGGTTCGCAAGTAAGGCTACATTGACTGTCATTCCAGCTTGTCTGGAATCCTTTCTTAAGAAAGATGCTGGCTTGTCCAGCATGACAGAACATTTCAGGCATTTGACCTTACTGATGGTTTTACTATTAGCTATTCACTTTTTTGACCTATCATGCGGGAATAGCTCAGTTGGTAGAGCACAACCTTGCCAAGGTTGGGGTCGCGGGTTCGAATCCCGTTTCCCGCTCCATATTAATAGCAAACAGTAGATAGTAGGTAGTAGATAGTAGACAGGAAACAGGAGAATGTCTTTAATAGTAAATCCCTGTATTCTGCCTACTGTCTACTTTCTCCTGTTTCAGGGGCGGCGTACCCAAGTGGCTAAGGGAGAGGTCTGCAAAACCTTTATGCAGCGGTTCGAATCCGCTCGCCGCCTCCAAAAAAAATCATCACATTATAGCTCCTTAAAAACTTTTGCAAGACTTTCTCCTCCCACATGAATCTTAAATTCGTTGAAGTACCCGAAGGGCGTACACATGACCGTATACCCTGCATTCTTGAGTTTTTCCGAGGCATCCCGTATCATCTGTTCTGAAAATTCAGGAGAGGCCTTGCTTGACGAAAGGTGGTTGAATGAGTGGATAACGACATTCTTTGTATTGAACTTACCGGCAAGCCATTTGATATTCTTGCCCAGTTTATCGAGCAGGCTTTTGCCTTTTTGCTTCATCTTCTTTTTCTGCGTGGAAGAAAACAACAACAGTATTTTCGAGGGAATCTTCCCTATCACTATCAGGAACCTGCGGAAGACTTTTTGACGCCGTCTTAAACCACCATGCATGTGCATAAAAAAGCAGAAGTTTCATATGATTTTCTCCCTCTTTATTGCGTCTGCAACCTTTGCAACCTTAACCATCTCCTTCAGATCATGAACACGAACAATATTCGCACATTTCAGGAT
>Ga0031656_10001073_pt1 | contig 10253 bp, 10 predicted proteins | sample FrelakmetDIP11DI_FD_55080 | JGI IMG/M metagenome (GOLD analysis project Ga0031656, IMG submission 55080) | Freshwater lake sediment microbial communities from the University of Notre Dame, USA, for methane emissions studies - DIP11 DI | ecosystem: Environmental > Aquatic > Freshwater > Lake >... | reverse complement strand
CCAGAAGTGGTTGATGCCAGTGATCGGTTCGAGACGGGCACCAGCCAGCGGGCCGTGAAGAGCGATCCCAAAGGCATTCCAGCTCGATCCGGTCTGCTGATCCCGAATCTGGCCCTCGTCCCACTTGAATGTCAAGGCTTCTCCCGCATGCTCGGGATTGAAGGCCGCGGCCGCGCCGACCTCGCGCCCAATGGATACGAAGGCGCCATCCAGCGCCGAGGCCGTGCCTGGCTGCCAGAACACGACGACCGGCTGGTCCCCGACACGATCATGCACCACCCGCGCTTGCTCCAACCAGGCGTAGGGGTAGGCGACCGCTTCTCCCGGCTGGTCGATGGTGAAGACCCGCGCCATGGCAGGCAGCCCGTCGGGCGTCGGTCGTCCCTCATACAGGAAGGGCGAACGCGTGATGTCGTCATAGCCGATGTAGGGATTGCGCCCGTAGTTGCGGTCGTACCCGGTGTCGCGCGTCAACACCATTCCCTCCGGATAGGCAGCCGCAAATTCCATCCAGGCAATCATGGTCACCGGGTAGAGCCGGAGGCGCTTGCCGGTGAACTCGCCAGCAATCGCCTCGCCGGTGGCCTGCTGCCACCAACTCTCCGTCTGCCGGTCGTACATGATCAGGTTGCTGAAGCGCAGCCGGCCGGTGGTGCCGAAATCCAGCACCTGCCCTTCCAGCGTGCGCTCGAAGGCGATGCCGGTGTTGCACAGCGGGCAGAAAGTGACCGCCAGCGGGAGACCGCCCAGCTGATCATTGACGATCTCGTGCCAGGTCAGGATCTGAATGGGGTACGCTCGCGCCTGGTCCCCCACCTCCACGACGATCACGGGCTCTTGAGGGGCCAGCCATTCTTCGGCCTCGTCGACCGAGACATACGCCGGGTCGTCGATGGCCGGGATCCCGTTCTTGGGCGGTCCGCCAGACAGAATCTCACCAAAGTCGACGCTGTGACGCGAGAAATCGGTGCGGAACTCGGCTTCCGCGCCTGCCGGCGGCAGGGCGGGCGGCGGGTTCAGCGAAGGCCTGGCTTCGATCGCCGTCGGCGGTGGCGCCAGGGACGCGAGATTGGCCGCCGACTGGCAGCTGGCCAGCAGGAGTGATCCACAAGCGGCGATCCAAGTTCGTCGGAACGTCAGAAGCATCATCGGTATCTCCACGCACAGGCTTACCGATTCTGACGCTGGCGGGGGCGTCCCTCTTACGGGGAGTTGGACTCCAGAATATGCAGCAAGGCCTTCAGTTCCTCGCGGCACTCGCCGCACAGCTCAAAGTGCTGCTGAAGCTTCGGCAGCCAGCGCCCGGCATCCTCGCCGCTCTCCATCGCCTCGGCGTACTGGTCGATCAGCGTCTGCACGGCGCCGCAGTCGACTTCATCCTCCTGCGTGGCCTCGGCCATGGCCGCCAGCAGGGATGCCTGAGCTGGCCGCAGCCCGACGGTTCTCCCGTGCGGAGTGCGTCTGCGCCGACGAAGCCGGCTGATCAAGTCTGCGAGAACGCCCATGGTCCTGTGCCTTTCTGACGCCCTGGCGCCGAAGATCCTTACTCGGCCTCGAAAGCGGCCATCAACTCCGCCGGCGAGAGGCCTTCTCGCGCCATACGCCGCTTCAGTCGCAGACGGGCATCGTAGATCAGCTTGTACAGGGCGTTGCGTTGCATCCCCATGCGCCGGGCAACTTCCTCCATCGGCATGCCCTTCAACAGGGCGCGCATCGCGGTCCACTGCCGCTCGGTCAGCTCCTCCTGCAGGATGACCTCCAGATGCCGGAGCAGATCGCTCTGGACGGCGCTGCGCTCAGGGTCGACCGGACCAGCGCCGCCTCCCAGGTCATCCTGGCCGGCATCCTCGAGCAGCGCCTCCAGGGAAACGTCCCGCCAGCGCCGCCGCCGCAGTTCGGAGAGCGCCAGGTGGATGGCAATGGCATGCACCCAGGTGGTGAATTTGCTTCGCCCCTGGAAGCTGTCCAGCCGCGCCAGCACCCGCATCAGGGTGTCTTGGGCCACTTCGTCGGCCAGCGCCGGCAGGCGGGGGTCGTCAAGGGGGAGCCAACGACTGAGGGCCAGCGGCAGGGACCGCAGAATCATGGCTCTCAGATCGTCGAGGGCGCCCGCCTGACGAGAATCGCTTGAGCGCAGGTCCTCCAGCCAGTTCGCGTTGTCGCGTGGCATACTGGGAGTATCCTACAACGGGCTGCGCCTAGGTAAGGTCTGCTGGCCGCAGTGCGTCTGACTAGGGACGCATCCCGGATGGAATGGCAGCACACATGAGCGAGACTCCTACCGATACCGCACCGATCACCGTCTACGGCGCCACCTGGTGCCCCGACTGCCGCCGCGCCAAGAAGTTCCTCGGGGAACACCGCATCGGCTACCGCAACGTCGACATCGAGCAGGAGCCCGAGGCCACGGCTGTGGTCGAACGCCTCAACCAGGGCAAGCGCGTGATTCCTACGATTGTCTTTCCCGACGGCACGCACCTGGCCGAGCCGACCAACGCCCAGCTNGCGCAGAAGCTCGGCCTGCAGACTCAGGCCAGCCGCAGCTTCTACGGCGCCATCATCGTCGGCGGCGGCCCCGCCGGGTTGACGGCTGCCCTGTACCTGGCGCGTGAGGGCGTGGACACGCTGGTCGTCGAACGCGCCGGTCTCGGGGGTCAGGCGGGAATCACNCAACGCCTGGACAACTTCCCGGGCTTCGACGAGGGTATTGGCGGAGCGGAATTCGCCGAACGCCTCAGCCGCCAGGCGCGCCGCTTTGGCGTCGAGATCCTCCAGGCCCAGGAAGTCCAAGCCATCACGCCGGATGGCGACTACTGGTGCGTGATGTTGGCGGATGGCAACGAACACGCGGCGCGGGCCGTACTGCTGGCCACCGGAGCGCGCTACCGCAGACTTGGCGTTCCCGGCGAGGACGACCTGATCGGGGTCAACCTGCACTTCTGTGCCACCTGCGACGGGCCGTTCTACCGCGGCAAGCGGGTGCTGGTCATCGGAGGCGGCAACAGCGGATTCGAAGAAGGCCTGTACCTGTCGCAGATCGCCGCCCAGGTCGACATCGTCGANTTCTCGCCGCAAGCCAAGGCCAGCAAGATCCTGCAAGANAAGGTNGCNAAGCAAGACAACATGCGCCTNATCCTCAACCACGCNGTCAAGGAGTTCCTGGGGAAGGATCGGCTGCAGGGCATCCTGGTCGAAGACCGCTCCACCGGCCAGACCCACACCTGGGACTACGACGGGGTATTCGTCTTCATCGGCCTGGCGCCCAACTCGGACCTGCTGCGCGATCGGTCACAGGCTGACGCTGGGGGCTTCCTTGTTACCGACTCAACCCTGATGACCTCCCTGCCCGGTGTCTTCGCCGCCGGCGATGTGCGGGCCGGGTCGACCAAGCAGGCCGCCTCGGCGGCCGGCGAGGGCGCGACGGCTGCATTGATGGTGCGGGACTACCTGCGGAGCAAGGCTTGACCCCTTCCAGATCCTCCTTCGGTCGTCGGGAGGGGAGCCGCTTGGGGCTTCGCTCCCCGCAGGATCTGCACGGGCCCGGTTGAGATGGCGGCATGGGATGAGCGACCCGCGCCACAGATCTACCTGCCGCGCGTCTTCCGCTACGCCGCGCCCATCGATCTGTGGTTGTGCCGTTACTGCGGGTATGCCCCCTGGCAAGCGCACGACACCGACGACCCCTCCTGCCGCGATCTGGATCGATGCCCACACTGCGGGTACGACGGCGACGAACAGCGACTGCTGCGCTTTCGCCTGCGCTGCTGCCGGTAGGTGGTAGCCGACACTTCTCGCACAACAGCCAGGGCTGCCTGTCCGTCTCCAACCCTCACAGTCCGTGTCGCCAGCGTCACTGGATCAGTCAGGCGGCANACACCGAAGNCGCTNGGCGCAGCGACCCGGGCTACCCTGAGGGGATCTCCGAAGGACGGCCCCGACCTTGGCCCTTCCCAGGGTCCTTGTCTTTGCCCTGGCCAGGCCCGGGCGTTTCGGACGCAGCAGGAGTGGGCTTCTTGCCGTGATCGGCCGGANGGCCGGTTTCGCGCGAGTGCACTTTCAGCATCTCTTCAACCGTCGCACGGTTGCGGCTTGACTGCTGCATCGCTCGCTCCAAGCCTGGCTGTGCAGCTTGCGGCGCCGAGGCCTGGATGCGGGTGAGCACCTCGGCCTGGTGCCCCAGCTGATCGGCGATGGCCTGCAGCGACTCGCCCCCGTCCTGCGCCGGCATCTGGCCTGCCAGCCCCAGCAATCGCTGCATGGCACGGTTGTATCCTTCGAGCGCGGCTGGCAGGTCCCGCGTGCGGCCTCCCGCCGACAGCTGCTCCGCTTCCCGCAACCTCTCTTCGCTCAATCGCACCAGTAGTTCGGCCTCGTCCTGGGGCGTCAGCGACAGGCCAAGCTGGACCTGCTCGATGACCTGCTTGACCGGGTAGAGGCCGTCGCCCGGCAGACTGGACTCGGCAGCATAGGCGATGCCGCTGACCGATCCGAGCAGAACGGCCACCAGCGCAACGGTGGCCAGAGCGAAGGCGGGGCGTAGACGTCTCACCGGGCTGGGCGCCGAACGCGGTGCGGCGCTTCGGATGTGCGCCCGAAGTCGGCGCTCTCCTTCCGCTCGCGCACGCGCGGGCATCGCCGGCAGCTCAACGGCCTGGCGAGCCTTCCAGGCGGAAAGCAACAGCGGTTTCAGCCAGTCAGCCTCTCCGGGGTACACCCGGAGCAGATCGTCCACCGAGGCGGTCCCCTGGATCAGTCTCGTCAGGCAGGTCTCCAGGATTTCCGCTTGCCGGTGATCAGACTTATCCATCGTCCTGAACCATCCTCGCCCGAAGTGCCTGCAGCGCCCGATGCAGCAGCACCCGCACGGCGCCTTCCTTCCGGCCCATCCAGGCGGCGACGGTCGCCGTTGGCAATTCCAGCAGCAGACGCAGGCGGATCACTTCCTGGTAGTCCTCCGGCAGGCCGGCCAACGCTTGCCGCACTGCAGTCAACTGCGCCCGACGGGCGACCTGGTCATCGACTTCGGCTCCTGGCTCCGGCCGCTCCAGCGGCTCTTCGCCCGTAACCTCCCGCCGGTCCCTGCGGTACAGGTCCACCAGCGAGTTGCGGGCAATGCGGTACAGGTAGGCCGAGAACGGCCAGCCCCGTTCGCGGTAGCCCGGCAGAGACTGGTAGGCCCGCAAGAACACCGTCGACACCACATCCTCCGCATCCGCCGGCGGCAAGCCCCGCGAAAGCGCATAGCGNTAGATCGAGTCGGCATACCGACGGTATAGCTCACCGAAGGCATCCTCGTCACCGTGCTTGGCCTGGGCCACCAGGCGGGCATCGTCGCTGTGCACGCTTGTCGTCATGAGAACGGCGCTTCGGCTCGAATGTTACACCCGCNGCATGGCCAAAGGGGGGTGTAACACCAGGCGCACTTCGCCGTTCTCCGGTTGTACACCCACGGCAGGTGTGTCTGCCATNTTCCCGCCCGTCTCGGGCCGGGGAGGAGGAATCGATGAAGATCTTGGCTCTAGCCTGGATGCTCGCTCTGCCGGGATTGCTACTGGCTCCCGTGGCCGCCCGTGCCCAGTCCGCCGTGCAGGTCGAGGTGAGTGTCGNGGTAGCCTGCTCAGAGGCCACCTTCGGCCTAGCTTTCCTCGAAGGCGTGGGACCCTACGCTCTGCTCTGGTCTTTCGGAGACGGAGAAGCGCTCGAGGAGCAGTGGAGTGCTGACGGCCCCCTGTCCACCGTCCACGCCTACCTAGACGCCGGCGAATATGCCTGGAGTCTTGCGGTGACCGACCTGGCCAGCCAGGCCGTCGTTGCTGAGGCTGGAGGGAGTGTGCAGATCGGCCCAATCGTCAAATTGACCAGCGATCCATTCCCGCCCTTGGTCAACCTGCAGGATGGACAGGCGACGGTCACTTATGCCGCCGAGGTCGAGGGTGGAACTCCGCCCTACACCTACGAGTGGGACCTGAACGGCGACGGCGCCGCAGACCCGGCGGCCGAGGGGAACACCTACGCCTACACGTACATGCAGGGCACCAAGACCGCAGCCCAGGTGCGCGTGACCGATGCCTGCGGACTGACCGCCTCAGACAACCTGCCCGTGGTCACCGTCGATCCAGCGATCACCTGCCATCCCATGGCACAGCGCATCGCCGACGCCGCCAGCCTGCTCTTTCCGGCCCAGTCCTCGACGACCTACACCTGTGAGGACATCTACGCCTGGTTCACGGGTCCGGAGGGCGAGCCCAACCTCGGCTTCGGCCGGATGTGGCACGCCATCCAACTGGCGGAAGTCCTGCCGGAACTGACCTGGGAGGAGATCCTGCAGTGGCAGCTCGATCAATCCGGCTGGGGTACGCTGCTGCAGATCGATCGCTATGCCAGTGCCCTGGCCGATGTCAGTACCGCCGATTGGGTGCGACTGGTGCTGAGCGGTGAGGCCGACGCCAAGGATGTGCGTACCGCGCTGCGCACGGCGGTCGTCGAAGGCGTCGATCCGAGTGATGTTCTGGACCGGCTTGCCGCCGGCGCCAACCCCGGTGAGCTAAAGCAGCTGTACGGCACGGCCGAGGACCTGCAGCTTGATCCGGCCGAACTGGATGAGCTGCTCGCGCTTGGTCTGAGTTTGGCGGAGATCCGCCACGCCGATCGTCTGGCCGACCGCCTTGGCGCAGACTGGCTGGCCATCGCCACCGAGCACGCCGCCGGCGCAAGCTGGGGCGAGATCCTCGACCCCTCCGGCAAACACCTAGACGGGGCGGAGGCCCAGGAGCAGGAACGCAACCAGGAGCGGAACCAGGAGCAGAATCAAGAGCAGGAGAACCGCCAGCTCGAGGTGCAGGCTGAGCATCGCCTGCGCACCGCGGAACGCCTGGCCGAGAAGTACGACGTGCCGGTCGGGACGATCCTGTCGCTGCTCGATGGCGCCTGCCAGGGCGACTGGGGATGCGTGAGCGCTCAGTTCCGCGAGGCCGCGCCAGAGAAGGGCGGNAAGCCCAAATAGAGCAATCGCNGCACGGGTTCGTCTCAAGTCCAGAAGACCGATCGGCAGCAAGTCTCTCTCAGCCTGCGGGGATCCCCCCGCAGGCTGCTCCGTTCACGGCGCCCGACGCATCTGGCCTTCAACCAGCGAGAGCCTGAAGGTAGAATTGGCGCTTCCTATTGATTGTAGGAGCGAGGCGCATGCAAAACCGATGGACGATCCTTCTGGCGCTGGGCATGGCTGTGGCCGCCTGCACTCCCAGCGCTGAGCGTGCCGAACTCACGATCGTTGCCACCGATTTTGCCTATACCCCTTCGACGCTCGAAGTGCGCGACGGGCAACCCGTACACCTCAGGTTGCAGAATGACGGTTCGCTCGAACACGACCTGAGCCTCTCCGGCCTGCCGATCGCCGAGGGAAGCGTGGCCGCCACGCCTGAGTCCGGCCATGACATGAGTCATCTGCACACGGACGCTGCCATGAGTGTGCACCTCTCGGCGCAGCCCGGACAAACCGCTACCGTGAGCTTCACCCCGACCAAGCCCGGAAGCTACCGATTCATCTGCACGATCCCCGGTCACCAGGAAGCCGGCATGTTTGGCACCCTCATGGTGACTGAGCCATAGCCGCAACGGACGGCATTCCCCATCGGCCACACCGACCAGGAGAGTGCGCTGAATAGCGCGTGACAACCCGCCGATTGGTCGTGGGGCGATGTGCGCCTAGAATAGAGTCGACGCAACAGGGGTGAGGCATGTCTTTCGCCGCTCGAACCGAGTCGCTGCAGCTGGAAGGCGCCTACGAGGTCCTGGCCCGCGCCCAGGCCTTAGAGGCCGAGGGCCGCAGCATGATCCACCTGGAGGTCGGCGAACCCGATTTCGCCACTCCGCCCAACATCGCTCTGGCAGGGATCGACGCCATTGCCAGTGGACGCACCCGCTACAATCCGACGGCCGGTCTCCCTTCTCTACGGGAGCTTATTGCAGCCACCGCTGGCGGACGTCGCGGCCTCGCCCTACGGGCCAGCCAGGTCGTCGTCAGCCCAGGCGCCAAGCCCAACTTGTTCTTCCCTACCCTGGCGCTGGTCAATCCAGGCGACGAAGTGATCTACCCGGATCCGGGCTTCCCCACCTACCGGGCGATGATCGAGGTCGCCGGGGGGATTCCGGTGCCGGTCCCACTTGAGGAGAAGAGCGGCTTCTCGTTCGACCTCGACCAATTTGACCGCGCGGTCAACGACCGCACTCAACTGATCATCCTCAATTCCCCGGGCAATCCCACGGGCGGCGTGCTGCCGGCGCAGGACCTGGAACACATCGCCGCCGCGGCGCTCAAGCACGATGCCTGGGTGTTGTCGGATGAGATCTACTCTCAGATCGTGTTCGATGGGCTGACCGCGCCCAGCATTGCCTCCCTCGACGGGATGCTCGAGCGGACCATCGTGCTCGACGGATTCTCCAAGACCTATGCAATGACCGGCTGGAGGCTCGGGTACGCCATCATGCCTGAGGCGCTGGCGAGTCGGGTGTCTCTCTTGCTCAACCACTCCATTGGCTGCACGGCGCATTTCACTCAGTTGGCGGCCATGGAGGCCCTCACCGGCCCGCAGCAGTCGGTCACCGACATGGTGGCGGAGTATCAGGTCAGGCGCGACCTACTGATCGCAGGGCTCAACGCTCTGCCGGGGGTTCACTGTCTCCTCCCCCAGGGTGCTTTCTATGCGTTCCCCAACGTGCATGCGACGGGGTTGAGCAGCCGGGACTTCGCTGAGGAAATGCTCGGGGCAGGGGTTGCGTTGCTCCCGGGCACAGCCTTCGGCCAATATGGCGAAGGGTATGTTCGCCTGTCCTACGCCAACTCGCAGGATAACTTGCGGCGCGCTCTGGAACGCATGCAGGCCATGCTACGTCGCCGCCTCGGCTGACGCCTTCTACTCTCGGCGCGCCAGGCGCCAGAGCCCGTCGAGCTCAGCCAGATCCTGCACCACCAGGTCGGGGACGTAAGGCGACTCCTGCAGGTCCTCCGCCGACGTCTCCCCACAGAGCACCAGCACGGTCATCACGCCATGCGCACCCAGGGCAATATCGGTGTACAGCCGATCCCCCACCATACACATCGTCTCGACCGGAACCCCGGTTTTGCGCGCCAGCGCCTCGACGATCGGGGCGTGCGGCTTGCCGATGATCACATCCGGCCGCCGGCCCGTGGAGGCCTCAACAAAGGCGATCATGGCGCCGATATCCGGCATGAAACCGCCATCCGTCGGACAGTTGAAGTCCGGATGGGTCGCCAGGTAGGGCCGGCCGGCGCGCACGTGGTCGCACAGCTTCCACAGCCGGTCGTAGGTCAGCGTCGTGTCGAAGCCCAGCACGACCCAGTCCGGATCCTCTTGTACCAGACGGAAGCCATGTTCAACGAACACCTCGGCCAGCGCCGGCGTCCCGGCCAGGAACACCGTGCAGCCGGGAGCTCGCGCCTGCAGCCACAAGGCGCTGGCCTCGCCGGCTGTGAAGATCTCTTCCTCCGAGATGTGGATTCCCAGGCGGCGGAGTTTGGCCAGATAGTGGTCGCGATTCTGCGACGTGTTGTTGGTCAGGAAGACGAATGGCTCAGATGACCCGCGCAGGTGCGCCAGGAATGACGCCGCGCCCGGCAGCAGGCGCTCCCCGAGGTAGAACGTGCCGTCCATGTCCAGCAAGACACAACGGATCTGGTCTAAACGACGCTCAGGCATAGGAGACCGGGAAGGCGGTGTATACGCACAGGGCTGCACCTGACGCATGCCGGCCCGGGGCGGGGGCGGCAGATGGATCGAGGTGCAACCTTGGGTGGGTCAATCAGCTGGGGGTTGCAGGCGGTTCCGGCTTGTCCTTGCTTGCCTCTTGCTCGTTCTCTTTCAGCCCGGACCGGAATTCCTTGATGCCTTTTCCCAGCTCGCCGGCCACCTTCGTGATCCGTCCCGTGCCGAAGATCAGTAGGACAATCACCAGGATGATGATCAGCTCCGGTGTGCCTAGTCGGAAGGGCATGCGTACCTCCTCGCCCGGAAGGGGTCCCCGAGCAGTCCAATTCTAGTCGATTTCTGCCGGAGGCTAGCCGCAGCGAGTGGTCCGCGGCCGGGGGGAGCGAACGGGGCTCCAGGTTGCGCCTCCGTTTGCCTCCGGCAAGGCGCCGGATCTCACACCCCGCCCTGCGCCTGGATCAGGATGCGCACCCCCAACGCGATGACCAGCATGTTGCCAACCAGACTGGTGATCAACCGGGCCCGCGG
>Ga0031656_10001071_pt1 | contig 10259 bp, 10 predicted proteins | sample FrelakmetDIP11DI_FD_55080 | JGI IMG/M metagenome (GOLD analysis project Ga0031656, IMG submission 55080) | Freshwater lake sediment microbial communities from the University of Notre Dame, USA, for methane emissions studies - DIP11 DI | ecosystem: Environmental > Aquatic > Freshwater > Lake >... | reverse complement strand
GCAGCCCAAGCTTGCCGCCGTCAGCGCAACTCCGCCAGATAGGACGTTCCGCCGAGCGCGTACATCTGCCGCTGGATCCAGGCCTGTCGCTTCCTGACGTATGTCGACGGTGCCGCGGCCTTGAAGCGCGTGGGAGCAGGCAGCACTGCCGCGAGCAGCGCGGCCTCCGAACGAGTCAGGTTCGCGGCGTCCTTGTGGAAGTAGCGGCGGCTGGCGGCCTGCACGCCGTACGTGCCACGCCCGAACTCGGCGATGTTCAGGTAGACCTCGAGGATGCGCTGCTTGCTCCAGAAGGTCTCGATCAGCACGGTAATGCCAGCCTCGAGACCCTTGCGGAACCAGCTCTGCCCGCGCCACAGGAAGATGTTCTTGGCGACCTGCTGCGAGATCGTGCTGGCGCCGCGCACGCGGCGGCCGCGTTCCCGGTCCGCCAGCGCCTTGTCGATCTGCTTGAAGTCGAACCCGCGGTGGTGGGGAAACTTCTGGTCCTCGGCGGCGATCACCGCGACGGCGGCGTACTTCGAGATCTGGTCCCAGTCGACCCAGTCGTGAGTGAAATCGTAGCCTTTCTCGCGCGAGAACAGCGCGCCCACGCGGTCCGTGAGCATGAAGGTCGTGAACGGTGGGTCGATCCAGCGGAACGCGACCACGGTGACCAGCGTCAGTGCCGCCCAGGCGAGCCCTGCGAACAGCAGGCCGCGCAGGATCCGGCCCGCCAGCCCGCGCCGACGTTTCGCCATGCGTGTTGCCCCGGAGAAGGGTGCGGAATGCTGCGTGGATTACTGCGCGGCGGTGACGCGTTTCGCGCTGACGACCTTGATCGGCTCGACCGGCACGTCGTCGTGCATGCCGCGACGGCCCGTCTTGACCTTGGCCATTGCGTCGACCACCGGCATGCCCTCGGAAACGCAGCCGAACACGGCATAGCCGGCGCCGCCGCGACCCGGGTCGAGGCTGGAGTTGTCGACCAGGTTGATGAAGAACTGCGAGGTGGCGCTGTGCGGATCGTTGGTGCGCGCCATGGACAGCGTGCCGCGCCGGTTCTTGACGCCGTTGTCGGCTTCGTTCTTGATCGGCGCGCGCGTCGACTTCTGCTTCATGTCCTCGGTCATGCCGCCGCCCTGCACGACGAAGCCCGGGATCACGCGATGGAAGACGGTGCCGTCGAAATGACCGGCGTCCACGTAGTCGAGGAAGTTCTGCACCGTGACGGGTGCGTCCTTGTCGAAGAGTTCGATCGTGAACGCGCCGAGCGAAGTTTCGAATCGGATCATGGCTGCGTGACCTGCCTGCGGAAAGTGGAACGAAAGGGGGTGCGCATAGTGAACGGGCGGCGGCTCGATGTCACGTACCAGGGCGTCCCGGCCAGCGACCTGCAGTGCAGCGGTCAAGACCGGCCAGATCCTGCCGGGTCGTGACGTCGGCGAACCCCGCCGCACGCAGCAGTTCGCGTACGGCAAGGCCCTGCCGGTCGCCGTGCTCGACGACCAGCCAACCTCCTGGCGACAGGTGACCGCCCGCCGTGCCGGTGATCTCCCGCAATGCCTCGAGCCCGTCCGTTCCGCCGAACAACGCNCCGTGCGGTTCGAAGCGGCGCACGGCTGGTTCGACGCGATCGTCGGATTCGGCGATGTACGGAGGATTGCTGGCGATCAGGTCGAACCGTTCCNCNGCGACCGGATCGAACCAGTTGCCCGTCCTGAACTGCACGTTGGCGAGGCCNAGTCGTCGCGCGTTGCGCCGCGCCACGGCGGTGGCCGCCGCGGAGATGTCCGTGCCAACGACCTTGGTGCGTGGCAGTTCGCTGGCAAGAGCCAGNGCAATCGCACCGCTGCCCGCAGCGAGGTCCAGCACCCGCGCGTCCCGGTCGCGCGGGAGATGGGTCAGGGCGACTTCGACGACGAGTTCGGTCTCGGGTCGTGGAATGAGCACGTCCGGCGTGACCTCGAGCGGCAGCGACCAGAATTCCTTCTCGCCGAGGACGTAGGCCACCGGTTCGCCGTGCGAGCGCCGCGTGACATAGGCCTCATAGCGGTCCGTGGCTTCGCAGTCGAGGATGCGTTCCTCGGGGTGGGCCATGATCCAGGCGCGCGATTTGCCGAGCGCGGCGGCGAGCAGGATCTCGGCTTCGTGCCGTGGGTCGTCCGCGACCCGCGGCAGGCGCGCAATGCCTTCGTCGATCAGCCGGGAGACTTCGGTAGCCATGCGATGTGTGACCGGCGACCAGCGATCACTCCAGCTGCGCCAGCTGCTCCGCCTGCCATTCCTGCTGCAGCGGGCCGATCACGTCGGCGAGGGCGCCTTCCATGACCGAGGGCAGCTGGTACAGCGTCAGGTTGATGCGGTGGTCCGTCACGCGCCCCTGCGGATAGTTGTAGGTGCGGATCCGCTCGGAGCGGTCGCCCGTGCCCACCTGCAGCTTGCGCTCCTGCGCCTGCTGCGCCGTCTGCTTCTGCCGTTGCGCTTCCAGCAGGCGCGCCCGCAGCAGCGACATCGCGCGCGAGCGGTTCTTGTGCTGCGAGCGTTCGTCCTGGCACTCCACCACGACACCCGTCGGGAGGTGAGTGATGCGGATGGCCGAATCGGTCTTGTTGACGTGCTGGCCGCCAGCACCGGAGGCGCGGAAGGTGTCGACGCGCAGTTCGGCGGGATTGATCGGCAGGTCCTCGATCTCCTCGAGTTCCGGCAGGATCGCGACCGTGCACGCCGAGGTGTGGATGCGGCCCTGTGCTTCCGTGGCCGGCACGCGCTGCACGCGGTGCGCGCCCGATTCGAACTTGAGCTTCGAGTACGCACCGCGGCCCACGACACGGCTGATGATTTCCTTGTAGCCGCCGTGCTCGCCCGCGCTTTCGCTCAGCACTTCGACCTTCCAGCCCTGCCGCTCGGCATAGCGCGAATACATGCGGAACAGGTCGCCGGCGAAAATCGCGGCTTCGTCACCCCCGGTGCCGGCGCGGATTTCCAGGAATATGTTGGAGTCGTCGCGCGGATCCTTCGGGACGAGCAGGCGCGTGAGTTCGAGGCCTTCCGCGTCGATCCGCTCGCGCAGTTCGCGGGCTTCATCCGCTGCCAGTTCGCGCATCTCGACGTCGGCGCCGGACGCCATTTCCTCCGCAGCACGCAGTTCGCCTTCAAGCCGGGAAAACTCGCGGAACCGCTGCGCAACCGGCTCGAGCCGCGAATATTCCATCGAGAGATCGCGGAACTGGCCCTGTTTCGCAATCACGCCGGGATCGGCGAGCAGCGCGCCCACTTCCTCGAAACGCTCGACCGTCCTCTCGAGACGGCGTCGGATCGAATCTTTCATCAATCGTGCGGCTGATCGAGCCGGTAGATGTCGGCGATCGTCTCGATGATCTCGCCGTCGCCGGTCTCCGCCGCGTCGCGCAGCCGCTGGCTGGGTGCGTGGATGAGCCGGTTGGTGAGCGTATTGGCGAGAAAGCTCAGGACCTCGTCCTGGCTCTTGCCGTGGGCGAGCATCAACCGCGCCTGTTCGAGCGTGCGCTGGCGCGTGCGGTCCGCGTCCTCGCGCAGGCGGCGGATGAGCGGCGCGGCGTCGCGCGTGCGCAGCAGATGCACGAAACGCTCGACTTCGGCGTCGATCAGTGCGCCGGCTTCCCGCGCAGCCTGGCGGCGCCCCTCGAGGTTTTCGTTGACGACCGACTGCAGGTCGTCGACCGTGAACAGGTAGACGTCCTCGAGTTCGGCCACGTCGGCGTCGATGTCGCGCGGCACCGCGATGTCCACCATGAACATCGGGCGGCGCTTGCGCGCGCGCAGCGCCTGCTCCGTCATGTGTCGCGTGATGATCGAGTGCGGGGCGGCCGTGGAAGCGACGACGATGTCGGCTTCCTTCAGGTGGTTGGAAATCTCGTCGAGGCCGATCGCGAAGCCGTGGAATTCGGCGGCCAGTTCGCGCGCACGGTCGACGCTGCGGTTGGCGATGATCATCCGGCGCAGGCCATCGGCGTACAGGTGCCTTGCCGCGAGCGCAACGGTCTCGCCTGCGCCCACCAGCAGCGCAGTCCGGTTGTCGAAGCTCGCGAAAACGGTGCGCGCCATCGCCACGGCGGCCGAGGCCACGGATACCGCGTTGGCGCCGATCTTGGTTTCGGTGCGCACTCGCTTTGCTACCGAGAACGCGGACTGGAACAGGCGGTTCAGCACCGGGCCGGTGGTGCCCGCTTCCTGCGCGAGCCGGTAGGCATCCTTGAGCTGGCCGAGGATCTGCGGCTCGCCGAGCACCATCGAGTCGAGGCCCGACGCCACCGAGAACGCGTGATTGACGGCCTTGTCCTCGTCGTGGTGATAGAGACTGTGGTGCAACGGCACGCCGAGTCCGTGGTACCGCTGCAGCCACTCCCCGAGTTCGGCCTGGCCGAGATTCTCGGCGACGCAATAGAGCTCGGTCCGGTTGCACGTCGAGACGATGACAGTCTCCTGGACGTCCGGCAGGTTTCGCAGTTGCTGCAACGCTTCCGGGATGCGAGCCGGCTCGAAGACCACGCGCTCACGGACTTCGACCGGAGCGGTGCGGTGGTTGATGCCGACGACGACGAGAGACATCCGGGACCTGGGCTGGAAAGACGCGAAATTCTGGGTGAACGGACCCCGCAACACAAGCTGCGGTGAGCTTCGGCTATAGTGCCGATGCCATGCCAATCCGCATTATCCGTGTCTGCCGTAGCGCCCTCGGCGCGATCTTCCTCGGTTTGCTCGTGGCTTGCGCCGCGACGGACACCGCCAGCCCCGGTGACGCGGGCGATGAAATCTTGCCCGAAGCCCGCCTGGCCGGAGCGGAAGCCGCGTTCGACCGGGGCGAGTATCCGGCCGGCGCGCGGATGTACCGCGAGGCCGCCCAGCGCTCCGACGACGAGATGATCGCCGAACAGGCCACGCGCGCCGCGTTCGATCACACCCAGCTGCGGGAGGCTGCGCTGGCCGCCGACCGCTGGCTGGAGATCAACCCGACCAGCGAGAACGCGCATCGCTACGCTGGCATCGTCGCACTCAAGCTGCATCGGCTCGATGACGCGGAAGCACAGTTCGGTTACCTGCTCGACACCGTCTACATCAGCCCGGCCGCGGGGTTCCTGGCGTTGCTGCCCGTGATCGGTGACGAAGGTGTCGCGACCGACGTCATGGAACTCTTCCGGCGCCTCTCGGCCCGGCACCCNGGCGTCGGTGANGGNCANTACGCNTACGGCAGCGCAGCCCTGCGGGCCGACAATTTCGCGGTCGCCGGGAAATCCGCGGAGACGGCCGTGGCCAAGGCNCCGTTCTGGAAGCCCGCNAAGATGCTGCGCGCGCGCACGCTGATTGCGACCGGCAAGGACGACGAGGGTCTCGCCATCGCGCGCGACCTCGTCACCGCACCGGATTCCGATGTCGGCACGCACCTCGAGTACGCGCTGCTGCTGTCGGCGACGGGCCGTGACCAGGAGGCGAGGGCAATGCTCACGCCCTACACCACCGGCAAGACCGTGGTGCCGGGAGCGATCCGCACGCTGGGTGCGATGGAACTCGATGCCGACAACCTCGACGCGGCGTCGGTGCAGTTCGAAAACCTGCTGGCTACGGGCGCCCAGTCGTATGAGGCATTGTATTTCCTCGGCGTGATTGCCGAGCGGCGCAAGGACACGGACCGTGCCTTGCGCTATTACTCGCGCGTTGCCGGCGGCGACTACAATCTCGCGGCACAGCAGCGAGTGGCGCGCATCAAGGCCGAGCAGTCGGGTACCGACGCCGGCGTCACTCACCTCGACGAGCTCGCCCGCACGCAGCCGCAGCTGGCGCCCGCCGTCTTTTCGGCGAAGGCAGGCCTGCTGGAGTATCGCGGCGACACGCGCCGCGCGGCGCAGGTGTTCGAGGAAGGCCTCGCGCGGTATCCGGACGCGCTCGAGCTGCGGCTGAACCGGGCGTTCTTCCTCGAGCGCACGGGCAAGGAAGACGCCGCTGTCCGCGACCTGCGCGCGTTGCTTGCCGAACGTCCCGGCGATGCCCACGTGCAGAACGCGCTCGGCTACACGCTGGCCGACAGCGGCAGGAACCTGCCCGAGGCGCGCGAGCTCCTCACGGCTGCACTGGCCCAGTCGCCCGACAACGCGGCTACGCTCGATAGCATGGGTTGGCTGCTGTACAAGGAAGGCAATTACCCCGCGGCGCTCGACCACCTGCAGCGTGCCAACGAGTCGGGCGCCGACCCGGAGATCGACCTGCACATTGGCGAAGTGCAGTGGGCGATGGGCGACCAGAAGGCGGCCCGCGCGACGTGGAAAGCGGCGCTCGAGAAAGCGCCCGCGAACGAGAAACTGCGCACGCGGATCGAGCGCGCCGGTCCCTGAGCCACGGGCAGGCACATGTTGCGCATGCGTCCGTCGTTCGCGGCCCTGGCTTGTGCGCTGTTCGTGACAGGCTGTGCGACGACGCCCGTCGGCGGCCCGTCCGATTCGCGCCCGGCCGACCCTGGGCAACTCACGCAATGGATCGCCAAGGGACGCATCGCCCTCGCTGCGCAAGGGGAAGGCGGCAGCGGCAGCTTCGTCTGGCAGCAGCGCTCCGAGCGCACCGAGCTCACCTTGCGCGGGCCGTTGGGTGCGGGTGGATTGGCGCTGGTCACGGACGGCACGACGATCGAACTGTCTGACGGCGCAGGTCAGCCCCTCAATGGCGAGGCGGCGCGGGCCGAACTCGAGCGCCGACTCGGCGTGAAGCTGCCCCTGGCCGAACTGCGTTACTGGATGCTCGGTGGGCCGGCACCCGAAGGTCCGGGTAGCGGACCCGCGCAAACCAGCTCGGGTTCGGTACCTGGGTTTGTCCAGGGCGGCTGGGTCGTCAGTTATGAGGAGCTGACATCCCAGGCGGGTTGGAGCCTGCCGGCACGCCTGACGGCAACGACAAACGGGGCGCGGGTGAGGATCATCGTCGACGACTGGATCCTGCCGGCTCCATGAACCGCTCGCTGGGACACCCCGCGTCGTGGCCCGCGCCGGGCAAGCTGAACCTGTTCCTGCACGTCGTGGGGCGCCGCTCCGACGGCTATCACGAGCTGCAGACCGCGTTTCAGTTCATCGACCTGTGGGACTCGATTCACTTTTTCCAGCGCCCGCCCGGCGTCATTGAAAGGTTAGGCGCTCTCCCTGGGGTCGCAGCCGAGGACGACCTCGTCGTGCGAGCCGCCCGTTGCCTGGCCGCTGCCGCGACGGAAACCGGGGTGCCCCTCAGTCAGGGAGTGGCGATCGAGGTCGAGAAAACGCTCCCGATGGGTGGTGGGGTGGGAGGTGGAAGCTCAGATGCCGCCACTGTCCTCGTTGCATTGAACCAACTATGGGGAACTGGCTTCAGTGCCGAACGACTGGCCGAAATAGGCTTGGGCCTGGGCGCCGACGTTCCTGTGTTCGTGCATGGCCACGCGGCCTGGGCCGAGGGCGTGGGTGAACGTCTGGTGCCGGTCGACTTCCCGGAGCCGGTCTACCTGCTGCTGCAGCCCGGGGTCACCATCAGCACGGCCGAAGTCTTCAAAGCCCCTGAATTGACAAGGGATTCTCCGGTCATCACAATTGCCGGCTTCCTGCAGACCGGCGGTCGGAACGATTGCGAACCCGTGGTCCGGCGTCGGTACCCGGTTGTCGCGGGCGCGCTCGACTGGCTCGGTCGCCACGGACCCGCACGACTCACGGGCACCGGCTCCTGTGTCTTCGCACCGATGACTGATGCGACGCATGCGGCCGCTGTGCTCGCGGACAAGCCAGGCGAGTGGCGGGGATGGGTTACGCACGGCCTCAACCAGTCGCCGCTCACTGCGCGTTTGCAGTTCGAGCGCCAGTTCGGGCCGGGCTGATGCAGTTGGTGACGGCGCGAGGGCGGTACGACGACGGGCTTGGGCAACGAATGCGTTGGGGTGTCGCCAAGTGGTAAGGCAGCGGGTTTTGATCCCGCCATTCGGAGGTTCGAATCCTTCCACCCCAGCCAACCGGGATTACGGGAGAGGCACGTAGATGGACGGCCCCATGATGGCGGTGTTCACGGGCAACGCGAACCCGCAGCTCGCGCAGGACATCGCGCGATACCTGCAGGTGCCGCTGGGCCGTGCCCACGTTGGTCGCTTCAGTGACGGCGAAGTCACGGTCGAGCTGATGGAGAACGTGCGCGGGCGCGACGTCTTCATCCTGCAGTCGACGTGCCCGCCGGCGAACGACCACTTGATGGAACTGCTGTTGATGGTGGATGCGTGCCGGCGCGCTTCGGCCGCCCGCATCACCGCGGTGATGCCGTATTTCGGCTACGCCCGCCAGGATCGACGCCCGCGCGCCACGCGCGTCGCGATCACGGCAAAGGTGGTGGCCAACATGGTCGCCGGCGTGGGTGTGCATCGGATGCTGACGGTCGACCTGCACGCGGACCAGATCCAGGGGTTCTTCGACATCCCCGTGGACAACGTGTACTCGTCGCCGGTGCTGCTTGGCGAGGTGTGGCGGCAGAAGTACGCCGACCTGGTGGTGGTGTCGCCGGACGTCGGTGGCGTGGTGCGCGCACGAGCGATCGCGAAGCGCCTCGACGACGCGGACCTCGCGATCATCGACAAGCGCCGCCCGCGGGCCAACGTGTCGGAAGTGATGAACATCATCGGCGAGGTCGAGGGCAAGAGCTGCGTCCTCGTCGACGACATGGTGGATACCGCGGGCACGCTGTGCCANGCGGCGAAGGCGTTGAAGGACCANGGCGCGAAGCGCGTNGCGGCCTACATCACCCACCCGGTGCTTTCAGGCCCCGCGGTGGACCGCATCGAGGCCTCGGCGCTCGACGAGCTGGTGGTGACGGACACGATCCCGCTGCGTGAGAACGCGCTGGCGTGCCGCAAGATCCGCCAGTTGTCGGTCGCGGGCCTGCTGGCCGAGACGATGCGTCGCATACGGGATGAAGAGTCGGTGAGTTCGCTGTATCTGGATTGAAAAGGGGATAGGGGATGGGGGTTAGGGGTTAGTCGGAACGCGCAGTGCGCGCAGAATGCTCACGCGAGGCGGCGCAGCCGCTCCTGGGTTCGACTATCCCCCAACCCCCATCCCCTAACCCCTTTGCTGGTGTCGTCGAGTACTGGTCGCGGACTCGACGGCTTGTTGTTGTCAATTGGAGATGCTTATGAAAACCGCATTCGAACTCGTCGCCGAGTTCCGTGACGCGCANGGCAAAGGTGCGAGCCGCCGCCTGCGTCACGCGAACAAGGTCCCGGCCATCCTCTACGGTGGCCACCGTGATCCGCGCGCGCTGTCGCTCGATCACACCAAGCTGCTGCTGCTGCTCGACAACGAGCGCTTCTACTCGACGATCATCAACCTGAAGGTCGGCGAGTTGAACCAGGCGGCGATCCTCAAGGACGTGCAGCGTCACCCGGCGAAGAACGCCATCGTTCACATCGACCTGCAGCGCGTCCTCGACGACGAGAAGATCCGCATCAAGATCCCGCTGCACTTCAAGGGCGAGGCCGGTTCGCCGGGCGTCAAGAAGGGCGGCATCGTTTCGCACCTGCGCAACGAGGTCGAGATCACCTGCCTGCCGAAGGACCTGCCGGAGTTCGTGGAGGTTGACCTGTCGGCCGTCGACTTGAACCAGATGCTGTACCTCGCCGATCTCACGGTGCCGGAAGGTGTCGAGATCCCCGAGCTGACGCACGGTCGCAACGCGCCAATCGTTTCGATCCACCACGCGCGTGCAGCCGAAGAACCCGAAGCAGTGGCGGGTGCCGAGGCGGCAGCGGGTGCTGCTCCTGCGGCGGCTCCAGCGGCGGGCGCGACGGTGGCGGCCAAGCCGGCAGCGGCGAAGCCGGCCGAAGCCAAGAAGGACGCCAAGAAGTAACGCGAACGCTCCGGCCGCAGTGAAAGCGGCCGGAGAGAGCGGGCCGCCCTGCATGGGGCGGCCCGATTTTCGTTTTTTCCAGGCGGAACGATCAACATGGCCGGCACACCGTTGCAGATCGTGGTCGGGCTCGGCAATCCGGGGCCCGAACACCGGCTCACGCGTCACAACGCGGGATTCTGGTTCGTCGATGCGCTTGCCTACCGGCACGGCGTGCAGTTCCGTGCGCATGCCCGCTACCAGGGCGAGATCGCCAAGGTCGTCGTCGAAGGCACCGAACTGGTGCTGCTGAAGCCGCAGACCTACATGAACCGCAGCGGCCTTTCGATCCGCGCGCTGATGGACTACATCAAGGCGCCCGTGTCGGCAGTGCTCGTCGTGCACGACGATCTCGACCTGCCGTG
>Ga0031656_10001070_pt1 | contig 10259 bp, 10 predicted proteins | sample FrelakmetDIP11DI_FD_55080 | JGI IMG/M metagenome (GOLD analysis project Ga0031656, IMG submission 55080) | Freshwater lake sediment microbial communities from the University of Notre Dame, USA, for methane emissions studies - DIP11 DI | ecosystem: Environmental > Aquatic > Freshwater > Lake >... | reverse complement strand
ATGCGCCGTTGATCAAGTTGCTGTAATCGAGCACCGGGAGTTTCAATCCGCGCCCGGCCAATTGGCCGGGCGATGCGGGGGCGCTGGTGCTCGATCCGTACATGGGGAGCGGTTTCAATCCGCGCCCGGCCAATTGGCCGGGCGATGCGCGAGCGCCTCTGAATGCTTCTTGGCGGCATTCAGTTTCAATCCGCGCCCGGCCAATTGGCCGGGCGATGCAGGACCCTGGCAGAGTTGTTGCCGAGGATCATCGCGTTTCAATCCGCGCCCGGCCAATTGGCCGGGCGATGCAGGGTTGAATCCAGACTCTTGCCGGATCATCCGAAGGTTTCAATCCGCGCCCGGCCAATTGGCCGGGCGATGCAGTGGACGAGGTTCCGATTCCCTCCGACGGTGTTGGTTTCAATCCGCGCCCGGCCAATTGGCCGGGCGATGCTATACCCGAGCGACGGGCCCGCGTAAGTCGAATTGTTTCAATCCGCGCCCGGCCAATTGGCCGGGCGATGCTCCACGCCTCTAACGCTCTGTTTTTACGCTGGAGTAGGCCGAGTTTGCGCGAACATCCTCGGCCAGGCAAGTCGCGGCGGTAGGCCAGGCCAGGCCAGATCTGTCAGACGATGAGAATTCAATGGGTTGGGGCCTGCGCGAAAGGGCCGGGGTCTTGGGGTTCGCTTGGGGTTCGCGCATCACACCACCAGTGGGCCGTCGAAGTCGATGGACCGGAAGGTGCCGTACTGCTTGATGCGCAGCTCGTGCGGCTCTGTGAGGCGGTAGAAGCGCAGGTTGTCCTCGTCGAGGTTGATCTCCTCCAATAGGGCGCGCTCCAGTTCCTCGAACTGCATGTCGTTGACCCGGCACTCGAAGACGGATTTCTGCACCCGTTGGCCAACGCGCTCGCACGCCTTGGCGACGCGGCGCAGGCGACGTCGGCCCGCCGATGTCTCGGTGGATACGTCGTAGGTGGCGATGACGAGCATGGGATGGCCTCGGCTGTCAGGGTGGGCAAATTCGGCAGGGATTACTTGGCAAGGTAGGGCAGGTATCCGTCCAGGTCGCCGCGCAGGGTGCGGGCAAGAATCCGTGCCTGGATGAACGGGAGTGTGGCAATGGGAACCTTGGTCTCCAGGGTGGGATGGGTGATCTCTTCCTGCTTGCGCTCCTGCCAGGCGGTCACCAGGGCGCGACGGCCGGTTTCGTTGAGCATGACGGCCCCGCCCTCGCGCTCGTCGAAGTCGCGGGCGGTCAACTGGCCACGGTTGATGAGGGTCAGGGCGAAGCGGTCGGCCAGCACCGAGCGGAATTCTTCCTGGAGATCCAGGGCGAGGGCGGCGCGACCTGGGCGGACCGCATGGAGAAAACCGAGCTGCGGATCGAGCCCGACCGCCTCCAGGCCGGAGCGGCAGTCGTTCATGAGCATGGCATAGAGGAAGGACAGCAGGGCATTGAAGCGGTCCCGTGGCGGTCGCCGTGTGCGCCCGTCCAGGGCAAAGCTGCCCCGGGCCTGAGGTTTGACGATGCGATTGAGGGCGGCGAAGTAGCCGCGGGCGGCCTCGCCCTCGACGCCTCGCAGGGTGTCCAGGTCCGGTGCCGCGGGGACGGCACGCAGGGAGGCGGCGAGGTCATCCGCGGTGCGGGTCAGGGCCTCCGCCTCGCCGGGGTCGGCGGCCTCGCGGGCGCCGCGTTGGATGACGCTGCGGCTGTTGCGCAGCTTGCCGGCGATGAGGGCGCGGGCGATCCTCAGGGTCAGGTCAGGGTCCCCCGCAGCGCGATGCTGGGCCTGGCGCAGCAGGATGTTGCCGGACACCGGCCCCTCCAAGCGGGCCTTGAAGCGGCCGGAGTTATCGAGCAGGACCAGGGACTTTCCCTCATCGGCCAGACGGTGCATGAGGGCCGGGGAAACCAGCACGTTGCCGAAGCACACCAGGCTGCCGATGTGGTGGAGCGGGACGCGCAGCCGCGTCTCGCGCTCCACCTCGATGCGAATGGTGGTGTTGTCCAGGTGGGCGTACGCCTGGGGCGTCATGACGTAGAGGGTGTTTTGGATCTGGTACATACCTGTTGCCTACTGGCGGTGGGTGATCCAGTCGGGGAGGGTCGATCGATCCGCGTGCGCCAGGATCGCCTTCAGTCTGTCGGATCGAAGAGCCTGCCCAGTGCACCCCGGTAGGGTCCGGGGGCAGCGACCACCGTCGGCTGACAGATGTCGTGCAGGGAACACTCGCGGCAGCGGGCGTCGTTGACCGGGGCCGGCAGGACGCCAGAGGCGAGCATGGCACGGATGGCCTGGGTGGTCTCCACCACCAGCCGGCGCAGGGCCTCGGTGATGGGGACCTCGCGCCGGCGGTGGCTGGAGGCGTGGTAGATGGCGCCTTTCGCTACCGGCCGACCGAGCATTTCCTCCAGGCACAGGGCCTGGGCGGCAAGTTGGATGTCGTCATGAAGGGCGCCGCGCTTGCGTCCATGCTTGAACTCCACCGGGTACAGGGTCCCATCGGTGTGGAATTCCACCAAGTCCGCCTTACCGATGAGACCATACTCCTCGGACCAAAGTGGCAAGGCACGCTCGACCCGGACCCCGGCCTGGATCTCGTAACCCGGTTGGTCCACCAGATGGTGGACCGCCTGACCGCGGGCTGTATGGATGTTGTCCTCAAACGCCTGCTCCTGGTGAATGAGGGCGCATTGGCGGGGGCAGTACGCCCAGTGCTGGAGGGCGGAGATGGGGACGGGGTCGGTCATGAGGATGGGCCTCCTCGCTCGGCTGGCCCCCGAGCGGTTGGGAGCCAACAAAGGGATCTGGACGAGCGCGCCGCGGAGGGCCTGAGCCTGGGTCCCTTTGCATGACCGGTCGCATGGCTCCGCGCCAGACGGCTCCGGGGGTCGGCGCTATGCATCAAGGCCGCGCCCCTGACACTCCGGCCAGCAGGGGGCGACGGCGGACCGTCCGGCCGTCGAAGATGTGGAAGTTCCCAGGGAACAATTGCCCCGATGCATGGAGGGCTTCGATCCATTCGGCGGGTTCGTCTGGTCGATAGGACGGCACGCGCAGCAACAGGATGAGCGGCGGCGGTGCGAGGTTGCGCCGAAAGACCAACTCGCCATAGTCTCGGTCAAAGGTGGCGAGCCACCGCCCTTGGGAACGGGCGAGTGCCATCACGTCCGGGTCGGCAGCGCTGGGGGCGCCCTCGGCGATGGCGAGGACGTCCCAGCCCGCTGCTCGGAGCCTGGCGACCGACGGAAGCGGGAAGTTTTCGTTCAGGAGCCAACGCGGTTTCATGCCGACGCCTTGCGGATGGCGATGTAGTCCTCCTCCCGAAAGATCTCCGCAACGAAGGCGATGGCCGCGAGCACGTCCTCGCGCGTGACGCGCGGATAGGAGGCGGTAATCTGCTCTAACGTCCAGCCATCGGCGAGCCGGTCCATGATCAGATCCACGGAGATCCGTGTGCCCTTGATGACCGGTTTGCCGACCAGGATGTCGGGATCGACGGTGATGCGGTCTTTCCAGTCGGTCACGGGAGTCCCCCTAGTCGCACAAAATTTGCAGTTCGACGCCGGGATACTGCTCCAACTTCCCGGCGGGCGGGGCAGTGACTGTGTAGTCCGCCATGCTGCGAGCGGGTGTGGTGTCGTCTTTGCGCGTGATGCGGATTAAGTCGAACAGCTTATGGGCCGGGGCGTTGCCAAGCTCCGAGTCATGCTTGAAGACATAAAGCCCGCGAGTGGCCATTTCACCTCGGGCCGCGGAGCGATCATGCTCGAACATCTGGGTCAGGGCCTGCCAGAGGAGGGCGAGATCGTCCTCGGAAAAACCGGTCTGTTTGGCCAGGAAGGCTGACACGAAGCCGTGGGCCTGGTAGAGACCATAGGGGACTGTATGCTTGCGGCCCATGGTGCGGTTGTCGCCTTCCTGCTTCTCCGCCTCGGCCTCGGTGGCGACAGCCATGCGGGTGATGGAGTGCTCCTGAGCGACGATGGGGTCGATGGATCGGGCGAAGGTCATTTGGACCGGGCCGCGTACTTGGCCGCAGTTGATGCCAAGGCCCATGACGGCTCCGAAGGTCCGCACGTCGAAGAAATTACGGCACATCCAGGTGCGCGCTTCGTCTACGGCATTGCCACCCTTGCGCTTCTTGTCGTCCCCTTCCAGCAGCTCGGCGCGACCGATGCCAACATAGGCGCGCTTATGCTGGTTGTTTAGGATGGCCTTCTCTTTCACATAGATCTCGTAGGGCGGTTGTTCACCCTTCAGGAGGCCAACAAAATTGCGGACCTTGCGCTTGAGGGCGACGTCAGTGGTCAGGCCATGGCCCGTCTCCGAATCCATGCGCGGCAGATTGCCCGCATCCGGGTCGCCGTTGGGGTTGCCGTTGGTGACATCGAAGAGCAGGACGAAGTCGTAGCGATTGGTCAGGCTCATTGCATTACTCCTGTGTGGCGGGGGCGTCTGACTTGGTGAAGAAGGCCTGGCGTTGGTGGTAATACCCCAGGGCGAAGCGCCCTTGCTCGGGCATCGGCATGTGGCGAGGGAAGTCGGTCAGGCCGCCCAGGATCTCACCCAGCAAGCGCTCCATATTGACGGCGCGCCCGGGGTTGAGCTTGCCAAGGTGATGGTTCTTGAGCCTGAGCAGGGTCGGGAATACGGCCACCGGCGTCCCAGAGGCTGCGCCATAGTAGCGGTCCCGAATCGTGGCGTTGAGCCCGGGACTGGCCTCCTCCTGGATCTTCTCCAGGGTTGCGAAGAGCCGACCCAGCCGATAGGCGGGGTTGGGGTTGTCGGTGTCGAGCATGGCTTCGATCTCCTTGTCGTGTGCGGGGTCGGAAGGCGTGGACTGTCGGTGCGCCCGGGCGAGGCTGGCCTTGATGACCGCGGCTCGGGGGTAGGTGACGCGCTGCTCGGCCCGGCAACGTTGCACGGCCGCGGTGAGGAGGGAGGCCGGATAGGGGAGGCCCTCCAAAACGCTGCGCATGACCTCCCCACCGAGGTTGGGCGGGATGTTGTCGGCCTTACCTTGGCCGGCGCAAGCGGTGAGCAGCCGGAACAGGGACAGGTGCTCCGGGTCTTTGGGACCGCGGGCGATGCGCAGATCGTCGAAGTGCCGTTGGATGCGGCGGGCCAGATCCAAGGCGGGGGCGGTTTCCCAGAACCGGATGCCAATCCGTGCCGCGTTGGGGGCGAGCCCCAGGACATGGAACCGATCATCTGCCGAGCCGACAGCGAACTTGCCGGACTGAACGGCCGAGTAGAGGGCCTTCACAGCGTCGCTGCCACGGTCTGGGTCGTCCTTCGGCGGCTCCCCGAACAGGTCCGGCACCAGGGTCTCCAGGGCGTGGGGCTCCTCGGCCCAGAAGACGGTGGAGGTATCGCCGACCTGGACCCGCTGGCGGGACCCCTTATCCAGCAGGTGGTTCAGCGCGGTGGTGTAGGCAAAGGCGGCGGGCTTGCCGACTGGGGCGTTGTCGCCCTGTCCCTTGCCGTAGGACCGGAAGGCGTCCAGGTTGAAGGAGACAATGTTCGCACCGGAGGTCTGAGCGCCCCAGACCCCTTTGATGGCGGCGTGCAGGCGCTCAATCGCGCTTCGGTCCCCCGTGACCAGACAGACCGCCGTAGCTGCCGATTCGCTGCCCGTCCGCACGGTGGCGACGATGGCCGGTCTCTGGCAAACCAGTTCGAGCGCCGGGTGGACGCGAAAAGTCATCAGCGGATTGGCGGTCAGGATGTCGTTCCACTGCGGAAGTCCCTTGAGTGCATCGAGATCAAGCCTGTCCAGGAAGGCCAAGACGGCCTGGACCCCGGGGTCCTGTCGGGCCGACTCTGGCATCGCCTCGATGAGTGAGCGAAAGGCGGCGTGCTGCTTGACGACCCGATCCGGTTTGTCGCGGGTATCGACGCCCAAGACATATTCCGCCGTATCCCAGAGAAGATTGGCCGCTACCCCGGATGCTCTCTTGACCCCTTGGGGTACCAGAAAGCGCCGCGCGACCTTTTTCTTGCCCTCGCCCGAACGGGTATCGGTGAGGTTGATCAGGCCCCCCTCGGCGTCGATCTCGATGATGAAGGGGATCTCCTTCTCTTCCAGCCCATAGGCAGGCAGCCGGTTCCTGGGGTCCGGGTCGGCCTGTTTGCGCCAGTAATAGGCGTTGAGCGCTTGCAGAATCATCCCCTCACCTCCTCACTCTCCCAGGCCGGCACGGTCACGACGCCGGCATCCATCCGGGCGCGGAAGAAGCGCGGTGTCGGGTCGGAGGGGTTGGAGAAGTCCAGGTCGTAGAGCATGAAGCCAAGGTCCCGGGTCTCGGCGATGGGCGGGGGCTCGCTCGCGGGGTCCGCGACCGGGCGGAAGGCTGCGGCGAACTCGCGGCAGCCGAGATAGGGCTGATTGACGCATTGGCCCTTGCGGGAGCGACGCTCGAACATCTCCTGGTACTTGAGCGGGGTGGCTCCAGGGTCGGCCGCGGGGCGGGCCTCCAGGTCGGCGTGCAGCCGGTAGGCCACGTCGCGAAGAAAGAGCCCGGCGCGCTGCTGGCGGTCGTCTTCGATGTAGAGCCCGAGGTCGCCGGTGCGGGTGCGCATGGCGGTCTCGACGTTGCGGGTGGAGACGACGCTGCCGACCTCGTTGCGCCGCAGGTTGATCCAGCGGATGGGTCGCAGGACCTCGATCCGGCGTATGTGCCAGCGGATGGCGGGCTTCCACAGGATGGCCTCGAACACCGCACGGGCGGCGGAGGGGGTGATGACGTCGTAACTCACCCGCTCCACCTTCATTTCCGGGCGGGTGAAGCAGGCGAAGTCGCCACTGACTTCCAGGCAATAGGTCTTCATGGTCTCCCTTACACGATCAGGCTGGCGGGGGCTATGGGGGTATCGTCGGTCAGCAGGCCAAGGACCGGATCATAGAGGCAGTCTGCCACTTGCGCGAATAGCCCTGGAATGACCTCTTCAATGTCGCCCTGCCCGAGCAGGCGCAGGGCCTCGTGACGGTGGACGCTGACGGTGTAACGCTGGAGCTTGCGCATGAGCCAGCGCTCGGGGCCATTCTTGCGCAGGCGGCCGAGCAGGACAGCGGCGGTGTCGTCGGTACCGTCGGAGCCGCGATAGAGGACGACGACAGGTGCGCTGTCTTCATCCTGAATGAGCCGGAACTTGTCGGCGGCGGTGCGGAAGTTTACCGCAAGGGTCCCACCGTCCACCTTGAGGGCGTCGCGAATCCGCTCCCGATCCAGGTCGCAGGCGGCATAGAGACGCTCGAAGTAGCTTCCGAAGAGGGCGCGGTCGAGGGGGTCGCCTCGGTGACCGTACAGTGTGGCGCGGCACGCCGCCTCGCCCTTGCGCAGCAGCCCGGGCGGCGGCGACTGGGGCGGCACGAAGACGTGGACCTCGCCCGCCGCGAGCCGCCCCTCGCGATTGCAGCGGCCCGCGGCCTGGGCGATGGAGTCGAGCCCGGCTAGGGCGCGATAGACGACGGGGAAGTCCAGATCGACCCCAGCCTCCACGAGCTGGGTGCTGACCACTCGGGTCGGGGTGCCGGCCTTGAGGCGGGCCTTGATGTCGCAAATGACCTGCGAGCGGTGGGCGCCGCACATCAGGGCGGAGAGGTGGATGGTGCCGACGGGCATGAGCCCATGCAGGTCGCGGGCGTGGCGCCGGGTGTTGACGATGGCCAAGACGCTCGGGTGGCCGGACAGGCGTGGGGCCAGGTTCTCCCATGCCGTTGGGGCATGCCAGTCAGTGGGCAGGTGGACTTGGACCCGCTTGAGTCGCCGATAGAGGTCGTCCGGGTCGGGGATGATCTCGCGCACTTGGTCGAGGCCATCGACATTGAGCTTGGGATCGAAGTAGGTGCGGCTGGCCAGAGCCGGCTGGGTCGCGGTGGACAGGATCACGGTCACGCCGTAGTGCCGGGTCAGGAGGTTCAGGACATCCAAGATAGGTTGGAGGAAGTCAGGCGGCAGGAGCTGGGCCTCGTCGATCACGAGGACGCTGTCCACCAGGTTGTGTAGCTTGCGGCAGCGGGAGGTGCGGGCGGCGAACAGGGACTCGAAGCACTGGACGCTGGTGGTGACGACGATGGGGGCGTCCCAGTTCTCGCAGGCGAGCCGGCCCTTGCTGGTTTCGTCCTCGGGGGCGGCCTCGGCGTTGCTGTGATGCTCGATGACTGCCTCGCCGAAGATGCCACGGAATACATCCGCGGTCTGCTCGATGATGCTGGTGTAGGGGATGACGTAGACGATGCGCCGCTTGCCATAGCGGCGTGCGTGCTCCAGGGCGAAGGCCATGCTGGACAGGGTCTTGCCACCGCCGGTGGGGACAGTCAGGGAGAAAAGGCCGGGGCTGAGGGCGGCGGCCCTGAGGCAGTGGTCCCGGACATCCCGGCGCAGGGCGTTGACCGGGGTTGCCGGGGCCTGTCGGTCCAGGTCGGCCATGTGGGCATCGAAGTGCTCGCCCAACTCGGCCAGCTCAGGCCAATCGCCGCGCCGGCTGGCCTTGGCGGGGTCCATGAACGTCTCCGTGTCCAGGAAGTCGGCATCCACGAGGCAGGAGAACAACAGGCGCACCCACAGGGCAAAGCCGTCCCTGCCGCCCGGGATGTTGCGCAGTTCCAGCGCACACGCGGCAGGGCTCAGTATGTCCGTGGATGGCCCCTCGGCCAGGCTTTGGTCGAGTTCGGTCTGGGCATCTTCGCCAGCCAGCCTGACCTCCAGACCGCCGTGCCAGTCGGACAGGCCGGCATGGTGGCCGGCGATGAGATAGGCCAAGACCCGTCCTGCCGCGCCAAGGCGCTGCTGCGCGAACAGTGCCCCGGCGGTCGAGTGGGTTACTCGGCCGAGCTTGCCCTCGCAGTGTGCATCCTGGGCATCGAGGCCGGTGGCCGTGCGGATGTAGCGCTGGAAGGGCGGGCGGTACTTGCCAAGGTCATGCCAAAGCCCGGCCAGGGCCGCCCAGTCGGCCCCGCCGAAGGGCTCGGCGTGGCGCCCGGCCAAGGCCGAGACGGCCTGCAGGTGCTCTTCGAGCAAGTGCAGGCGCCATGTGCCGTCGGCATTCATAACGGCATGTGCGATGGGTTGGGTATTGGCTCCCATGACGCGGCTCCAAACCTCTTCGTCGGTCGATCGCTGATCCCGGGGGGACGGGGCGGGGAGGCCCCAGGCCAAAAGATTACCAGGGGGGTGGCTCATTTCGTGAGCCCCCCAGTAAGTCGGGAAGATTCTCGCTTCGGGGTAAGCCGTCTGCAACCCGATGCCCTAGAGGCAAGAGAGGTCCGCGTCGTGCCGTTCCGGCCTGGCAAACCACAGCGAGCCCAGCAGCCCGGAGAGCGGCGGGATCGGCGGCCAAGGGGATTGGTGGAGGGGCGCCTCTGCGCCAAGGTGACGGTATCGCCTCTGCCCCTTCTTGCAAAAGGGAGGGAACGAAGTGGATCAGCCTAGCCTCACGGGGAAACTCCCCCAAGGTGCGGCTAATGCTAACGCCGCGGCGGGCTAGGCGCCAAGGTCGAGATCCGCCTCCAGGGCCTCGGCATCGCGCCGACACTTGTGTAGGAACTGGAGCTTGCGCATGGCCTCGCGGGCAGCGGACAGGTGGGCTGCGGTGGGATCGGCAAAGAGGCCGGTCAGCTCGGCGTGGAGCGCGCGGTCCTGACGCTGGAGTTGGTCCAGGACGGCCCCGATGACGGCCAGGGGGTCGGACTGGCTGCGCGCCTCGGCCAGGGCCTCGCGCAGTTCCATCTGTTCCATGAGGAAGGCGGCGTCGCAGGTCGTATCGTGGTCCGAACCCGGGTCGCCGGTGTGCAGGATCAGGAGGTAGCGCGCCCGGGACAGGGGGTCCTTGAGGGTCTGGAAGGCCTCGTTGACCCGGGTGGATACCTGCATGGAGAGCCGCCGCTCCTGGTCGGAGCCCGCCGCAAAGCGGTCCGGGTGGACGGCCCCTTGCAGGGCCCGGTAGGCGTCGGCAAGCCGGTCCCGGTCCACCGGGAATCCCACCGGCAGGCCGAAGAGGGCGAAGTAATCCTGGGAGAAGTCGAGCACGACCGGGGCAGGCTCAGACGTTGAAGCTCTCGCCGCAGCCGCAGGCGTCCTTGACATTGGGGTTGTGGAACTTGAAGCCCTCGTTGAGGCCCTCGCGGGTGTAGTCCAGTTCAGTCCCGTCGAGGTAGAGCAGGCTCTTGGGATCGACGATGACCTTGACCCCGTGGTCCTCGAAGACCAGGTCCTCGGGCTCCAGGGCGTCGGCGAACTCCAGGACATAGGCCATCCCGGAGCAG
>Ga0031656_10001069_pt1 | contig 10262 bp, 8 predicted proteins | sample FrelakmetDIP11DI_FD_55080 | JGI IMG/M metagenome (GOLD analysis project Ga0031656, IMG submission 55080) | Freshwater lake sediment microbial communities from the University of Notre Dame, USA, for methane emissions studies - DIP11 DI | ecosystem: Environmental > Aquatic > Freshwater > Lake >... | reverse complement strand
AGGGCGACCGCCGGTCGCCCCCCATGGAACGAATTACTGCGCATTGACGTCGCCTCCAGTGAGGTACTCCACGTCGTACTGGGCCTGCGCGCGGTCGGCCGCGAGCCGCAGGTGCTTGAGCGAGGTCTCGACGGCCGCGCGGCGCGCGGCGATCACATCGTCGATCATCGTGCGGTTGGCTCCATAGCCGAGCAGCGCGGCCTGCACCGACTGTTCAGCCAGTGGCAGCAGGTCCGATTCGTAGTACTGCTCGAGCTCCGCCGTGCGCGCGGCCACCGACCAGGCCTCGGCGAGCATGGCGCGCATGTCGCTCTGGTGGTCGTTGTGCATCTCGTGCAGGCCGCGCGCCTCGGCTCGTGCCGCGGCCACCTCACGGTCCTGCCGGTCGCCGCGGAACAGCGGCAGGTCGAAACTCACCATCGCACTGGCGAGGTCGGGACGCGACTCGCCCGCCATGTCGTCGCCGCTGCGGAAGCCGTAGCTCACATCGAGCATCCAGCTGGGGCGGTTGCGCTGCTGCGCAAGGCTGGTGGCGGTCTGTGCCGCCTCGATGCGCCGCTCAAAGTCGAGCTGCGCAGGATGGCGCAACAGCCGCTCCTCCAGCACCGGCAAGGGCTCGAGCGTGGCGCGCGCCGGCAGGGAGTTCGCCTCGGCACGGCGCGCCTCGTCTTCGCCGATCCAGCGGCCGAGCTGCGCGCGACGCATGGCCTCGTCCCGGTCGAGATCGAGCAGCTGCTCCTTGAGCATCGCCACGTCGAGACCCGCCTGCAGCACGTCGAGCTGCTTGCCCTGGCCCGACGCATAGCGCGCCCGTGCCGACGCGCGCATCTGCTCGACCCACGACGACTGCCCGTGCACCAGCTCCCGCGCCTGCGCGATGTACGCCAGCTCGGTCCATGCCCGGCGCACTTCGCGCTGCAACGTGAGCCGGCGGTCCGCAGCCACGGCCTCGGTGGCCGACGCCGACTGTTGCATGCGCTTGCGCGCCAGTTCGCGCGTGCGTCCGGCCGGGAACTCCTGGCTCACGCCCACCTCGAGCATCGTCATGTCCTCGGCGTCGAGGCTGAACGAGTCGACCGGAACGTTGACCGCACCGAGGCGCAGCTTCGGATCCATCAATTGCCCCTCGGCGATGCCGCGCTCGCGCATCCCTTCGGATTCGGCAGCGAGCTGACGCAGGACAGCGTCACGCTCGACCGCGAGGCGCTCCGCCTCGGCAAGCGAGAGTGCGCGCGCCGGCGGCGCAGTCAGCGCACACAGCAGCGACAGGGCGACCCCGGCGATCACGCGGGATCCAGCAACTGAGTGAGGCCGACGCCGTGACGGCGTCGGATGCAAAGCGATCATGATTCACCTCCCGACGGGAAACTCGGACACGCCCTCGCGGGCGTCGGGCAGGAGGCGGCGCTACTCGATGAAGCGGCAGTAACTGACGGACAGGCTGACCCGGGGTATCGCCTCGGGCACGGCGGACGCGCTGCAATCCGTGGCAATTTTCGTCGCGGGCGCAGGCAGCACGAACGCGACCGGCAGCGCCATNAAAATCACGCCGACGGCGCGAGCGTCGACCCGGGGCTCGTGCGGATAGGAACAGTCGCGGCCATCGCAGCCGCCGGTGCTACCGTGATCGGCATCCGGCGGGCAGTACACGCATGGGTGGCCCGCAGCGCCATCATCGTTCGCCTGGCCGTCATGCGCCATGACGCAAGGCACGACCGCGGCCTGCAGCCACGCGGCACAAAACAACGCCAGCACCCCCCGTGCGAGGGATCGCTGCCGCCGTCGTACCCATGCCAGCCCGAACATCATCTGCGGGTCCACTCTCCTGCGATCGGCGCACCGTACCCCCATGTGACCGCAAACAGCAAGCATTAGTGCCCTAAAACATTGCGATTGCGCAGCGCACCTACCCTGCACTCACAATGTCGGCATGCACCGCAGACTCGCACCCGTACTCATGGCGATCGCGCTGCTGGCGATGGCAGTCCCGGCCTGTCGCAATTCCGACCGGACCGACGACTGGCTGGGAACGGTAGCTGCCGTGGCGAACCCCGCCGGCAGCGGCAGCCGCTTCCCGCACCTCGTCGCAACGGCCGACGGCGCGGTGCTTAGCTGGCTGCAGCCCACGGCAGCCGGCGACTTTGCATTGCGGCACTCCAGCTGGCGTGCCGGCACCTGGAGCCCGGTCGGTACCGTTGCGAACGGCGACGGCTGGTTCGTGAACTGGGCCGACTTCCCCTCGGTGGTGCCGTTGTCGTCGCGGACCTGGGCCGCCCACTGGCTCGAGCAGCGACCCGGCAACGTCTATGCCTACGACGTGCGCATCGCGCTCAGCGACGACGCGGGTACGACATGGTCCGCACCGTTCTCACCGCACGACGACGGCACGCCGACCGAGCACGGCTTCGTCTCCCTGTTCGCGGGCGACGGGCAGGCAATGAGCGCATGGCTCGATGGCCGCCACACGGCCGGTGGCCACGATCATGCCGCGGGCGGATCGGGGGCCATGACCTTGCGCAGCGCGGTACTCGGCGCAAACGGCGTGCAGGCGGGTAGCGGCCTCGAGGTCGACGAGCGCGTCTGCGACTGCTGCCAGACCGATGCAGCCGTAACCGACGACGGCCCGGTGCTCGTCTACCGTGACCGCAACCAGCACGAGGTGCGTGACATCGCGCTGACGCGCTTGCAGGCGGGCGAGTGGTCGGAACCGGTGCACGTGAACGCCGACGACTGGAAAATCGACGCCTGTCCGGTCAATGGTCCGGCGCTCGACGCCCGCGGCACGACGGTGGCCGTGGCATGGTTTACCGCGCCCGACCTGCCGCGCATCCGGCTGGCGTTTTCCGACGATGCCGGGCGCAGCTTCGGGCCGCCGATCGAGGTTGCGCACGGCAACGTGATCGGCAGGGTCGACGTCGTGCTGCTCGACGACGGCCGGGCGGTCGTGAGCTGGCTGCAGTCCGCCACGAACGGTGCCGAGCTGCGTGCCCAACCGTTCTCGCGCGACGGCAAACCGGGCCCGGCCGTGCTGGTGGCGGCTGCCTCGGTACAACGCTCGTCGGGATTCCCACAGATGGTGCGGGCGGGCGACGGCCTGCTGTTCGCGTGGACCGATTCCACCGCATCGCCGCAAGTCCGCACGGCGTTCGCCCGGCTGCGGTGACCCTCCGCGGGCCGGCCCTCGGCCGGTTCCGCTGTGCTAGCATTCCGGGCACTTTTCCCAGTCCCGAGACATCTCCGGAGCCCGACATGTCCAGTTCGGTCAAGCTCGACGTGCCCGCCCAGGGCCAGAAGATCACGATTACCAATGGCCGCCTGCAGGTGCCGGACCAGCCGATCATTCCCTTCATCGAGGGCGACGGCACTGGTGCCGACATCTGGCGGGCGTCGGTGCGCGTGCTCGACGCCGCCGTTGCCAAGGCCTACGGCGGCAAGCGCAAGATCCACTGGATGGAGGTGTACGCGGGGCAGAAGGCCAACGACCTGTACAACACCTGGCTGCCGGACGAGACCGTCGCCGCGTGCCGCGAGTACCTGATCTCGATCAAGGGCCCGCTCACCACGCCGATCGGCGGCGGCATCCGCTCGCTGAACGTGGCGCTGCGGCAGATGCTCGACCTGTACGTCTGCCTGCGGCCGGTGCGCTGGTTCAAGGGCGTGCCCTCCCCGGTCAAGAACCCGGGCAAGGTGGACATGGTGATCTTTCGCGAAAACACCGAGGACATCTACGCCGGCATCGAGTTCGAGGCGGGCAGCGCCGAGAACGAGAAATTCAAGGAGCTGTTCAAGCAGGCCTTCCCCAAGCTGTACGGCAAGATCCGCTTCCCGGACACCTCCGGCATCGGCATCAAGGCCGTGTCGCAGGAAGGCACCGAGCGGCTGATGCGCGCCGCGGTCCAGTACGCGGTCGACAACAAGCGCAAGAGCGTGACGATCGTGCACAAGGGCAACATCATGAAGTTCACGGAGGGCGCGTTCCGTAACTGGAGCTACGCGCTCGCCGAACGCGAGTTCCCCGACCACACCTACACGTGGGACCAGTGGGAGCGCACCCGCGCTGACAAGGGCGACAAGGCCGCCAACGCCGAGCAGGACGCGGCGAAGGCCGCCGGCAAGGTGATCATCAAGGACGCCATCGCCGACATCACGCTGCAGCAGGTGCTGACGCGGCCGGAGGAATTCGACGTCATCGCCACGATGAACCTGAACGGCGACTACCTGTCGGACGCGCTTGCCGCGCAGGTGGGCGGCATCGGCATCGCACCGGGCGGCAACATCAACTACATGACCGGCCACGCGGTGTTCGAGGCGACCCATGGCACCGCGCCCAAGTACGCCAACCTCGACAAGGTGAACCCGGGCTCGGTGATCCTGTCGGGCGAGATGATGCTGCGCTACATGGGCTGGCTCGAGGCCGCCGACGCGATCATCACCGCCATGGACCGCAGCATCGGCCAGAAGACCGTCACGTACGATTTCGCACGGCTGATGGAGGGTGCCACGGAGGTCAAGTGCAGCGAGTTCGGCGATNCGCTGATCCGCAATCTCTAGACCTTGAGCTGTGGGCGTTAGGCTGAGACCGTGAACCTGCCGACCGCCGTGGCGGGCTCACGCGACCAGCTGGTCCAGGACTGCGCGCAGACCCTGGTCGGCATCTTCGCCGACTACAACACCGAGTTCCGCGCCATCACGCGGCGGGCCGGGCAGCGCTTCGAGCTGCGCGACTGGCGCGGCAGCCAGCGCGACGCCGTCGCGCGCATCGAGCTGTACGACAAGTACGTCGAGAACACGGTCGCGACGATGCGCAAGCGCCTCGGCGACGACGGGCAGGAGCGCTCGCTCTGGTCGAGCATCAAGCGGCGCTTCGCCGAGCTCATCGACCCGCTGCCCGACGCCGAGTTCGCCAAGACCTTTTTCAGCTCGGTCACGCGCAAGACCTTCGGCACCACCGGCGTCGACCCCGCGGTCGAGTTCGTCGCACTCGACCTCGACCCGCTCGGCAGCGTCACCACGCACGTCGAGACCAAGGTCTACACCAACCGCGGCTCGGTCGACCTGCTGGTGGAGGAACTGCTGGCCGACTTCCGCTTCCGGGCCCCGTACCGCGACCTCGAGCGCAGCGTCAAGACCGTGACCGACGAGCTGAAGGCTTCGCTCGAGAGCGGCGGTGAACGCCGCACCGTCGAAAAGCTCGAGGTCATCAAGGAAGTCTTCTACCAGATGACGCGCGCCTACCTCGTGGGTCGCCTGTCCGGGCGCGGCTGGACGCTGCCGTTCGTAGTGGCGCTGCGCAACCAGGACAGCGGCGTGGTGGTCGACGCGATCATGCTGGAGGAAGCCACCGTCAGCGTGCTGTTCAGCTTCACGCGCTCGTACTTCCACGTCGACTTGGCGCACGTCGGCGAGGTAGTGAAGTTCCTGAAGGAGTTCCTGCCGCGCAAGCCGGTGAGCGAGCTGTACACCGTGCTCGGCCGCGCGCGGCAGGGCAAGACCGAGCGCTACCGCGAGCTGTTCCGGCACCTGCAGGGCTCCGACGACCAGTTCATCCTCGCGCCGGGCGAGAAGGGACTGGTGATGGTCTGCTTCACGCTGCCGTCCTTCGACGTGGTGTTCAAGCTGATCCGCGACAAGTTCCCGGTGCAGAAAAACATCCTGCGCGAGGACGTGCTGCAGAAATACGAGCTGGTGTTCAAGCACGACCGCGCCGGGCGGCTGGTGGACGCGCAGGAGTTCAAGCGCATCAATTTCCCCAAGGCGCGCTTCGCCCCCGACCTGCTGCACGAACTGCTCACCGAGACGGCGGCGACCGTGCACGACGAGGGCGAGCAGTTGGCCATCGATCACCTGTACATCGAGCGGCGCATGACCCCGCTCAACCTGTACGTGCGCGAGGCCCCGCGCGAACTGGCCGAGAAGGCCGTGCTCGACTACGGCCAGGCGATCCGCGACCTCGCCGTGACCAACATCTTCCCGGGTGACCTGCTGCTGAAGAATTTCGGCGTGACCCGCCACGGCCGCGTCATCTTCTACGACTACGACGAACTGTGCCTGGTGACCGACTGCCGCTTCCGCGAGGTGCCCGAGTCGCGNTACGAGGAGGACGAGATGCTCGCCGAGACGTGGTACTACGTCGGCGAGAGCGACGTCTTCCCGGAGACGTTCATCAACTTCCTCGGCTTCGATGCCCACCTGAAGCAGGTGTTCCTGAACGCACACCGCGAGATCCTCACCGCGGAATGGTGGCGCGGCATCCAGGAGCGACTGCGCGAGGGCGACGTGCTCGAGGTGCTGCCGTACCACAAGCACCGCGTGCGGGTCTTCAGCAGCCTGTAAGCCCATGCGCCGGCCGCCCTGGTGGTTGCTCGTCCTGCTGGTCCTGCTGGCATTCGCCTTCCAGGGCACGCGCGGCATCTGGGAGCCCGACGAGGGCCGCTACACCGCTGCCGGTCTCAACATGCTCGAGCGCGGCGACTGGCTGGTGCCAACGATCGACGGCGAGCACCCGCACCTGACCAAGCCGCCGATCACCTACTGGGCGATCGCCTCCGGAATCGCACTGCTGGGCCACAACGAGTGGGGCGCACGACTGCCCGGCGCCCTCGCCTTCATCGGCACCGGGTTGCTGGTGTTCGGTCTTGGCCGACGCCTGTGCGCGCCGAAGCCCTGGCTGCCGGCGATCGCCTGGTCGCTGTCGCTCGCGCCAATGTTCGCGGCGAACATCGTCTCGACCGACGTGCTGCTGATGTTCTTCGAGACGGCGGCGATGTTCGCATTCGTCGAGGCCTGGGCCCGCGACGGTACCGAGCGCCGCCGCTGGCTGCTCGCGATGTGGCTGGCCTGGGGACTGGCNTTCATGACCAAGGGCCCGCCCGNCCTGCTGCCGCTCGGCGCGATGGTCGCGTTCCTGGCGATCCACGACCGGCCCAAGCTGCGCGGCTTGTTCCTGCCGGCAGGACTCGCGCTGTTCGCGGCCGTCGCCCTCAGCTGGTTCGCGGTCATCGTCTGGCAGCAGCCGGATCGCCTCCGCTACTTCCTGGGCTACGAGGTGTACGACCGCGTATTTACCAGCGTCCACAAGCGCAACGCTGAGTGGTACGGGGGCTTCAGGATTTACCTGCCGGTCCTGCTGGTCGGCGCTTTGCCGTGGTGGGTGCTGGCGGTCGTGGCGGCCGGCGGACCGCGCGCCTTGTGGCCCCGGCTGCGTGACGCCGCCCGGTCGCGCGACCACGAAGTGCTGCTGTTGCTCTACTGGTTGCTGCTGCCGCTGGCGGTGTTCTTCCTGGCACGCTCGCGCCTGCAGTTGTACGTGCTGCCGCTGTTCGTGCCGCTGGCGCTGCTCGCCGCGCGGCCGCTGGCAGGCTGGGCCTGGCTGGACGGCCGGCGCACGGCATGGATCGGCGGGATCACGGCCCTGCTGCTGCTGGCGGCCAAGGGCGCGGTCGCGTACTACCCTGTCGACCGCGACGCGCGCGCCATGGCGGAGCAGCTGCGGCCGGTAGTGCAACAGCTCGCGGTCGAGGAACTCGCGTTCGTGGGCATGCGGCCGTTCTACGGACTCACCCTGTACCTCGACACCGAGGCCGAGGGCGTGCACTTCGAGGGCAGCGGCCTCGAGTACTCGAAATTCCTCGCCGAGGAAACGCTGTGCGACGAGCTGGGCGCCCGCGAGCGCAACCTGTTCGTGGTGAAACGCAGCCGCGCGGCGCCGTTCCTCGCCGCGGTCGCCCGCTGCAGCGAACGGAAGGCGTACGAGGTCGGCAGTTTCGAGGGCGATGGCAACGAACTGGTCCTGTACCAGATCCGGCCCGTCGGCGCGGCACTGCCCCGACCGCCGGGGGCGGCGGCCGGAACGTCGTCAGTCCTGATAATCGAACACCGACTCGAACGGTACACGGAACGCACGTGCGAGCCGGAATGCGAGCTCCAGGGACGGAGCGTATTTCTCGGCCTCGACTGCAATGATGGTCTGCCGCGTGGCCCCGACGCGCTCGGCGAGCTCGGCCTGGGTCAGCCGGGCCGATTCGCGCAGGTGCCGCACGTTGTTCGTCACGTGTCCGCGCTTGCTGGGACCGGTCACGCGCGGTACTGCCAAAGCGTTGCCACCTGCTTGGCAACGTGGCCGGCGAACAGCGTGGTGATGAGCGCGAACACCAGCGTCGGCACCGAACCAAGGTCGAAGCGCGGCAGCAGGTGCCCCGGAAAGGCAGCCTCCGCCAGCGCCTGGATGACGAGCAGGTTGACCAGTACCACCACCACGTAGCCCTCGACGCGCTCGGCGCGGGCCTCGATCGCCAGGTCGCGTTCGTCGCTGACGACCTGGCCGCGCCGCCCGGCCGCCAGCACGGTGGCGATAATCGCGTGCGACGCCGTAAACATCACCACCAGCGTCACGTAGCTGAAGATCATGTGGCGTGCGGCAACCTCGACCACCCCTCCACCGTCCGTCATGCGCATCGCGAAATAGGTCCACACCAGCACGCTTGCGATCAGTGAAGCCCAGGCGAACTTTTCTTGCTCCGGCATCTCGGCACTCTCCGTCCGGTTTTTAGTAAAACATCTTTTACACTGGAGTTCGGCGCAATGTCAAACATTCTTTACATCGCGGTCGCTGCCTGAGCCGCATGCAATGACCGCGGCGCGTTGCCGTTGACGCTCGATCACACGGACGGCGTAATCTCCCCGCAGATCCGCGCCCTGCAGGAACAGACTCGATGCAGCGAAAGATCAGTGCCTGGGTGACGTTGGCCATGCTGCTCGGCGTCTCGGCGGTGGCCTCGGCGCAGGATCTCAACGTGCCGCGTCCGGCAGCCGACATCGAACGTGAGCTCGCCGCCGAGCCGTTCCGCATCGTCGCGGCCGAGATCAGTCGCCCCAAGGCCAAAGGCGACATCACGCTCAAGGCCGACATTGCCTTCTCCGGGCAAGCGCCCTATCGGGTGAAACTGCGCCGGGCCGAGCCGGGCGCCGAGGATTTCAACAACCGCCCCCGCTACGACCTCGCGGCGTACGAGCTGCAGAAGCTGTTCCTCGAGCCCGCGGAGTACGTCGTGCCGCCCACTGCGCTGCGGTTCGTCCCGCTCGCCGAGCTGCAGCCGTACGCCGCCGCGGCGCAGCCCACGTTCCGCGGCTCGGACGAGGTGCTGGTGGTGCTGCAGTACTGGCTGCAGGAAGTGAAGCTCGCCGCCGACCTATACGATGCGGCGCGGTTCGCCGCCGACGCTGGCTACGCACGCCACCTCGGCCAGCTGAACGTGCTCACCTGGCTGATCGAGCACGGCGACTCCAACCTGGGTAATTTCCTGATCTCCAAGGCCGAGCAGGCCCCGCGCGTGTTCTCGATCGACAACGGCGTTGCGTTCGCCTACAACGAGAGCGACCGCGGTCACGCCTGGAAGGACCTGCGCGTGCCTCGCCTGCCGGCCGACACGGTGGCACGGCTGCGCGCCATCACGCCAGCGCAGCTGCAGGAACAACTCGGCGTGCTGGCGCAATGGCGCCTCGACGATGGCCGCTGGATCGCTGTCGACGCCAGCGCGAACCTCGACAGCCGCAACGGCGTGCGTCGCGCGGGCGACGTTGTGCAGATCGGCTTGCGCGAGGGGGAGATCGAGCAGATCGCCCGGCGGCTCAAGCGCCTGCTCGAGCGGATCGACGACGGTGAAATAGGTCTGCTCGAAGGGAGCCCATCATGAGGCGCTTGCGACTCGGACTGCGCCCTGCGCGCGCGACCATCCTGGTTGCGATCGCGGCGAGTGCGCTGGCGCTGCTGACGGCCACCGGCGCCCGCGCCGGCGACCAGACAGCCGAATGGAGCGGCGTGGAGCGCGTGGTCGCATTCGCGGACGTACACGGAGCCTACGAGGAACTGACCGCGTTGCTGCGCTCGACGGGCGTGGTGGATCCCGGCCTGCACTGGGCCGCCGGCCGTACGCATCTGGTGAGCCTCGGCGACCTCCTCGACCGCGGCGCCGACTCGCGCAAGGTCATGGACCTGCTGCTGCGCCTGCAGGGCGAGGCGACGCAGGCCGGCGGCCGCGTGCACGTGGTGATCGGCAACCACGAGGCGATGAACGTGCTCGGCGACCTGCGTTACGTCGACGCCGGCGAGTTCGCCGCGTATGCCGCCGACGAGGATCCCGCCGAACGGGCGCGTCTCAAGTCCGAATGGCTGGCGCGTCAGCCGGGCGCAACAGCGCAGGATTTCGACCTCCGCTTCCCACCGGGTTACTTCGCGCACCGGCGCCTGCTCGGGCCCAACGGGC
>Ga0031656_10001068_pt1 | contig 10263 bp, 5 predicted proteins | sample FrelakmetDIP11DI_FD_55080 | JGI IMG/M metagenome (GOLD analysis project Ga0031656, IMG submission 55080) | Freshwater lake sediment microbial communities from the University of Notre Dame, USA, for methane emissions studies - DIP11 DI | ecosystem: Environmental > Aquatic > Freshwater > Lake >... | reverse complement strand
ATGGTGAGCGGACATTCCCTCAAGCACGTCGCGGCCGCCGTCGCGGGACTCTTCGTTGCGCGCATGCTCTGGCGGCGCGGCCTGCTGTCGCCAACCCCGGCGCATTGAACGCCACGCGCCCGCCCACGGCAGCGAGCAGTGCGATCGACGATCTGTGCACGAGTCGTCTCCTTCGCGGCGGCGGCGGCGACGGCCGCGGTATGCCGCAATTGCTGCTGTAGTATAGGGACTCCCGCAGCTACGAATGACGCGAGAAGCTTTTCTGATGCGATCCAAGGCGAAGACCCTGCTCAAGGGCACGGCGCTGGTGCTGGGCGCCAGTCTGCTCACGTTGCTCGGTGTGCGGGCCTGGAACGCGCATCGTGCCCCTGACCTCGATCTCTGGCACACGTTCGTCCCGGAGGAACTGACCGGCAAGGAGATCGCCGCTACGGACTGGAGCGGGTATCTGGCCGCCGAGGACCGGATCTTCGAAGAGGTCCGCAACGAAGTCACCGACCGCTTGCCGGACGAGGCGCGCACGCCGTCCAACCGCTACTTTGCCGGCAGCCCGATCTATCCCGGCCGCTTCGTCACTGACTGGAACCGGTCCTACGTTCTCGAGCCGGCAGGCGCGCCGGCGGGCGCAGTGGTGTTCCTGCACGGTCTCACCGACTCGCCGTACAGCCTGCGTCACCTTGCGCGCAGCTACCGCGATCGGGGTTTCGTCGCCGTCGCGCCGCGGATGCCGGCGCACGGGACCGTGCCTGCCGCGCTGGCCGAGATCGAGTGGGAGGACTGGTCCGAGGCGACGCGCCTTGCCGTGCGTGAGGCGCGTCGCCGGGCCGGGCCCGGGGTGCCGCTGCACCTGGTCGGTTTCTCCAACGGCGGCGCGCTTGCAATGAAGTACGCTCTGGACGCGATCGGCGACGATCGTCTCGAGCAGGCGGACCGCATCGTGCTGATTGCGCCGATGATCGGCATCACGAGTTTCGCGCGATTCGCCGGCGTGTTTGGCTGGCCCGCGGTTCTTCCTGCCTTCGCCAAGGCCGCGTGGCTTGGTGTGGTGCCGGAATTCAATCCCTTCAAGTACAACTCGTTCCCGATCAACGGTGCGCGGCAATCGTCGTTGCTGACGCGCGCACTGCAGCGCCGGCTCGACGAGTACGCGCGCGACGGGCGCCTGGAGGAGTTGCCCCCGGTGCAGACGTTTCAGTCGCTGGTCGATTTCACGGTCAGCACGCGCGCGATCGTCACCTCGCTCTACGCCAACCTGCCCGCAAATGGCAGCGAGCTCGTGCTGTTCGATCTGAATCGCAACGCGAAGCTCGGGCCACTGATGCGACCCGGCACCAGCAACCTGCTGGCGCGCACGCTGCCCGCACCGCCGCGCAGCTTTCGTACGACGGTGATCACGAACGCGAGCCCGGGCAGCGACGAGATCGTCGAGCGTGTCACCGAGGCCGGCGCGACGACGGAGCAGGTGCGGGCGCTCGGACTGCGTTACCCGCTCGGTGTCTTCTCGCTTTCCCACCTGGCACTGCCATTCCCGGTCAGCGATCCGCTTTACGGGATGCAGCCCGACGACAGCGAGGACTTCGGAGTGCAGCTCGGTGCGCTGGCGATGCGCGGCGAGCGCGGCATCCTGATCGTCAGCCAGGACTCGCTGACGCGGATTGCCTCGAACCCGTTCTTCCCGTATCTGCTCGAACGGATCGAGCAGGGCACGGGCGTCGAGCAGCCTGACGCAGCGCAGGTCGCCCCGGTCAGCGCCGCGGCGCACCCGTAGGCGTCACCGAGATCGGCTCGACCAGGTACGCGTTGATCGCGGCGAGGTCGCTCGGCAGCAGCACGCCGACCGCAGAGCGCAGCCGCACGAGGTTGGTCAGGTAATCGTAACGGGCGCGCGCATAGTCACGCTCTGCGTCGAACAGCTGGCGTCGCGCGGTCAACACGTCGACGTTCGTGCGCTCCCCGACCTCGACGCCGCGAATCGTGGCGCGCACCGCAGTCTCGCTCGACTTGACCGCCTGCGCGAGCGCCTCGACGCGAGCCTTGTCCGACAGTACCGTCAGGTAGGCGTCGCGGGTTGAGCGCTCTGCCGCGCGCAGGCTACCCTGCAGCCGCTGCCTCGATGCGCGGTGCAGATACACCTGCTCGCGGACGCGCGAACTCGTTACGCCACCCGTGAAGATCGGCACGGCCAGCTGCAGACCGACCACGTCCTCGGTGCCGTCGCTGTCGGCCGGACCGCGCGTGCGCGTGTCGAAGGTGCGGTTGGTCACGGTCTCGGTCGCACTCTCGTCGAATTCGCCGGTCGTCGCGAACAAATCCAGCGTCGGCAGGTGGCCGGACTGAGCGATCTTGACGTCGCGCTTGGCAATTTCGACGCCGAGCCGGGACGCGATCACAGACAGGTTCTGCTCGAGCGCTTCGTCGACCCAGGCCTGTTCGCCACGTTGTTCCGGATCTGAAACCGGCAGGTCCTCCTTGGGCCGCGAGAGTTCCGGGTACAACTCGCCGGTGATCTCGGTCAGCAACTCTCCTGCTACGGCGAGCGAGCGCTTGGCGGCGATTACGTTGGCCGAGCCGATGTCCCGCGCGGAGCGGGCTTCCTCGACGTCGATGACGGTGACAACGCCCACTTCGAATCGTCGCTCGGCCTCGCGCAGCTGCTTGACGAACGCGTCCAGTGTCGCTTCCGCAGAGCGCAGCGTCTCGGCTGCCGCGAGCACATCGAAGTAGCGCTGCGACACGCGGACCATGAGGTCCTGCTGAGCGGCGCGATACTCGGCCTCGGCCTGTGCGACGCGCGCATCGGCTCGGCCGAGCCGTTGCCACTGGTCCCAGCGGAACACAGTCTGGCGCAATCCCGCCTGCCATTGCCAGGTATCGGCGCTGATGCGCTGGTCGACGTTGACGATCGCGATTTCCGGCGGCGTGCCCGCCTGGTTGTCGTCGTCGACCGCCTGCAGGAAGGTGCCGCTGCCGTCCCGCTCGCTGGTCTCGATCGAGCCGGCGACCCCGATCTGCGGGAATAGCGCGCCGCGGGCCTGCGGCTTCGCCTCGAGCGCGGCGAGGCGTCGCTGGTCGGCCTCCTGGATCGACGGATCGTTGCGACTCGCCTGCTCGAAAACTTCGAGCAGGTTTGCGGGCGCCGCGGCCTGACCCCACAGTGCTGAAGCAACAGCGCAGGCGATCAACAGGGGCTTCGTTCGCATCGGCACACTCGCGATGGCGGCGCGCCGCGCCACCCTGATTGTTGCAGAATTGTTGCGGAGCCCGCGATCGAGAACGCGGTCTTCCGGCAGCGCAGCCTAGCAGCAAGCCGGGGGAATTCGTATCAGGGGGGGCCTGATGGATTAATTCGACTGACTTCAGGCAAACTCCCGGACCGATGATGCCGCTGGGGTGGCGGCTGAAGAACAACGCTGAATCCATGCAGGTCACCATGATTCGACCGCCGAGCAGAAGCATCGCATCGCTCGCCGTGGCCTTCGCTGCGTGCGCAACTCTTTCTGCCTGCCAGCGCGCGGAGGAGGCGGTTGCCGAGCCGGACGCGCGCCCGGTTCGCTCTCTGACGATCGAGAAGCGGGAGGCAGGCGACGTCGTCGTGCTGTCGGGCCGCATCGCAGCCGAGGACGAGACGGCGATTGCGTTCCGCATTTCCGGCCGCCTGATCGACCGTCCCGTGAACGTCGGTGACCGAGTCCGCAAGGGCCAGGTCCTGGCTCGCCTCGAGCAGATGAACGAGCGCAATCAGCTGCTCGCCGCCCAGGCGGGGCTCAACGCCGCGCGTGCCGAGCTCGTCCGGGCGCGCGACGCCCTGCAGCGCCAGCAGTCGCTGATCGGCGAGGGCTTCACGACCCGGGCCAACCTCGACACCGCCCTGGCTGCCTTCCGCGCCGCGGAGTCGCAGGTCAAGAGCGCGGAAGCCCAGGTGCAGATGGCCGAGGACCTCGTCGGTTTCACGGTGCTCACCGCGGAGTCCGACGGTTCGGTGACCGCGCGCGGCGCGGAGCCCGGCGAGGTGGTGCAGGGCGGCCAGATGATCCTGCGCATCGCGCGCGAGGGCGGCACCGACGCCGTGTTCGAGGTGCCGCCGCAGGTGATGCGGGTCGGCTCACGGCAGACCCCGGTCGAAGTGGCCCTGACCGAGGACCCGCGCATCAAGGCGACCGGGCTCGTCCGCGAAGTCTCGCCCCAGGCCGACCCCATTACCGGTACGTTCACGGTCCGGGTGGGTCTCGAGAACCCGCCGCCCGGCATGCTGCTCGGCTCGGTCGTCTCCGGCCGCATGAAGCTCGCGGGTGAGCAGCTCGTCGTGATCCCGTCCTCGGCACTGATGATCTCGCAGGGCAACCCGGCCATCTGGGTGGTGGACCGCGCCACCTCGACGGTCGTGCTGCGCAACATCAGAATCCTGAGGCACGAGCCCGACTCCGTCGTGGTTGGGGAGGGGCTCGCCCCGGGAGACACGGTCGTGGTCGCGGGCGTGCAGGTTCTGCGCCCCGGCCAGAAAGTCCGTTTGCTGAACGAAGCATCCTAAATGGGCGTCAATCTCTCGGCCTGGGCGCTCAGCCACAGGTCCTTCATCATCTTCGTGATGATCGCGTCCATGGTGGCGGGCGCGGTCTCGTATTCCACCCTCGGCCGCAACGAGGATCCACCGTTCACCTTCCGCACCATGGTGGTGCAGGCCAACTGGCCGGGGGCGACGCTCGAGGAGACGGTCGAGCAGGTCACCGAGCGCCTGGAGCGCAGGCTGCAGGAAGTCGAGAACGTCGACTTCCTGCGCAGCTACACCAAGGCGGGCGTGACCCGTATCTTCGTGAACCTGAAGGGCTCGACGCCGCCCGAGCAGGTGCCGGACCTCTGGTACGACGTGCGCAAGAAGATCGGCGACATGCGCCACACGCTCCCGCAGGGCGTGGTGGGCCCTTTCTTCAACGACGAGTTCGGCGACACCTTCGGGATCATCTACGCCTTCACGGCGGACGGCTTCACCCAACGCCAGCTGCGCGACTACGTCGAGGACGCGCGCTCGCGGCTGCTGCTGCTGCCCGACGTCTCCAAGATCGACCTGCTCGGCGCGCAGGACGAGCAGATCTTCATCGAGTTCTCGGCCGAGCGGTTGGCCGGCCTCGGCCTCAACCAGGCGGCCATCCTTGCCGGGCTGCAGGCGCAGAACGTGGTGCGCCCGGCAGGCGTAGTGCGCACCGGCGACGAGGAGTTCTCGCTGCGCGTGACCGGCGCCTTCGAGTCCGAGGAGGACATCCTCAATAAGAATTTCGTCGCCGACGGCCGGTTGCTGCGGCTGCGCGACATCGCCACGGTGCGCCGCGGCTACGCCGACCCCCCGACGTCGATGTTCCGCGTCAACGGCGAGCCCGCGATCGGGCTCGCCATCGCCATGCGCGACGGCGGGGACGTCCTCGGGCTCGGCACCAACGTCGAGGCGGCCATCCAGGAGATCACGGCCGACCTGCCCTTGGGCATCACGCCGGTGCTGGTCGCGAACCAGCCCGAGGTCGTGGACGAGGCGATCAACGACTTCATGGTCTCTCTCTGGCAGGCGATCGCGATCATCCTCGTGATCAGCTTCGCGTCGCTCGGCGGCCGCGCGGGCCTGGTCGTCGCACTGTCCTTCCCGCTGACGCTCGCGATCGTGTTCCCGGTCATGCAGATCGCGGACATCGACCTGCAGCGCATCTCGCTCGGCGCGCTGATCATCGCGCTGGGGTTGCTGGTAGACAACGCCATGACCACCATCGACGTCGTCACCGTGCGCCTCGCGGCGGGCGACGACAAGGTGAAGGCCGCCAGCTACGCCTACGAATCGGTCGCAATGCCGATGCTGACGGGCACGTTCATCACCGCGGCCGGCTTCGTGCCGATCGGCTTCGCCGCGAGCTCGGCCGGCGAGTACACGTTCTCGATTTTCGCGGTGGTCTCGATTGCGCTGCTGGTGTCCTGGCTCGTGGCCGTGCTCATCATGCCGCTGCTCGCGGTCTGGCTCATGAAGGCGCCCGAGACGGTGTCGACCGAGCTCGGCAAGGGCATGGTCGTGTTCCGCGGACTGCTGGTCGGCGCGATGCGCGCCCGCTGGCTCACCATCGGCGTCACGATCGGCGCGTTCGTGCTGGCGATCCTGGGACTGTCGGCCGTGCCGCGGCAGTTCTTCCCAGCGTCCGACCGTCCCGAGCTGCTCGTGGACCTGGGGCTTGCTCAGAACTCGTCGATTTATGCGAGTGAGCGCGCCGTGAACGAGTTCGAAGCGATCCTCGCAAAGGACGAAGACGTCGCGAGCTGGAGCACCTACATCGGCCAGGGCGCGATCCGCTTCTACCTGCCGCTCGACGTCCAGCTGCCGAATCCGTTCTTCAGCCAGCTCGTCGTCATCGCCAAGGACGTGGACGCACGCGAGCGCCTGCAGCCGCGACTCGAGCAGCTGCTGGCGGAGAAGTTCCCGCAGGCGCTGACGCGAGTTGCGCCGCTCGAGCTCGGTCCGCCGGTCGGCTGGCCGGTGCAGTACCGGGTGAGCGGGGCCGATCTCGACAAGGTACGCGGTATCGCACTCGAGCTCGCGCAGCTCATGGCGACCGACCCGAACCTGCGGCGCATCAACTACGACTGGATGGAACCGGCCCGGGTGGTGCGCATCGTGATCGACCAGGACCAGGCGCGACTGCTCGGGCTCAGCACCGACGCGGTCGGCTCGGCCATCAACTCGGCGATCTCCGGCGTCACGGTCACCCAGGTGCGCGACGACATCTATCTCGTCAACGTCGTCGTGCGGGCGACCGGCGAGGAGCGCGTGTCGATCACCACGCTGCGCAACCTGCAGATTCCGCTGGCTGCGGGTCGGACCGTGCCGCTCAGTCAGCTCGCGACGCTGTCGTTCGACCAGGAAACGCCGTTGATCTGGCGTCGCGACCGCGTGCCTACGCTGTCGGTCCGTGCCGATGTGGCGCCGGGTGTGCTGCCCGAGAGCGTGGTCTCCAATCTCGGGCCCGGGATCGCCGAGTTGAATTCGAAACTGCCGCCGGGCTACGAGGTCGCCGTGGGCGGCACGGTGGAGGAGAGCGCCAAGTCGCAGGCCTCGGTGTTCGCGGTGGTACCGATCATGGTGCTGCTGATGCTGTCCTTCCTGATGATCCAGCTGCACAGCTTCAGCCGCATGGGTCTGGTGCTGGCGATGCTGCCGTTATGCATGATCGGCGTCGTGGGTGGCCTGCTGCTCGCCAACCGGCCGCTCGGCTTCGTCGCGATCCTCGGCATCCTGGCGCTGCTTGGCATGATCGCCCGCAACGCCGTGCTGCTCATCGAGCAGATCGATTTCGAGCGCAAGGCGGGCCTCAAGCCCTGGGACGCGGTGATCACGGCGACGCTGTCGCGCTTCCGGCCGATCTTCCTGACGGCGATCTCGACGGTGCTCGGCATGATCCCGATCGCCGGCACGGTGTTCTGGGGCCCGATGGCTGTGACCGTCATGGGCGGCCTGTTCGTCGCGACGCTGCTGACGCTGATCGTACTGCCGGTGCTCTATGTGGCTGCCTTCCGCATCGGCCCGGACGACCCGCCGGACTCGGCGCCCGAGGCGCAGGCATCGGGGACTGCCTGATATCAGCTGACACATAGCAATGCTATCTTTATCGAGTTGACGGCAGAACGGTGAGCAGAGGCGACCCGGCTGCGACCCGCGCGGGATTCCGAAGAACCAACACGAGGCACTGAGCAATGGCCGAATCCACAGTCCAGAAGCTTGCACTGCCAGCGCTGATCGCGATGGTGGTCGGTTCGATGATCGGGTCGGGCATCTTCACGCTGCCTTCCCGGTTCGCCGGGGCCACCGGCGTCTACGGCGCGCTGATCGCCTGGATCATCGCCGCCGGCGGCATGCTGATGCTGGCGTTCGTCTTCCAGACGCTGGCGGCACGCAAGCCCGACATTGATTCCGGCATCTTCGCGTACGCCAAGTACGGCTTCGGCGAGTACTGGGGCTTCGCCGCGGCGGTCGGTTTCTGGATCGGCACCTGCGTCGGCAACGTCTCCTACTGGGTGCTGATCAAGTCGACGCTGGGCGCGTTCTTCCCGGTGTTCGGCGACGGCAACACGCTCACGGCGGTGGCCGTGGCCTCGGTGCTGGTCTGGGCCTTCCACTTCCTGATCCTGCGCGGCGTGCAGGGCGCAGCGGGCATCAACAAGATCGTCACGATCGCCAAGATCGTGCCGCTGCTGCTGTTCGTCGTGGTGCTGCTGTTCAACTTCGACGGGCAGACGTTCTACGACAACCTCTGGGGCGGCCCGGAGACGGAGAAGACCTTCAGCTCGATCTGGACTCAGGTCCGCCAGACCATGCTGGTGACCGTGTTCGTGTTCATCGGCGTCGAGGCGGCGAGCGTGTATTCGCGCTACGCCACGAAGCGCGAGGACGTCGGTCGCGCCACGGTGCTCGGTTTCCTGATGGTCACGGCGCTGCTGGTCGCGGTCACCGTGCTGTCGTTCGGCGTGCTGCCGCGCGAGGAGATCGCCATGATGCGCGCGCCGTCGGTGGCGGGCGTCATGGAGAGCATGGTCGGGCCGTGGGGCGCGAAGTTCATCAGCGTGGGCCTGATCGTTTCGGTGCTCGGCGCCTACCTCGCCTGGTCGCTGCTCGCCGCCGAGGTACCCTACCTCGCCGCCAAGTACGGCCTGTTCCCCAAGTACTTCGAGAAGACCAACGAGGCCAAGGTGCCGGTCAACGCGCTGCTGCTCACCAACATCGTGGTGCAGGGCTTCCTGATCGTCACGATGTTCACGGACTACGCGTTCCGCCTGTCCCTCGAACTGACTAGTGCCCTCACCCTGATTCCGTACCTGCTGGTCTGCGCGTACGGCCTCAAGCTCGCCGCGACCGGTGAGACCTACGAGAAGGATTCGAGCGCCCGCAACAAGGAGTTGATCGTCGCGGGGATCGGGACCTTCTACTCGGCGCTGATGATCTACTCGGGCGGCCTCAAGTACGTGCTGCTCTCGGCGTTGATCTTCCTGCCGGCCACGCTGCTGTTCTGGCGCGCCCGCAAGGACGCCGGCAAGCAGGTGTTCACCCAGAGCGAGACGATCCTGTTCGCGCTGATCGCGATCGGCGCGGTGATTGCGCTGTGGGCGCTCGGCACCGGACGGATCGCGATCTGACCGAAACGGCCCAGGCCGGCGAGGGCTGAGCGCCCGACGCCGGCCTGCCTGCAACCCATGAAACGGAGTGACGGAAATGCCTGACAAGACTCCTGCCTTCGGCGTCCATTCGGAAGTCGGCCAGCTGCGGCTCGTCATGGTCTGCGCGCCGGGCCGCGCCCACCAGCGCCTGACGCCGTCGAACAACGACCGCCTGCTGTTCGACGATGTGATCTGGGTCGAAACCGCCAAGCGCGACCACTTCGACTTCATGCAGAAGATGCGCGACCGCGGTATCGAAGTGCTGGAAATGCACAACATGCTGGCCGAGACCGTCGCGATCCCCGAAGCGAAGAAGTGGATCCTCGACAACCAGATCACCGCGAACGAGGTCGGCATCAGCCTGATGGCGGAGACGCGCGCCTACCTCGAGACGCTCGACAACCGCGCGCTCGCCGAGACGCTGATCGGCGGCCTCTCGACCTATGACGTGCCGGACGACTTCGGCGGCGAGCAGCTGAAGCTCGCGCGCGAGGCGAATTCCGGTGTGGCCGAGTACCTGCTGCCGCCGCTGCCGAACACGCTTTACACGCGCGACACGACCTGCTGGATCTACGGCGGCGTCACGCTGAACCCGCTCTACTGGCCGGCCCGGCACGAGGAGACCATCCTCACGACCTCGATCTACAAGTTTCACCCGCGCTTCGCCGGCAAGGTGAAAGTGTGGTGGGGCGATCCGACCAAGCACTGGGGCCTCTCGACGCTCGAAGGCGGCGACGTGATGCCGGTCGGCAAGGGCATCGTCCTCATCGGCATGAGCGAGCGCACCTCGCGCCAGGCGATCGAGCAGGCCGCGGCGGCGCTCTTCAAGCAGAAGGCGGCCGAGCGCGTGATGATCTGCGCGATGCCGAAGCTGCGCGCGGCGATGCACCTCGATACGGTGTTCACGTTCGCCGATCGCGACTGCGTGCTGCAGTACCCGGACATCATGGACCACGTACAGACCTTCTCGCTGTATCCGTCGGACAAGCCGAGCGGCATCGAGATCCGCAAGGACGAGGGGCGTTTCGCGGACGTCGTGGGCAAGGCGCTCGGCGTCAAGAAGATGCGCATCATCGAGACGGGTGG
>Ga0031656_10001067_pt1 | contig 10264 bp, 7 predicted proteins | sample FrelakmetDIP11DI_FD_55080 | JGI IMG/M metagenome (GOLD analysis project Ga0031656, IMG submission 55080) | Freshwater lake sediment microbial communities from the University of Notre Dame, USA, for methane emissions studies - DIP11 DI | ecosystem: Environmental > Aquatic > Freshwater > Lake >... | reverse complement strand
GTAATCTTTGCTTGGGTAGCCTGCATTGATCCCAACTAATCGAGTGTCCACCCAATATGGGAAGGGAACCACATAAGCATTATCTGCCGACCCTGTGGATTCCGCGAATCCGCGGATAACTTTCCCGATCTCCGAAGTGTTCCAGGCTCCCGCCATGAATTGATCATCAAATGTCTTAAATACAAGCCGGAAATTTAATACGGCAGTCCATATCAGCAGAATGACGCCCATCAGGATAACCAATGTCCTGCCAAACTTACCTCCCATCCGTTTCCACATGCTTTCCAGGGCGCTTACGATACCGATCGCGGCAATTACAAATACCGGGAGAATAGCCGCCCCAGTCCGGTTGAGCGAAGGATTCTCCGCAGGAAATGCCAGCGATAGGATAGATGGCATCATTAAAAGCGGGATTGAAAGAACAAGGAATAAATCCACCCAACTCCGCTTTTTGATATATCGAAGTATGACCACTATCAACCCCAGGAAGAAGAAAGCGCCGGTTAAATAATCAAGGGCAGGCCGGTGGGGAATGGAGTGGACCCAGATCTCACCATTATCGTAAAAGAACATGATCATTGCCTTCCAGGTGTTGGAAAGGAAGATCTGCAGAGCTGGTCCCGGTAATGGGGATTCAGATCCTGAAATTCGACTGAAAGCCCTGATACTGAAACCGGCTGGATCCTCAATGGCATACCTGAAAAGTGGAATGAAAACTGCGAAAGCAATTCCTCCCAGGATGGCCAGGGTAAGGAGTGTCTCTTTTCGTTTTCCCTTTGAAACCGGATGAAGAAGATAGAGAAAGAATGCGAATAAAATCACAACCGGGATGAACCGCGCAGGGCTGTACCCGTGAACTCCGAATCCCACCGCCAGTCCGGATAGGATGATCAGGTTCCGGTCTTGTTTTCGCAGTCCCCGGATCAGGAAATAGATCGCTGGTATTGCAAAAAATGGGTAAAGTGGGAATCGCAGCCCGATACGCGAAATGACGTTTGGCCAATAAGCGATGCCGGCCAGGAGCAATGCTGCCAATCCTACATTCCTATTCGCCACTTCTTTACCGGTGAGGTATATGAAAGGAAGGGTGAGAAGACCAAGGAGAGCTGTTCCCAACTTTAAACTGATGAACGATAAACCTGTCTTCAACCAGACGGCAATCGCTGCAGTCAAATACATCTGCACGAATTCCCTGCCGGTATTTCTTGGAAAGAAGATCGAATACTGTCCGTTGAGAATATCACCTACATCAAGGAGTTTCTCGGCTTGGTCGCTGAACATTTCTCCTGGAACCTGGTTTAAACGGTAGAACCGGTAAAAAGTCACAAGAAGGACCGATAACAGAACCAGGACTGCCCATGGGGTGATTTTGATTGTAAAGAGCGTTTTGTCTCTATTATGAAAGATTCGCTTCCACCAGGGTTCACCATCACCCCGGATCCATAAAGCAGAAAGGAGAAACCCCAACCCTGAAACCCACAATATCAGGTTGATTCCGGTAAACCGGTTTCCACCAAAGGCAAAAAACGAAAGCATTAATAATAAAATGCTTAGAAGGAAGGGAATTCTCCGGAAGTCGGTTAAAAACGTTTGTTCAGAGTCTTTTCGTAATGCAGGTAGACCCCATTCATTCGTCAGGATGGCAGCAATAGCCATGAAACCTGCGAATAAATACAAACCCACGGCTCCTTTGATGCTGGGATTGGGAGGCTCCATTAATGTTTGTGCAATCAAGACGAGAATCAGCGCGCAAAAAGTTTTCCAGGGACCCAGGTGAAAGGATGAACGGGACATTTTTTCCTCATCATAGGACTGAGGATTAATCGTTTGTTTACCGGTTGCCGCGATGGATTCAATTTCCGGATTTTTTGAATCAGGCAATATTACTGGAGGTGATTTTTTCCAGAATTGTAATTTCGCGATTAAAAGGTCAAGAATACTGGGTTCTTTCATGATGATTATTTTCCCGGGCTTTGGATAATTTTAGATGAAACTGGAATTTCTGTTCACCTTTATTCGGATGCAATTTTATGCGTGAAATAGAAGGAATATGAACCCAGCGGCTGTCTTTCAGCTTCAGTATAATACTTGCGAATTAATACCATGGTGAGTGCCAGGTTCCATCGCGCAGGAACCAGGATCCACATTCGAAAGAAAAAATGGCAGATCAAGGAAGGTAAACCGAAATAATGACCCCATTCAAGTGCTGCAAGAGCGTTTGGAGAAAAGTAATCCCATTGATCCTCAATCACAAATCCTTGTTTAAGAAGACGCTCTTCCCAAACGAGGCGAGAATCGCAATGATGATGGCGGGAAATGCGGTTGAAAAAAGAACGGTAGCGTTCGGCCAGCCGGCGGATTCCGATCCGATCCAACCTGTTGGAAATTGAGAGGTTACTTAGAAAGTTCTGATTTGGAACGCAGAAGATAAATGGGGCTCCCGGTTTCATAACCCGGGCAAGGTCTTTCAAGACAGGCTCAAGATCCGGTATATGTTCCAGGACAGAATTACTGACCGCGCTTGAAAAGAAACCATCTGGAAATGGAATCGTTTTCCCATCGCCTTGTATCACTAGATCGTATTTCCCGTTTTTCCTCGCCAATCGCACAGGACCTGCCCAGGGATCCAATCCGACAGTCACTTTTGTGTTGAACGCGACGCTCGAAAAGTGGCCATCTCCGCAGCCCAGGTCGAAGCTCGGTTCAGGCAGATCCAAATCCTCATATACCCGTGATTCCACCGCCCTTAGCAATCCGCGAAAATACGGGAGCGAAGAGATATTCAACCACAGATAGTCTTTCTTAGATTCGTTCAACTGACGTCAATCTCCTTACGTATCTCTTCGAAGAGAGTTTCATATTCTTCTGCGATCAATTCCGGGTCGTAGATCTCTTTGAATTTTGCAGAAGGGACAACCGGTCGATTCCTATCCGCAAGGATATTGACCACAGCAGCGGCGAGTGCTTTTGAATCTCCAATAGGAATGATCCTTCCCATCCCGTACCGAATGACCGGTTGCCTGACACCCGGCAAATCGGATGCAACGCAGGGAACGCCATTCATCATGGCTTCAATTTGAACCAGGCCAAACGCCTCAGTTGAATTCAAGCTGGGGAGAACGAGCAGGTCGATATTCGGGTAGAACTTAGCCATCTCTTTTGGATTGAGCACACCCAGGTAACGCCAGTGTGCTTTCATCTCGTAATCCTTCACGATATCTTTCAGACGGTTGAAATAGGCTTCTTCACCGATGATATTCTGGTAAGGACCTGCAAATTGGACGAGCGCGTTGGGATATTTTTTTAGAATATCAGGCATTGCATCAAGAAGAACTTCGACCCCTTTTTCAGTGGCAAACCTGGCGGCCATACCAATTACTGGGTGATGGTTTTCCGGATTGTGAATTTTGGCGAAATTCTTGATCTCTGTTTTACTTACCTCTGGTAGCTCAACCGGTGGTGGAATGACATGAAGTTTACTCAGGTACCTCTTTAAATAATCCGAATTCTCAGCATAATCCTTGGTATAGGTAACGATCCGGTGAGTCCAAATCGCAGCAAGGTTATTAGCAATTTTTACCGCCAGGTTCGCCAGTTGGGAGATAGGTCCGGGTGGCATGAGTAAATCACAGTGATAAGTGATCACTGTTGGTTTGTGTTGCAATTTCCCTCGCAGAGCGATCCCCGCCGCGTCAATTTGCGGAAGATGCAGCAGGATTACATCATTTTCGCGGACTAAAAGGCTTGCCTTGATCCCGAAGGAAGGCATGACCACCCCTTTACTGAGTCTGAACGCAACCGGAACGCGGATGATTCGCACGCCGTCCTGAGTTTCTTCCAAAGGAAGGTTTTTCTCATACTGGGAAGTCAAGATCGTAACCGCATGCCCCCGTCGCACCAATGCTCTGGCAAGTCTTTCCGCATAGATCGTCAGTCCGCTGGTATGCGGCCGGTAATAGGTAAGAACGATAAGAATCTTCATGGACTTTTTATTTGCTAGAACAGGTTTTTATTCGCCATAACCCAATCGAAAAGCCTACGAATACCCTCTTCCACCCCAATTTTTGGCATCCAATCCAATTCTTGCCTGGCTTTGCGGATATCGGAAACAAAAACTTTTTGATCCCCTGGTCGCCAATTTCCCCATTTCACCTTCAGTGGGTGCCCCAAGAGTTTTTCAAGGATCGGTGAAAATTCATTCCAGACCGAAATGACATTCCCAGACCCACCTCCGATATTGTAAACATTGCCTATGGAGGTTTCCCGTTTTTTTGCGGCAGCATCATACGCATCTAAAAGGTCTTCCACGAAAAGCAGGTCGCGGATTTGTTTTCCGTCACCATAGATTGAGATTGGCCGCCCGAGCACCGCAGCGATGACAAACCATGCCACCCACCCCTGGTCTTCTATCCCGAATTGGCGGGTGCCGAAAATACAGCTTTGCCGAAAAACCACTGTCGGTAAACCATAAATTCGGGAGTAATCACGCACATACTGATCCCCGCTACCCTTCGAGCATCCGTAAGGTGAATGAAAATCAAGGGGCTGCTCCTCATCCATGCCATCCGGATAATCCCTGTAGCGGTATCGGGTGGCATCTTCTACAATGGCAACGTCATTCATTTCACCATACACTTTATTAGTTGATGCATAAATAAATAAAGGATTACGGCGCGATTCCCGGGCTGCTTCGAGGGTATTGAACGTACCCAGGGCATTGATTTCAAAATCTTCACGAGGTTTGATAACAGAAGTGGTAACAGCCACCTGCGCTGCCAGGTGCACGATGATATCAGCGTCCCTTGCTGCGTCATTGATTGCGGCAGCATCACGCACATCACCCGTGATCAGCTTGAAGGCATTGTCCCCGAATGTTTCTCTCAACCATTGCAGGTTCAAACGCGAACCAGCCCGGGAGAGGTTATCGAAAATGGTTACTTTTTCGTTTCGTTTTAATAATCGCGCGGTATAGTTACTTCCAATGAAACCGGAACCACCGGTAATCAGGTAATTCTTAGACATGTGATTGCTCCATAGTGATTTCATCGGGGGGCTGTTTTAATCCGAGGTCGTGCATCAAACTGGAAATGGATTTTCCGGAATTGGCAAGCCCATATAAACCGAAGACTCCATTTACGATGATATTCATAAGGTGGACGGAAATCGCGTAGGCTAATGCGTTGGCGGGATCAATATTGAAAAGTGAAAAAGCTGCGATTGTGGAGGCTTCCCATACACCAATAGAAGCTGGTGCAGATGGTATCGCGATCCCCAATGCAATGATCCCCAACGCCAGGGCGCACCACCATAATTGAGCCTCAGGAACAAATTGCAAAAGAAGAACATAGACTTCGAATATTGCGACCGCCCAGGAAAATAACATCAATCCCAGGCTGGAAATGAATTGGATCGGATTTCTCAATGCGCTCAACCCCAGGAAAAATGCATCCACCTGGGGGAGGACATGGTTTCGAACAGTCTCATTCCTTGAACCGATTTTAATAACCCAGGCTTCCACAGGTCTCCTGTTTCGGGCAATAATAAAAAGGGCAACGAATCCAATTAAAACCACTGAAAGGGTTGTGATCGCAACCGGTCCCGCCCAGCTCAAGCCAAGCGCATATGGAAGCATGGAAAGCAGCAAGCCGGCAGCGATCGCCAGGTCAAAGGACCGTTCGATAATAATCGTTGAAAGTACTCTGACAGCACCCAAGCCGGTCTCACCCCCAAGTAGAAGTGCCCTTCCCAGCTCTCCCATTCGAAATGGCAGGAAATTATTGATCAGGTAGCCTTCATTCATGGCAATAAAAGCCTGCCAGAGGGTTGCCTTTTTTTCAAGTAAAATCCTCCACGCCCCTGCCCTGGCAACTAGAGAAATCAAATAGAGAGTTAAACCTGCAATCAAATAGGGAAGCTGGATACTCTTGAATGCGAGTTCCAGACCTTCCATATTAATGACCTTTAATACGAAGTAGATCGCCACACCGCTAATGATTACACCTGGTAACCAGCGTTGAATTTTAAGTGAAGCGATCCTTGTCCTTAAACTCACTCTTCCTCCAGGCGTAGAACTGCCATGAAGGCTTCTTGGGGAATTTCCACATTACCCACCTTTTTCATCCGCCGCTTCCCTTTTTTCTGTTTCTCCAGCAATTTTTTCTTGCGGGTGATATCTCCACCATAACACTTGGCGAGAACATCTTTCCTGAGTGCCTTTACATTCGCCCTCGAAATGATTCGCCCATCCGCCGATGCCTGGATCGCCACATCATATAACTGCCTGGGAATCAATTCCTTTAATTTCGTAACAAGACGTTGCCCTTTATGATAAGACTGGTCACGATGGACTATGGCAGCCAGCGCATCCACAGGTTCACCCCCCACTAATACTTCAAGTTTTGTAAGATCACCGGGTCGGTAACCAAGGAATTGATAATCCATTGAAGCATATCCGCGCGTCCGGGATTTGAGCTCATCAAAATAGTCCACGATGATCTCAGAAAGGGGGATCTCAAAGTTCAACTGTACACGATTGGGAGCCGGGTAATCCTGGTTTGAAAAGACCCCGTGTTTTTTGGTTGTTAATTCCATGATCGGACCGTAGAATTCCGTGGGGGAAATAATCTGAAGACGCATCCAGGGTTCCCCAATTTCCACAACCTGGGCTTGGTCCGGTAATTTCGCCGGTGAATCGATTGTGATCGTTTCGCCATCGATCAATTTGACCTGGTATTCCACCGAGGGAGCAGTGACCACGATATCCATATCGTATTCCCGTTCCAACCGCTCCTGGATGATCTCCATGTGAAATAGTCCCAGAAATCCGCAGCGGAAACCGAAATTTAGCGCCTGAGAAGTTTCAGGCTCGTAATTGAGAGAGGCATCATTCAGTTGGAGTTTTTCCAGCGATTCTTTCAAATTCTCATAATCTGCGCCTTCAACCGGGTAGATCCCCGCAAATACCATCGGTTTGGGGTGACGATAACCGGGAAGCGGCGCTGAGGCTGGAACGCTTACGTGGGTGATCGTATCTCCGACCCGGCATTCGCGGACAGTTTTCAATCCGGTGGCGATGTAACCAACATCCCCTGCTTCCAGCATTCCGATGGGTCGCATATCCGGGCCGAAAATACCGATCTCGACCGGTTTTAGATCTATTCCAGTGATCATCAACCGCAGCATATCCGTTGGCTGGATGGTTCCCTGAATCAGTCGAATGTAAGCGATCACACCTTTATAGGAATCATAGTGAGAGTCAAAGATTAACGCTTGAAGGGGATTTTCGTTGTGCCCTACAGGGTAGGGAATCTTTTCAACAACATCCTCTAAAACCTGCGCTACGTTGGTCCCCTCTTTGGCTGAGATTCGTAAAATGGATACAGCTGGAACACCAAGAAGCGCTGAAATATCCTCAGCTATAACATCCGGTTGCGCAGAAGCCAGGTCGATTTTATTGATAATCGGCAGAATGGTCAGGTCGGCATCGAGTGCGAGGTAAAGATTAGCAAGGGTTTGTGCTTCGATCCCCTGGGTAGCATCGACAATAAGTAAGGCGCCCTCGCAGGCAGCCAGGGCGCGGTTAACTTCATAATTAAAATCTACGTGCCCGGGGGTATCGATTAAATTGAGTTCGTAGGTCTGACCATTCTTTGCCTGGTAATTCATTCGCACCGCGGATGCCTTGATGGTCACCCCTTTTTCGCGCTCAAGCTCCATCGAATCCAGGATTTGATCGACCATCTGCCTGTCCGAAACAGTACCCGTGATCTGCAGCAACCGGTCAGCCAGGGTTGATTTCCCATGGTCGATGTGGGCGATGATCGAAAAGTTCCGGATGTGGTCAGTCGTCATGACGCTCGCTAGTATACCCCATTTTATTTCTCGTCCTTTTTCCCCGCTGGAGCCAGAGCATCATGAATTAAAACATCAAAATCTACTCTCCCGACCCCGGCCGCGCCTAGGAATAGCAGGAATTCCCTGTTTCCTTTAGGTCCCAGGAGGGGGGAAGCGATCAATCCAAGGATCGAGAAACTTTCATCCCGGGCATCTACCATCACCTTTTCAAGTACTTGCTGGTGAATTTTAGGGTCACGGATGACTCCCTTTCCCCTTGCAGCTTCCTCCCGTCCGGCTTCAAACTGCGGCTTAACCAGAAGGATCACCTTCCCTTCGTCACCAACCAATATTCGCCGGAAAACCGGCAGGAGAATTAGGGATGAAATGAAAGATAAATCCACGGTTACGAGGTCTATTTTTTCAGGGAGTTCAGCCAGGTTCCTGGCATTGCATTTTTCCATAACGACCACCCTGGGATCGTTCCGCAGCTGCCAGTGCAAGATTCCATGACCGACATCCACAGCATAGACCTTAGCCGCGCCGTGCTGTAACATGCAGTCCGTGAAACCTCCCGTGGAAGCCCCCAGGTCCGCGCAAACTTTACCGGAAAGATTGAGTAATGAAAATGCAGCAAGCGCTGATTCTAGTTTTTCTCCACCCCTGGAGACAAACCGTGGACCATATTCAATTATTACCTCGTCAAGTATGGAGACAATGTCTGAGGGTTTTAAAGCCAGTTTTCCATTAACTTTCACTTGCCCGGCCATGACCAGTTTCTGAGCCAGGCTTCGGCTTTCGGTTAATCCTTTTTCTGCCATCAGGATATCGAGCCTGATTTTTTTCATGATTGAATTTTACTTTGGAATGAGATCCCCCAATTTGAACGAAACCGGTTCAATCGGTTTATGATATTATTTAATTCATGTTAAAAGCGATACTTAAATCCATGCGACCCCGCCAATGGACAAAAAATGTTTTTGTCCTGGCCCCCCTGGTCTTCGACCGGCAGCTCACAAATATCGATGCCCTCGTTCGCTCGGTGGCCGGCATGCTGTTATTTTGTTTGATTTCCAGCTGCGTATATATTTTGAACGACATAATGGATCTTGAATCTGACCGGGCACACCCGGAGAAGAAAAAACGTCCAATCGCATCTGGTGCACTCCCGATCAAGACTGCAATCCTGGTTGTTATCTTGTTATTGGTACTGACCATTCCACTATCTTTCCGGCTTTCCACCGCCTTCGGGATTATCGCATTGGTCTATTTTGGGATCAATTTTGCATATTCCACCTGGTTAAAACACATTCCCCTGATCGATGTGCTTATCATTGCTGCATGCTATGTTCTCCGGGTTGCGGCCGGGGTTGTTCTGATAACAGTCGAGCGGTTTTCTCCCTGGTTGTATATCGTGACCACCCTCTTCGCCTTATTCATCGGTTTTGGAAAACGCCGCGCAGAGCTATCGCTTCTTAATACCGACGCAAAATCTCACCGCCGAGTTTTGGATGGCTATTCCATCCCCCTGCTAGACCAGCTCATCACGATCGTTTCCGGTACCACTGTAGTCGCTTACAGCCTCTATACCTTCACAGCTCCTAATGTCCCTTCCAATCATGCGATGATGCTTACCATCCCATTTATTTTGTACGGAATTTTCAGATATCTCTGGCTGATCAGCGTCAAGAGCGCCGGTGGGGCACCGGAGGAACTGGTTTTTACCGACCGCCCACTACAGGCAACCGTGGCTCTCTGGGGATTATCTGTTCTGGTGATTTTTTACCTTTTCTAATTCTATGCCCTCCACTTCATCCCATTCTCCCGGAAAAGCGATCCTGTTTGGTGAACATGCGGTTGTCTACGGTCAACCTGCCATTGCTGTACCGGTTCTTCAATTAAATGCCACCACGTATGTCCTAGCCAATCCAATCGGGAAACCGGGTGAAGTGTCAATCGAAGCGCCTGATATCGGATTGTTTGAAATGCTTTCTGCTTTGGGTAAAGAGAATCCGATAAAATCCGCCATCAATGAAACTCAAAAAGTTCTAAAGATAGATCACCTCCCGGCCTGTAAGATCAGTATTGTTTCTACCATTCCAATTGCCAGCGGTTTGGGGTCNGGCGCAGCAATCACAATATCCTTGATTCGGGCACTTTCGAAATTCCTTGGACAAGAATTACTGGATTCAGATGTCAATGCTATCGCCTTTGAGGTAGATAAGTATTATCACGGAAATCCATCAGGGATTGACAACACGGTCATCACCTACGAAAAACCGATCTATTTTATTAGAGAAAACCCCTTTGAGATCATCAAACCAATGTTTCCAATTAATTTGGTCATCGCTGATACGGGGATAAAAAGTTCAACCCGCGAGATGGTAAATGGTGTCCGCCAGCGTTGGTCAGCTGATGAAATCAAATACGG
>Ga0031656_10001062_pt1 | contig 10288 bp, 8 predicted proteins | sample FrelakmetDIP11DI_FD_55080 | JGI IMG/M metagenome (GOLD analysis project Ga0031656, IMG submission 55080) | Freshwater lake sediment microbial communities from the University of Notre Dame, USA, for methane emissions studies - DIP11 DI | ecosystem: Environmental > Aquatic > Freshwater > Lake >... | reverse complement strand
GCAGAGCTGGACCGAAACGCTGAGCGACCTGGTGAAGTCCGGCAACTTCAACGTGTTGCTCAGCAACGAATATTCGAGCTGCGTGCACATCGCGCGCGCAAGATGCCTGGGCCTGTCGGTCGATCGCGGGCCGGTGCAGAAGCCCTGGAATGGAACGGTCCCTTACGATGTCCTGGTCTGGATCGACAGCGACATGGTGTTTCGCTCCCGGGACGTCCTCGACCTGATCCAGGCGACGGAACGGTACCCGGTCGTGTCCGGGCTCTACATGATGGATGACCGGCAGCACTTCTGCGCCGTCGAGAAGTTCGATACGGAATATTTCATCAAGAACGGCCACTTCGAGGCGCTGACCGCGACCCGCATCAGCGAATGGACCAGGCAGACCGGCAACCCTTACCTGCCGTGCGTCTTCGTGGGGCTGGGTTTCTGCGCGTTCCGCCATGGAATCCTCGAGGATCCCCGGCTCAAGTACCCGTACTTCTATTCACCGGTGCAAACCATAAAGTCGGGTCGTGCCGATGTTCCGGAGTACCGGGATCTTGTCAGCGAGGACGCCTCGCTGTTCCATAACCTGATCGAGGCGGGGCTCATTTCCAGCATCATGGTGAAGACAGACCTGCGCGTCGGTCACGAGAAATCGACGATTCTCTGATCGCCTGCCGCTCGATCACTGCTGCCGCGCGGCGATGCATCGAGGATGCGGATGCCCGGCGTGCCGGGCTTTTCTTTTTTCGAGGCCTCCGTCACTCTGCGGACGCCATCCTTCTCGGTACGTAGGGGCGCCAGGCTGCTCGTAAGTGAAAAGCCGATGAAACTTGCCAGCTTCGAAGCGATTGCCCGGGCGCTTGACGATGCCGGGGTGCGCTATCTGGTTGCCGGCGGATTGGCGGTCAATGCGCACGGCTATCTGCGCTTCACGAAGGACGTCGACATTGTCGTGCAAAATGAAGTCGGCAGTCGGCCGGCCGCAGGATCATCTGGACGTCGAGAACCTGCGTATCATCGAGAGCGACGATGACAGATGAAGCACCGCAGCGCGATCCGCCGATCGACTGGCGCCTGACTACCTGGGAGGGCGCACGCCGGGAAGAACTGCGGCGCTGGTCCCAGCTCCCGCTGGAACGCGTCGTCGCCGCGCTCGAAGAGATGGCCGAGCTGCAACTCAGCTGGAGGAATGCGCCGGTTTCGCAGCCTGAGCGAAAGGTGAACAACGACCAACATGAAGCGTGAAGCGAGTGTTTGCACGGTCTTTGCAGCGGCAATGCTATTGCTGTCCCCGGGGCTCCTGCTGGCGGCGCCGGACCTCGAGTTGCGGATGTCCGTCGACATCCCTGTCCCGGGGCCCGGCCAGCCCGTCCAGTTCACGGTCACGCTGACCAACATCGGCACCGATCCGGCGACCGGTGTCATGGTCACCGACAAGCTGCCGGCCGAACTGGTGATACCGGCCGGCATGGCGGCGTTCACGAGTACCGGCACTTACAGTCCGGACACGGGCACATGGATCGTCGGCGACATGGCTGCAGGCGCAACGGCAGTGCTGGTGCTGCCGGCGATCGTGGCCGCGGGAACTCAACCGCCCTGCAGCGCAAACGTTGCAGAAACGAGCACCAACCTCGACACCCAGAAGTCGAACAACCGCGCCGTAGCGGCCGTGCGCAAGTCGGCCAACGACCGTTGCGTCGACCTTGCTGTGAGCGGGCGCGGCAACCTGGTACCGGACTGCCAAGAGTCGCGGCACCTTACCCTGTCGGTTTCCGTGACCAACGCCGGGCCCGACGCTGCAAGCAACGTCTTTGTCGACCTGAGCCAGAATCCCGCCATCGCGCCCGGGCTGCGTTTCACCAGTGCCGGCTGCACCGGCACCCGCTGCNCGATCGCCTCGATTCCCGCAGGCTCGAGCGTCATGCTCCAGGGACTCTCCAGTGACTTCACCAATTCGCGTTCGCAGACACTGGCTCTCAACTTCACCGCGTCGAGCAGTGATACCGATTACGCAACGACCAACAATCAGGCGACCTCATCGGGAGTCGTCCCGGTCTTCGATACCTGCGACATCGACATCGACCTCCCCAAAGGGGCAGGAGTAGCGTGCTTCATCGCGACCGCCGCCTACGGCTCACCGCTCGAACCGCACGTCCAGGCGCTGCGTGAGTTCCGCGACCAACACCTGCAGCAGTTCGCGCCTGGCCGCGCCTTCATCGGTTTCTACTATCGCCATTCGCCGCCAATCGCCGATCTCGTCGCCGCCCACGACTCGCTGCGACTCCTGGTACGCGCAATCCTCACGCCGGTGGTACTGATCGTCGTGCATCCCGTCGAATCGCTCGCCGCCGTCATGCTGGTGTTCGCCGCGATGGCCGGGGTACGGGCGCAACGGCGCCGTGTCGGCCTGCCTCGCCAACGGGCTGCCCTGGACGCCGCTCACGGCGCCAGCAATTTCTGCAGGATGGACCCCCCGTTTTCCCAGATCACCAGCGCCACGCCCATCAGCGAGCCGCCCGCGATGACGCCCGAGGCCACCGGCCAGGTGTACTGCTCGGACATCGCTGGATCGCGGCGCTCGAGCAGCCACCCGATCACGCCGCCCAGGAAGAACAGCAGCCCGTAGTACCAGTGGAAGGTCCACGACAGCCCTACGCCGGCCGGCGAGGGTATCCAGCGCAGGTGCTGCGGAAACCAGCGCGCGAGCAGCGTGAGCACGATGCCCACGCCGCCGCCCACGGCGATCAGCCAGATTTTCAGCGGCTCCAGCGCGGCGAAGCCCTCGCCGAGCGCGAGCGCCACGATGCGCCATGACTGCGCGGCGGGCGCAGGGAACTGGTCGCTTCCCAGCACCGAGGCGTTCGGCACCAGCAGCTGGAACGCGAACACCGTGGCGAGGGTACCTACGAAGATGCCGGCGAATTGCGCGAGGAACTGCTGGCGCGGGTTGGCACCCAGCAGGTAGCCGCTCTTGAGGTCCGTGAGCAGGTCGGCCGCGGAGAGCGCGGCACTCGAGGTGATGTTGGCGCTCATCAGGTTGATGTCCATGTTGCCGGGGCTGACCGCGCCGAAGGTGAGCTGCGTCACCTTGCCCATCGCCCCGGTCGGCGTCGTGTCCGTCTCACCGGTCACGCGGCAGGCGACCAGTGCGAGGAAGAAGGACAGGAACACCGCGAGCGTGCTCTGCCAGACCGGCATCGCGAAGCTCACGTGTGCAAGCCACGCGATCGCGCCGAGCGCGAGCGCCTGCCCGTACACGAACCACGACATCGGCGTTTCGATCGCGCGCAGCGGATCGACGTCGCGCGTGGCGGATGAACCGAACATCCCACGCAGCGAGCCGAGCGCGCTGACGATCGAGCGCCACTGCATGAAGAAGGCGAGCAGGCCTGAGGTCACCATGCAGCTCACGCCGCCCCACAGTGGCCACTGCACGATCTCGCGGTAGCCGGTGCCGGTGATGGTGCCGTTGGCCTGCAGTATCGGCACGAACACCACCCAGCACAGCGTGCCGCCGAGCAGCATGCTCGCGCCGGCGCGCAGGCCCATCAGCGCGCCGCCGGCGATGAAGATCGGATCCCACTGGAACAGCACCGTGCGGCTCATCCACGCCTGGCCGAATACCGCGAGGTTCACCTTCTCGAAGAAAGTTGCCAGGCTGAAGGGCGCGAGCGAGCTGCTCACCAGGCGCAGCCCGTCCATCCAGAACTGGCTCAGCGCCGCCAGCACGCCCCCGATGCCCAGCGCCCGCGCCGATCGCAGGGCGCGCTCGCCATGCGAGTGCAANGTGCGCAGCGTTACNGCGGCCGCGATGCCGCTGGGGAAGCGCAGCTGCTCGACGTTGATCATCTGGCGCTTCATCGGGATGGCCATCGTGACGCCGAGCACCGCAAGCACGAACACCCACGCGAGCAGCAGGCTCGTGGGCAACGACGCGTTGTGGATCATCATCCAGGCGGCGAAGGCGGAGACCAGCGTGGAGCCGGTGGAGTAGCCGGCGGCGCTCGCCGTCGAGGCAGTGCAGTTGTTCTCGAGGATCGTCATGGGGCTGCGCGCGAGGCCGACGCGACGCAAGGCGCTCCACGAGGCGTACGAGAGGATGCACGCGGTGATCGCCACGCCGAAGCCCCAGCCTGCCTTGAGGCCGATGTAGAGGTTCGTCAGCGAGAGCACGCCGCCGAGGACGGAGCCCATCACCACCGCCCGCACGGTGAGCTGCCGCATGCTGTCGCCGCGCCCGCAGTAGACGCGCTCGTACCACTGGCGTTCGATCTGCTCGGCCGTGCCGGTGAAGCCGTCGACGAAGATCGGGTGGCCGGCGGCGTCCGCCGGCGTGCCATCGGCGCTGGTCTGCGGGGCGGGTTGTGTCACGCGGTTGCCCCAGTCTCGTTGTTGATCAGGCACCGAGTATAGAGAACTCTGCGCGGCCGTTACGCCGCCGCAATGGGATTTCCTCGCCTTTTAGTGGCCGACTCCCGTAANCTGCCCCGCCCATGGGTGGCTATTTCCTCAGGCGTCTGCTGCTGCTTCCACCGACCCTGATCGGGATCACGATCCTCGTGTTCATGATCACCCGGCTCGTGCCGGGCGGCCCGCTCGAGCGGGCCATCATGGAGGCCCAGCAGGCCAACATGAGCGCAGGCGTCAGCAGCTCGGTCGGGCAAGGCATGGCGTTGTCTGAGGACCAGCTCAACCAGCTCAAGGAGTACTACGGCTTCGACAAGCCGTGGCTGGTCAGCTATGGCGAGTGGCTCGGCAAGATCCTCACCGGCGATCTCGGCACTTCGTACCGCTACAACGAGCCGGTCTGGGACGTCATAAAGTCGCGTTTCCCGGTCTCGCTGTTCTACGGCCTGGTCACGCTGCTCATCACCTATGCGGTCTCGATTCCGCTCGGCGTCGTCAAGGCGATCAAGCACCGTACGGCGATCGACAACGTGACGTCGATCATCATCTTCGCCGGGTATGCGGTGCCGGGCTACGTGCTGGGCTCGCTGCTTCTGCTGTACTTCTCGGTGCGGCTGGAGTGGTTCCCGATGGGCGGGTTCACCAGCCTCTACTTCGACGAGCTCGGCGCCTGGGAGCAGGTCAAGGATGTCCTGCACCATGCCGCCCTGCCGCTGACCTGCTACCTGGTCGGCAGCTTCGCGGTCACGACGCTGCTGGTGAAGAACAACCTGATGGACAACCTCGCGGCAGACTACGTCCGCACGGCCATCGCCAAGGGCGTCCCCTTCCGTCGCGCCGTGACCAGGCACGCGTTGCGTAACTCGCTGATCCCGATCGCCACGACCTTCGGCCAGAACGTCACGCTGCTGGTTACCGGCTCGTTCCTGATCGAGACGATCTTCGACATCAACGGCTTCGGCCTGCTCGGCCTGTCCGCCATCTTCGATCGGGACTACCCGATCGTCATGGGCGTGGTGCTGCTGTCGAGCTTCCTGCTGCTGGTCGGCAACATCATCTCCGACATCCTGGTCGCGCTGGTCGACCCGCGGGTTCGATTCTCGTGAGGCGGCCGGCATGAGGCTCAATCCACTCACCGTCCGCAAGCTGCGCCGTTTCCGCGCCCTGAAGCGCGGCTACTACTCGTTCTGGCTGCTGATCGTGCTGACGGCGCTGTCGCTGGTCGCCGAGTTGCTGGTGAACGACAAAGCGCTGGCCGTGCGCCACGACGGCCACTGGTCGTTCCCGACCTACTCGGCGACGAAACTCGGCAGCGACTTCGGGCTCGAGGGCACGGCGGCACGCACGCCGGTGAACTACCGCGAGCTGAAGGAGCACTTCCGCGAACAAGGCGCCGGCAACCGTGTGTTCATGCCGCTGGTGCCGTTCGGTCCGTACGAGAACAACGCCTACGAGGGCATCCTGAGGGCCACGCCGCCCGACGCCGCGCGCGGGCACTACCTCGGCACGGACAGCACCGGCCGCGACATCCTCGCGCGACTGTTCTACGGCTTCCGCACGGCCATCCTGTTCGCGGTCGCCTTCACGGCGCTGACTTACCTGATCGGCATCTCGCTCGGCTGCATGATGGGCTACTTCGGCGGGCTGTTCGACCTGCTGTTCCAGCGCATCATCGAGATCTGGTCGAACATCCCGTTCCTGTACATGGTGATCATCGTCTTTTCGGTGATCCCGGGCACCTACAGCAACACGGCGCGCATCATGATCCTGCTGGCCATCATGGTGCTGTTCTCCTGGACGTTCATGACCTACTACATGCGCACCGAGACCTACCGCGAGAAGGCCCGCGACTACACTGCGGCCGCCCGCGTGCTCGGCGCCGGCAGCGCCCGCATCATCTTCCGGCACATCCTGCCGAACACCATCTCGACCGTGGTGACGTTCATCCCGTTCACGGTGATCGCGGCCATCACCGCCATCACCGCGCTCGATTTCCTCGGCTGGGGCCTGCCGCCACCGACGCCGAGCATCGGCGAGCTGCTCAAGCAGGGCACAGCCAACCTGACCACGGCCCCGTGGATCGTCAGCTCGGCCTTCTTCGCGCTGGTGTTCATACTGACCGTCGTTACTTTCATAGGCGAGTCGGTCCGCGAGGCCTTCGACCCGCGCAAGTTCACCATTTACAAGTGAGTTTTTCGATGCACCCGACACTGCGACACCTCGGATTTCTGGCGATCGCGCCGCTGTTCGCGCTGGCGGTCGCTTGCGGCGGCGGCTCCTCCGACGACGCGACGCCGCCGAAGCCGGCGACGCGCGACAACACCAGGGAGGTGCAGGAATACTACCGGACCAGGGCATCGATCCCTCCGGCGGTGCTGGAAGCCTTCGAGCGCGGCGAGATCACGCAGCAGGAGCTCGACAAGCGCACGGCATCCGACGAGTTTCCGCGGTTCTTCCGCGAGGCCTCCATCGAAGACCTGCCGGCCAACCTGCAGTGGATGGATGGCAGCGAGCTGCCGGAGATCGGCTCGCCCGAGGCGGTCAAGGGCGGCACATTCTATGGTTTCATCGACGACTTTCCGCGCACGCTGCGGACCTCAGGGCCGGACGCCAACGGCGGCTTCCGCGCCTACATCCACGACGATGTAATGATGCGCTTCGGCCTGCGCCACCCGAACGAGACCGCCATCGGTCCGCAGGGCTTCCAGTACATCCCGGGCATTGCCAAGGCATGGGCAACCGATCCGGACAACAAGCAGGTGTTCGTACGGATACATCCGGAGGCGCGCTGGTCGGATGGCGAGCCCATCACCGTCGACGACGTGTTCTTCATGTTCTACTTCTACCAGAGCGCCTACATCAAGGATCCCTGGTACAACAACTGGTACGCGCGCAACTACACCCACGTCACCCGCTACGACGACCATACCTTCGCCGTCGGCATCCCGGAGTGGAAGCCGGATGCTCTGGCGCGCGTGATCGAGCTCGAGCCAATGCCGGCGCACTTCTACAAGGAGCTGGGCGACGACTACGTGGAGCGTTACCAGTGGCGCTTCAAGCCGACCTCCGGCGCATATGTGGTGCTCGACAAGGACGTCGAGAAGGGCCGCTCCATCGCGCTCACGCGCAACAAGGACTGGTGGGCGAAAGACCTGAAATTCTGGCGCTACCGCTACAACTTCGACCGCATCCACTTCAGCGTCATCCGCGACACCTCGAAGGCCTTCGAGGCCTTCAAGAAGGGCGACCTCGACGTCTTCGGGCTGTCCCTGCCCGACTACTGGTACGAGAAACTGCCGGACACCGATCCGCTGGTGCGCAGCGGCTACGTCGCCAAGAAAGTCTTCTACAACGAGATACCGCGCCCGACCTTTGGCTTGTGGATGAACCAGTCCCGGCCGCTGCTGGAAAACCGCGACGTCCGTGTCGGCATCCAGTATGCGACCAACTGGGAGCGGGTGATTCGCGAGTACTTTCGCGGCGACTATTCCCGCATGCGCACGACCGCGGATGGCTTCGGCGAGTTCACCGAGCCGACTATCGTGCCGCGCAGCTATTCGGTCGACAACGCGCTCGACGCCTTTGCCCGGGCTGGCTTCAGTCGCCGCGGCGCGGACGGCATCCTCGTCAACGACGCCGGTCAGCGACTGTCATTCACGCTCACGACCGGCTATGACAACCTGCGCGACGTGCTCACGATCCTGCGCGAGGAAGCGGCCAAGGCCGGCCTCGACCTCCGGCTCGAGGTGCTCGACGGCACGGCCGCCTGGAAGAAGGCGCGGGAGAAGCAGCACGACATCGTGTTCACCGCCTTGAACATCTTCCCGGAAATGTACCCGCGCTACTGGGAGACCTATCACTCGGTCAACGCCTACGACGAGGCTTTCCTGCCGGATGGACGCCCAAACCCGGCGCGCAAGGCCAAGCCGAACACCAACAACCTGCAGTCCGTCGCCATCCCGGAGCTGGACCGGATGATCGAGTCCTACTCGGCCTCGAGCGACGCCGGGGAAATGAAGCGCCTCGCATTTGCGATGGAGAAAATGCTGTACGAGGACGCCTCGTTTTCGCCGGGCTTCGTCATGCCGTTCTACCGGATCGGTCACTGGCGCTGGGTGCGCTGGCCGGCCGACTTCAACGTCAAGCTGTCCCGCGCGTACGATGAGTTCTACCTCGGCTGGCTCGATCCGGAACTCAAGAAGGAGGTGCTGGATGCGCGTCGCGCCGGCCGGACCTACCCGGCGACGATCGAAGTCCATGAGCAGTACCGCGCCAAGTAGACCTCGCGGTGAGGTCCTGCTCGACGTGCAGGACCTCTCGGTCGAGTTCGACACCGAGGCCGGCGTCGTGCGCGCCGTGGACGGCGTCAGCTTTGCAGTGCATGCCGGACAGACGCTCGGCATCGTCGGCGAGTCCGGTTGCGGCAAGAGCGTCACGGCGCTGTCCATCCTCAGGCTGCTGCCGCGGCCAATGGGCCGGGTCGCGGGCGGCCGCATCCTGTTCCGCGGCGAGGACCTGGCGACGGTGCCGGACGCGCGCATCCAGCAGGTGCGGACCGGCGAGATCGGCATGATCTTCCAGGAGCCCATGACGGCGCTGAACCCGGTGCACCGCATCGGCCGGCAGCTCTCCGAGGCTTTCCTGCTGCACCAGCGCGTGACTCCGCGCGAGGCGCTCGAGCGTTCCGTCGAGGTCCTGGAGCGGGTCGGCATTCCCTCCCCGGAGATCCGCGTCAACGAATATCCGCACCAGCTCTCCGGCGGCATGCGCCAGCGCGTGGTGATCGCCATGGCGCTGGCCTGCAGGCCAGCGCTGGTCATTGCCGACGAGCCGACGACCGCGCTCGACGTGACCATCCAGGCCCAGATCCTCGAACTGATGAAGTCGCTGCAGCAGGAGATGGGCATGTCCATCATCCTGATCACGCACGACCTCGGAGTGATCGCCGAGACCTGTGACGACGTGCTGGTCATGTATGCGGGTCGGGTCGCCGAGCAGGGAACGGTCGACGACGTGTTCGACCGGCCGGTGCACCCGTATACGCGCGGCCTGCTGGAGTCGATCCCGCGTCTCGAGTACGAGCGCAAGACCCGCCTCAGGACCATCGAGGGCATGGTGCCCGGGTTGATGGACCTGCCGGCAGGCTGCCGCTTCAACAATCGGTGCACGAAGGTGCAGGACCGCTGCCGCGAGGCGGCGCCCGGCCTCGATCGCGTCGGCGACGAGCACTCTGTCGCCTGCCACCGCTGGCGCGAGCTGCCGGCCTGGCAGCAGCCCGTCGCATGAGCGGCCCGCTGCTCGAGATCGAGGACCTGCGCACCTACTTCCCGGTGCGCGGCGGCGTGTTCCGCTCCGCCCGNGGACAGTGCAAGGCGGTCGACGGCGTGTCGCTGTCCATCTGGCCGGGCGAAACGCTCGGCCTGGTGGGCGAGTCCGGCTGCGGCAAGTCGACGCTCGGCAAGACCATCGTGCGGCTCGTGAAGCCCACCGGCGGCCGCATCCGTTTCGAGGGTACGGACCTCGCCACGCTCAGCACGCGGCAACTGAAGCCGTTCCGCCGCCAGATCCAGATGATCTTCCAGGACCCTGCGGACTCGCTGAACTCGCGCCTCACGGTCGGCGCCATGCTCGAGGAGCCGTTCATCATCCACGGCATCGGCGACGAGGCCTCGCGGCAGGAGCGGGTGCGCGAACTGCTCGCGATCGTCGGCCTGCAGCCGTCGGCNCAGGAGCGCTTTCCCTTCGAGTTTTCCGGCGGCCAGCGGCAACGCATCGGCATCGCCCGCTCCATTGCGCTCAACCCGAAGCTGATCGTCTGCGACGAGCCGGTCTCCGCCCTCGACGCCTCCATCCAGAGCCAGGTCCTCAACCTGCTGCTCGACCTGCAGCAACG
>Ga0031656_10001056_pt1 | contig 10297 bp, 9 predicted proteins | sample FrelakmetDIP11DI_FD_55080 | JGI IMG/M metagenome (GOLD analysis project Ga0031656, IMG submission 55080) | Freshwater lake sediment microbial communities from the University of Notre Dame, USA, for methane emissions studies - DIP11 DI | ecosystem: Environmental > Aquatic > Freshwater > Lake >... | reverse complement strand
GAGTCAGTACAAGAGGATTTCCTGTGAAGACCTTGCCAGGCTGGCAGGAACATCTTTTGCTCATATTTCTTATACGGAAGCGATCAAGGAACTGAAAGCAGCGAAGGAGAGCTTCGAGTTCCCTGTTTCCTGGGGCGCGGATTTGCAGTCTGAACATGAGCGTTATCTCACGGATAAGGTTATCAAAGGGCCTCTCATCGTTACTGATTATCCGAAGGAAATTAAGGCCTTTTACATGAGACTGAACCCTGACGGGGAAACCGTTGCAGCCATGGACGTGCTTGTGCCGAAAGTTGGAGAAATTATCGGAGGGAGCCAGCGTGAAGAGAGGCTTGATGTGCTTGAAGAGAGGATGAAGCAGACGGGGATCCCCCGGGAAAACCTCCAGTGGTATCTCGATCTCCGCAGGTTCGGGTCAGCACCTCACGCGGGGTTCGGCCTCGGATTCGAAAGGCTTGTGCAATATGTGACAGGCATGGTGAATATCCGTGATGTCATTCCCTGTCCGCGCGCACCACGTTCTATCGGATTCTGATCTGAGTAATCTGCTATAATGCTTATCACAAATAAGAATAATTAACCCTAAAAATGCAGGCCGTTCAATAAGTGGGCAGGCATATGGCCAGAAATAGCTTGATAGTTCGCCACAGCGAATCCGCCGGGGTGGACAGCACCTTTGTGGGCGAATAGATATCAGCATAAGACTGAATCTTTTTATGCAATCGCAATGATTATCGAGAACACCCAAATTCTGCATTATCAAGGCATTTCGGGATATATGCCTGCCGGAAACTCTTTTGAATTGCCGTTTTCGGGTTAAGGGAGATGAAATGAACACAAATTTTTCTGAATTCGGTATTTCCGATCAGGTAGTAACCGCTCTTTCCAATATGGGGTTCGAGGAGCCGACCCCTATCCAGAAGATGGCTCTCCCCTCTGCCCTGAAGGGGAAGGACATCATCGGACAGGCACAGACAGGTACAGGCAAAACAGCCGCTTTTGGTATCCCGATAATCGAGCGCAAGCCTGAAGAAAGGGGTAAATATCCCTATGCCATTGTCCTTTGCCCTACACGGGAGCTTGCAGTTCAGGTGGCCCAGGAGATCAACAGGATTGGCTCTGCCAAAGGGGTCTTTGCCCTGCCGGTTTACGGCGGGCAGTCTATAGAGGTCCAGCTCAAGAATCTGCGCAAAGGAGTTGATCTCGTTGTCGGCACGCCGGGCCGCGTCATAGACCATATCCGGCGCAAATCCCTCATCCTTAAAGATATCAAAATAGTCGTCCTTGATGAGGCCGATGAAATGCTCAATATGGGATTTATCGAAGATATCGAGACAATCCTCCGCGAAGTCCCCCAGGAGCGGCAGACCATGCTCTTTTCTGCCACCATGCCGACAGAGATCCTCACTATTTCCAAAAAATATATGAACAAGCCGAAGCATGTCCACGTTGATGCATCGGCGATGATTGTGCCCAAGGTAAAGCAGGCTTTCTACGAGGTGAGGGAAGAGGACAAGATTAAGGCACTCACCCGCCTCGTGGATGTCGAGGGTCCGTCCCTAACGCTTGTCTTCTCCCGCACAAAAAGGGAAGTGGATGATGTATCGGGTAAACTTGTGCAGATGGGATATTCGGCCGGCGCAATCCATGGAGACTTCACCCAGTCCCACAGGGATGAAATGATGCGCAAGTTTAAAAAAGGTGAAATCGACATCCTCGTGGCGACGGATGTTGCTGCACGCGGTCTCGACATCCCCGATGTATCCCATGTCATCAATTACAGCATCCCTCAGGACCCCGAAGGGTATATCCACCGGATCGGCAGGACCGCAAGAGCAGGCAAGTCAGGGATAGCCATCACCTTTGTCACTCCCCGGGAATATCGCCATCTGAGGCTTATCGAGAAGGCAGCCAAAACAGTTATTCAAAAGGCAAAGCTGCCGACAAAGGAGCAGGTCAAAAAGGCGCGGGAAAACGTGATAGCGCTTGCCATTGAAGAGACAATACGAGGCGGAGAGCATACTTCTTACCATCCTCTTGTCGGCAAGCTCCTATCAGCACATTCCCCCGAGGATATCGTTGCTGCGGCATTAATCATGCTCTTCGGTAAGACCGAGGTAGAGGACATAAGGGAGGCGGGCTTTGCTCATCCGGAGACAAAGAGGGACTATGTGAAGCTCTTTATGACAGTCGGGAAAAAAGACAGGCTTAACGTCGGCGATATTGTGAGGTCTATTTCCTCTGAAGCAGGCATACCTGCAGGGAAGATAGGCAATATTGCCCTTTTCGATACCTTCAGTTTCGTGGAAGTCCCGGCAGAACTTGCGGACAGAGTTATTGCCTCGATCAATAACCGCATGATGAAGGGGAGAAAAGTAAAGATCCAGCATGCAAAGGAGAGGGAGAACAAGAGGCGATAATTGAGGCTTAATTGCTCTTTATCCGATTGCTTCTACAATCGCAGCGGTTAGGAGGGGGAACATGATTTCATGGTGGCCGGTGAGGGCATAGCAGGCTCCTTTGCCCCTTGTAGGTCTTCTGAGAACATTTTCTCCCGGCCGGTAGTGCTGGATAAAGTCCATATTCACTGTTGTAATATTCTCGACTTTCTTTCCGAGATTCCTCGCTATTGTCAACGCCTTTAAAAACACCTCGGGCATGATAACAGCTGACCCGAGATTGATATACACGCCACCGTCGAGATCAGATACAACAGAGGTGAACAGCCTGAAATCCCTGAAGCTTCCTTCACCGATAGCAGAGCCATCAGCTTCAGGATGCATATGAATAATATCAGTACCGATTGCCACATGAACAGTTGCAGGGATGCCACGTTTATAGGCATTTGCAAAGATGCTTTTCTCTTTGAATTGACAGGTGCTCCGGTAAAGCATTTCTCCGACAGATCTCCCTATGCCATATCCTTGTTTTAGTCCTTCTTTTATTGCTTTATTCAGATATTTCCCTGTCTCACGTGCCATGCCAAATGTCCCGCTGCAGAGTTCTTTCGCTACATCTTCAGAGGTCCTGCCTATAAATGAGAGCTCAAAATCATGGATGATGCAGGCACCATTTGCTGCAATGGCCGTTATTACGTTTTTTTGCATCAAATCGATGATAAGGGGTGACAGGCCGACTTTTACCGGATGTGCCCCCATTCCGAGGATAACAGGCTTATTGTGTTTTCTTGCCTTCACAATTGCCTGAGCAACAGCCCTGAAATCATTGACCGCGAGAATGCCGGGGAGCTTATCGAGAAAAGTTTTCAGGGTATCACCTTTTTCATAAGGGTCCGAGAGAGCCGACAGAGAAACCTTGCTCTTTCTCTTGTTTATTGCATAGGTCTTTACGCCCCGCAATGAAACAGGTTTATAGTGTTTCATGGGATACATCTTACCATAAAATACCCCTGACGGGACCAGGATTTATAGAACATTTCATTGCAAAACAGCATTCACCCCAAAATATACTTGGATAGAAAAAATGACAGGCATATACCCATCAAAACCTCTTGAATGCAAGATTTGCGTCTATATGGTTATAAGATGTGAAAGACAGGACTCGACCTTTCAGTCATTGATATTTCAAATCTCAACTATCCCCTGAAATGTTGCGTTCATGGCTTACCTTAATGTGAAAGATTCATATAGGGATACTCACCGCTGTATTTTTTTTCGACACCGCGTATTTTCTTTTTAAACAGGCATGCCCGATTGCTTTTTTAGTGGTAAAAAAAGCTGCTATTTATTGTAATAACAAAACTCTGTTTGGCTTCTATACTATAAATAGAAAAATTATAATATCTTAAAGATAAATATTGAGGATAATACCTTGCTCAGGCAATTATTAATAAAACATCATGTCTGAAAACCCAATCGTAAGCATATTGACCTCTGTCTATAACTGTGGATTCTTTATAAAACAGGCCATAAGAAGTGTCCTGAAACAAACATATGATAATTGGGAGTGGATTATCATAGATGATGGTTCGACTGATTCGACACAAGACATCATACAGGCAGTGAAGGATAAAAGGATAAAGTATGTATATCAGGATCATGGGGGCTTTGATAATCTTACGAGAACTTTTAACAAGGCCCTCAATATGTCCAAGGGTGATCTTATCGCAATGCTGGATGGTGATGATTACTGGGTTGAGGATAAACTCGAAGCGCAAGTTGAAAAGTTTCAAAAACCCGAAATTGTTCTCTGTTATGGTGAGTGTTACCTAATAAACAAAAAAGGGAGAAAGATAGGATATTGGGCTCTTCCTAAAGATCCATGTATTGCATCTAACAATCCGACAGGATCAGCTCTGCGAAACTTGCTCTTCAATAGGACATGTTTCTTAATTAATTCAACCGTTATGATGAGGAAAAAGACTCTGGAAAGTATCGGAGGATTCATAGAAATAAATGGCTTAGGACAGGATTACCCGACTTTTCCTCGACTTGCGTTGGAAGGAGGGTTTGCTGCTATTCCCGCCTGTCTTGGATATTATCGAAAACACTCATCGCAAATAACTATAACTACGGACCGATCTGATTATGAAACTGCCTATCTTTTAGATTTCATTCTCTTGAACGAACAAAAGCTCAAAGATCTCGGCATGGTAATCAAAAAAGCCGAACTTGAAAGCCATTGGGAAAAAATCAAGAGGTTTCGACCTTATAATAATGCAATGCATATGTTGATGGTCGGCTTTTTTAAAGAGGCGAGAACTGAATTTAAAAGGTTTCTTGAGTACGATTCATCAATAAAAAGCAAGTTCATATACTTTCTCATCATTTTTTCATCCCTTGTGAGATTTGACGTAGTCAATCCAGTCGTCTTGCTTAAGGAGAAAACTAAATCTCTGATAAAACGCTCAGATGATCATGCAAACTAAACTATTCGTACAACGAAACAATATATATTCTTCCGGCAAAGATTCATGGCAGATAGCCAATAAATGAAGATTCAAGGCCTTGTTTTATATCCTAAATACGGGTTGGCCAATAGATTACGGGCGCTGGCATCCGCCAAGATTTTAGCTGATTACGCAGGACGAAAACTCTTTGTAAACTGGTATCCCTGCAAAGAATGCAACATTGAATGGGAGGAGCTCTTCGTTAACAAGATAGAACGTTACCCTTTCCCATTATCGAGCTTTCAGGCCGGCACTGATCTCTACGACGATTATAACAGTGCCGATGGTTTTTACTGGGATATGCCTCGTTCACTGATCTGCAACAATTCCGATGTTGTTGCAGTGCATACCTGTCTTAATTTCCAACCCGAGGAAATGACAAAGGAAGCATATAATAGCGCGAAATCATTTTTCTACAGGAGCTTACAACCTGTGCACGACGTAGAAAGAACAGTGAGAGATATCTATAAATGCCATTTCGAGAGAAATGAAATTGTCGGTGTACATATTCGCAGAACCGACCATCTTTTCTTCATAAAAAAAGATCCCAGCTTAGTTTGTCCAACAGATATGTTCATTGAAGTAATGGGGAATATCCTTAAAAACAATTCCAAAATAAAGTTTTTTCTTGCTACTGATAACAAGAAAGAAGAAAAACGTATAAGCCACATATTCCGGGATGCCCTCATTGTGTATAAAAAAGAGGTTGTCAATAGAGATACAAAGAAGGGTATGCACGATGCCTTGATTGACTGGCTGCTTTTGTCAAAGACATCTATGATCATAAGCTCCTACTCCAGTTCTTTTAGCGAAGAGGCCGCAATGGTCAACATGATAAAAAACGATTCTATCTTAAGAGCAGAAGAACTTTCCAAAACACATTACAAAACAAGTTTCAGAGCACACCTTAGAACACATTGGGAAGTATTGGATAGCGAAGGATTCAAGAAATACGTTCTCTATTCCTATAATTTTAGAAAGGGACAGNTTATTAATTGGATCAGAAAGAAGATATCAGTATGAATATATCATTTGCTAATTCAGAGGACCTCCTTATTTTCTTCGCGATAGCCAGNTAATGTTGCGATGAGCAAGTTCAAGTGATAATCAGAACCCCTGCCCCCCTTTATTTAACTGATTCCAAATTTAAACTGACCGGATATTCCTTTCCGTTTACTGAGAATTTTCTGCCAGAGCAATCGTTTAAAGTCGTTAACTCAGATGAACCAGGAACCCATTCGCGTACGTCTGTAAAGCCGGTGGTATGAAGTAATGATGTCAGACTGTTTTTCGTAAAAACTGTTTTATGAAAACGGTATTTACTAAGTTGTAGACCCATCAAGGGATGAAGAATGGTATCTATATCATTATGATTCTCTTGATAGATATTGATCAGCAAATCGAAATCAGGCACGGAAAGACGCAAAATGCCACCAGGCTTTAAGGTTCGATACCATTCAGCCAGTACTTGGGAAATCCTCAGGTGGCTAAAATGCTCTAAACAGTGTGAAGCATATATCAAATCTACTCTATTATCTTTAAATAAAGATAAATCCTCAATGTTACGAACATAGTGAATATGAGGTGCCCGCATTGCATCAATATTTATAAATTTCGGATGATTTACAAGACCACATCCCACATGCAAATACAAAGCCTCATTTTCCAATTTAGGAAAAGATGGTTGAATAACCCATCTGGTAAGACATAAGAATTTCCACCATTGTGGATAATATCTTTCACAAAAAGACTGAGGCAGTAATTTTTTAAGTACTTTTTTAAAGAAAGGAAGCATTCTTATTGGGTAGATAATTATCTAAATTCCATATGAAATTTCGTATCATTGGGGAAAACAATTGAGATTGCCAAGATAAAACACAAAAAAACGAGGCATGTGCATGTTGTATCTCCGTAGCTTACCCCCATAACCCTTTCTCACATTTATAAAGTTATTGTTTCTATTCTTCCACCCTTTTCTTCCGATAGTTCAGGCTTTGCCTACCTTTTTCCTGAGGGTTTCGAGTAATGATTCCGGTGGTTTGTTCGACAGGATCTCCCTGAACTGTGAGCGGTAGTTATTTAGGAGGCTTACCCCTTCGATGACAACATCGTAAACCCTCCACACACCATTCTTCAGTATCACTTTATAGTAAAGCGAGATATCTCCATTCTTTCTCAGAACCCTGCTCTGGACCTCGACCGTCTTTTCTGTGAGTGCAACCTCCTTGTTAAAGACTATCTTTTCATCGGTGTACACCATGATTTTATCAGCATAGGCATCCTCGAGGAGAGAAGTATAGAGCTCGACAAACTCCTTCTGCTGCTCGGGATTGAACTTACTCCAGTTCTGGGCCAACGTTCTCTTCGAGAGTTCGGCGAAGTCAAACATCTTTTCCGAAATGACCCGGATCCTGTCCTTCTTAGCTTTCCTGGCCGATTCGGCTTTGAGGGATGGGTCGCGCAGTACATCNAGCACTTTGTCGACATTGTTTTTCACGGCTTCGAGAGGCACACCCGCAAAGGCAGACNACGGAAAGATCAGGCACAGAATGACTGTCATTCTAACGATGTGTTGTTTCATATCTTCTTTCTGAAAACTCATTTGGTCTCTTTTTTATCGTCCTTCTTAATATCTCCGAATGCATATTTACTGATCAGGTCCTCTATATCAAGAGCGGAGGTAGTCTCGGTGATAGTCCCGCCCGGCTTCAGGATATCACCGCCGCCTCCTGGATCTATCTTAATGAGCTTGTCGCCGATAAGGCCGGACGTTTTGATCGATGCGATGGCGTCTTCATAAACCTTGATGTCTTTCCCAATCCTAAATTTGACCATAGCTATCTGCTTATCCTGATCTATGTTCAGTTGTTCCACCCTCCCGACCTCGATGCCGTTGATCTCAACAGGACTGTCAACGCGAATTCCTGATACTGAACTGAAATGTGCATAGAGAGTATAGTAATCGCCGCCGAACATTCGGATCTTGCCGAGTTTGATGGTCATATATCCAATGCAGAGAAGGCCTATTACTACAAAAATGCCGACGGTTGTTTCCAGCGAATACTTTTTCATTTTGAATCACACTCCTTACCACAAAGATATTTTGCGATTCTTTTCTTGTTCATATCAGCCCTTTTTATGATCTGTTCGATCTCATCAGAGGAACTGCCTTGAGTTATACCTGCATTCACAAATATCTCGAAGCATTCCCCTGCTTCTATTTTGTCCCTTATCAGCTCCTGGATTTCGGGGAGAGATTTCTTCTCGAGTCTCTGAGCAAAATCATTCACTAATTCCCCGGTTTTTTCAAGCCCTATATGGGGCAATATTGTAAGGATCTCTTCTCTGCTATGGCGTGCTGAGAATCCTCCCAAAGGACCGAAATAGTTATTNAGATTCTCCCCTATGGATTTGAGGATTTCTATGGCAGCCTGAGGCCTGAAAAGATCAGAAAGGAAGTTAAGATTAAGGCTGAATAGCACAGCAGTTACTGTGGTGTCCGCACGTCCACTACCCAGTGTCATGGCATACCTGGACTTGAACATCTCCTTTGAGAGCAGTCCGGTGAGTTCGTCCCTGAGGCCCTCGATGCTCATGAGAAATTCATCGATCATTGGATGCTTGAGTCTGGAAAACTCCTCATAGGACCCGTTAAAGGCGATCTTCCCTTCCCACAGGAGCAGTATGCGGTCAGAGATAAAGAAGACATCAGGGATATCATGACTGATGAGAATAGCAGTAAAACCGAACTTTTTTCTGTAATGGGCGATCATGCTCAGGATTATGTTTCTCCTTATAGGGTCCTGGCTGGTTGTCGGCTCGTCAAAGAGCACGATGGCCGGATCTGTCACAAGGGCCCTTGCCAGAGCTACACGTTTCTGCATTCCGCCTGAGAGCTCTGCCGGGTATTTTCGGGTAGCATCCGTGAGTTCCATCTGTTCGATACGTGACATCACCTTCTTTTCAATCTCTTTCTTTTTGAGATTTGTCGTCTGTCTTAGCGGCAGGGCTATGTTTGCAAAGACGGTCATGGAATCAAAGAGGGCGTTGTTCTGGAACATATAGCTTATCTTGCTCCTGTATTCTTCCCATTCCTTTTTCTTCATCTTATGAACAGGCATTCCCCTAAAGAGTATGCTCCCTTCGTCAGGAGAGAGGAGGCCGATGATATGCTTAATCAGAACGCTCTTACCGCTGCCGCTTTTACCGATAATTGTCGTAATCTGGTTTTCATAAATAGAAAGGTCAGCCTTGTCAAGAATGATCTTTTCCGCAAAGCGCTTGGTAATCCCTCTGAATTCTATCAATGGCGTTTCCATAGATGCCTCTACATGAGAAAAGATGTAACAACATAGTCTGAGATAAGTATTGTTACACAGGAGAATACGACTGCCGAGGTGGTCGAGAGACTGACGCTCCTTGCGCCGTAGCTGTCGGTACGCAGGTGCGTGAAGTATCCCTGGTAGCAACAGATTGTAGACACGAGCACAGCAAAGACGAGTGACTTTATGAGCCCACCCCGGATGTCCACCATATCCACATATGCATGGATGCGATAAAAGTAGGCGCCTTTATCTACACCAAGTAGCACAACGCCGGTGAGATATCCTCCGAGGATACCGATGAGATCAAATAAGGCGGTCAGCAAAGGGAAACTGATAATTGAGGCTGCAATACACGGGCTGACGAGATACCTCTGGGGGTCTATGCGCATGGTATAGAGGGCGTCTATCTGCTCGGAGATCCGGAGGTTCCCGATCTCTGCGGCCATTGCAGATCCTGCACGTGCGGTTATCATTATTGCAGTAAGGACAGGCCCCAGTTCCCTGATGAGTGTGAGCGCAACGACTGAACCGAGGACCCCCTGAGAACCGAATTTGTTAAGGGTATAGAAAAGCTGGAGACCGAGCACCATTCCGGTAAAGAGGCCGACCAGCATAACGATATTCGATGACTTTGCGCCAATGTAAAAAACCTGCTGAATAATCTCCCGGAGCTGTTTGCGACGAAAGATCTTTAGAAAGGCAAGTGTAAAAAAGATGACTACGGCACCAAGGTTGTTTATGATATTCATTGTCCTTTTGCCAAGGTAATGAAAGAGAGGCAGAAAGGGACTGTTTTTTATCACCGGTTTCATATTTATACAATGTTAACACGTCGTTATTGCGTTTACAACACACTCGTTATCATTATTAGATTCGACTGTAAAATACTTATTTCCTAAGTTGTGTGTATTTCAAGCGGACTAATGATAAAAAGGAATTGTGAGACAAGTTCTCATAAAACCGCACACAAAGGTGCTGTCCACCTCGGCTGATTCGCTGAGAAGAAGTTAAAAGCTTTTTCTGGACATATGCCTGACATGAATTGCATATTTTTGGGTAAATG
>Ga0031656_10001055_pt1 | contig 10305 bp, 9 predicted proteins | sample FrelakmetDIP11DI_FD_55080 | JGI IMG/M metagenome (GOLD analysis project Ga0031656, IMG submission 55080) | Freshwater lake sediment microbial communities from the University of Notre Dame, USA, for methane emissions studies - DIP11 DI | ecosystem: Environmental > Aquatic > Freshwater > Lake >... | reverse complement strand
TGCCAGATAGATTGAGTGTGCATTTCAGAGGTGTCGGAAGCCGTAGCTTGCGCTTGTCACATCGATATGACTCGGGTACGGGTTCATGGCGCGTTTCAAAGTGAAAACATGCCAGGGCTGCTTACAAGTCATGTTTTACCGGTCATGCAAGCGCTGACTGCAGCTTGTCACTACCTGACGCAATTTCATCAAAATGATGATGCTGCGCGAGCCGTAAGACCTACCGCAATCACCGTATCGGCTTGCGCAATCTGGAATATGATCGTCAAGACAGGTTTGGCATGAAAAGTGCTGAATAAAAGACATCTGCACCAAAATGAAACCTGTCATGACCGATCTGCTTGAGAAGCTGAACACGATCACCCGCTGGAAAAGTGGGGGAGATAGGCTACCAGCCGACTCTGAAACAACGGTCCGCAAGGCGAGTGGGTCGCCATTCGGCACTGAAACAACGGCCCGCAAATGGTTGAAGTCCCTACCCGATGAATCCGATTACGAAACGCATCACGCACTGGTCGAAGGATTGGAGCGATTCAATGCGGAAAATCTATGCGCCAATGTCGAGCGGCTCAAGGTGCTGAAGGCGATCGAGGAAACTGGCTTGCCGCTGCAGTTTCCCATCGTGGAACAGTATATGCGCAGCCATGCGTCGTTCCCTCTGGCTAGACAGGCCTTGTGGCGCGAGTCCTGGGCGTTCTGGTCGCTGCTTGCTGCTGCCTGGTTCAAGATGCTCAAGCATGCCTACAAGGGCCCGGCCCATCTTGAATTGCAGCCGTGGCGTGCAGAGATCGCCGCACGGGCGTTGCACTATGTCGGTCTGGCGATGCGTTGGGGATACCACAATTCACAGCCNCCTAGCGCTGCCGCCTGGCAGCGCGTTAACAATATCTACCGTATGGTCGAGCGAGACGGATATGCCGATGCGTCGGTCACGCTGAATGCTCGCCAGACCACCTGTGCGCGTGAATATACGCTGACAGTATTAATCGAAATGACGAATCCGCTTGACTACAAGGCAGAGGAAATAGAGGCGATCGCGCAGCAATTTGAGAGTTTTCACGACCTGCCGCTGCCGGAATCGAATTTCGAATCCGTAAGGCATACCCACGCCGTCGATCTGTCGGACAATGAAGGGGCTTTCGCCTTGGATGGCAATCAGCCGAATGGTTTGCTGCTGCGCTTCTTCGACCTGACCCCGCTAGTTGAACACCTGGAATCGATCGAACCTCTTTCAAGCACAGAGGAAGATGAGGGACTCTATCGCCAGATAGCCAACCTGATCTTGAGCGACGATGTGCGTCGCAGCAGTCGGCGCATTCACCGCGCTGGACAGGTATGGGTCGCCTCCGGCATGGGCAACATTCTTGCATCCCTTGCTTGCTTCAAAGACGGCAGGCCACGCCAGGCGATGGAATCCTGGATGCTGCGTGATGAGAGCGCCGACGGCATGGGTTTCAGTCTGGATGCGTCCACTGCGCTGCCGCACGGCAGATTGATTGCAGTCAGCCGCGACCATTCTGAAAACACCTGGGAATTGTTGGCAATACGCTGGAACCAGAAAACTGAAGGACAGCTTCTGGTCGGGGCGCAGCGCCTGTCACGCCATCCGAAGCGGATCGAAATCAGNTTCGCCCAGGATGCGGCAGTCGCAGCTAGGGCATCGACGTATGCAGTGCTGCTNCCGATGTCCGATTCGGAAGAGGATTTAAGCAACCTGCTTCTGCCGCGGAGCCATTATCAGCCCGGAGTGCAGATCACCTTCCGAGATGAAGACACCCTTTACAGCGCACGGCTAGGTCAGGTGTACGAAGACCATGAACGCTGGCTACGGGTGAACATGGATGTCGTTTGCAGTGAACGGATCGAGGCGGCAGCCTGATCGGCGGACCATCTGTTCAGGGAACTGAAGTGACTACGAGCGGGGCGGCAAACAAAAGCGCCAAGACTTGGTCCGAGAGTGGGCTCGTCCTCGCCCTGCCCCGCTGGATTGAATCTGATTGATTGAAGGGGAGAGAATCGCACGCGCTCCGGCTTCCATGAACCCTGACCAAGGGAAGGATTTACTTGCCTTTTGCTTTTACCTTTTCCTTCAATTCAGCCCATTTCTTGCGCCATTCATCAAGATCCTCATCTTCGATCTCAAGCTGGATGGCGATAACCTCTTCCGCGCTCATCTTATTGTCTTCCAGCCTGCGCATCAGCTTTGTACGCGTTCTTGATAGCAATCGTTCCTTCTCCTCCTTGCTCAAGAGTTTGGCTTTTTCAAGGTATATATCTGAAGGGATCTTTTTCATCGCGAATCATCCTTTGCATCGGTGGGAAATATTATTTAATGCTACCCCCTTTTCTCAAGAGCGCGCTATCTCTGCCAGGTTAATGGTGGATCGTTGAAGAAGTGTTGTAACTGCCCTCACAACGCCCCGGAAACAAAGAGCGATCCTGTTGCCTTCATAAATATTTCACTTGGCGAACTTAATATATCCGCCTTGCAGCCGTAATGGCCTTTTTGGTGCAATTTCCAAGTCGGCAACTTTTGGAGTCCTTCATGGTGATATCCGGCCAACGTCAACAGGTCACGAGCGCACAGGCGAATGCGGGGTCCCCGTTCGAACTGGTTGCGGTCATCCCGAGAGACTTGGCGAAGATTTCCCTCAACGACCAGGGCATCATCCTGAATTGCTGTTCCACGTGCGAAAACGTGTTCGGCTACCGGCAGGATGAATTGGGAGGCCGCCATGTCTCCACACTCCTGCCCTATCTGCAGGACACCGAACTGGTTCTGGAAGACCGGATCAACTCACGGCTCGCCTTTCTCTGCCACTGTGCCACGCCATTTCAGGCCCGGCGCCGCGATGGTCGTTTCTTCAATATCGAACTCTTCATCAACCGCCTTGGCAGCCAGAATGTGGTTTTACTTGTCCGCAGCCTTGAGAAGACAAAATAATCCGTCGAAGTAAATGCCACCCTTCCAGCGCAAAAAGCTGGAGCCAGTTTCCTCATCCCAGCCAGCAACGAGCTCGGACGGCAGTACCCGACGACGGGGTCGTCGGGCCCGAGCAGCGCCGGCAACACGCGCAATCAGCCCCACCCGGACACCCGGACGGATCCGACCCGCAGCAAATCAACGCNTTACCCAGGCAGGCCTCCGTCAACAGGCTACTTCGAGCCCTTTGCCGGCCGCCCTGTCTTGATCACGGCAAGCCTGCGAATGGATGCAGTCACCGAATCATCGCTCAGCCTGGCGAGACTCGCCACTGCTGCCCGGAGAATCTCACTTTTCTTGGCCGAAACGCCCGCAGCGAGGCAGCGCTTTTTCAGCAATGCGATCACGGCATACTCGNCTTCCGGCATAGTGAAGCTGTCTCGGACCAGTTTGACCTTTTTCGACTTGGCTGGCTTGCCGGCTTTCTTGGGCGCAACCGGCTTTGCCGCCTGTACGGATTTGCTCGCTGCAGCGGGTTTGCTCCCCACGACAGGTCGCCTGACGATCTTGCCGGCTGCGGCCGGACGTTTTGCGGCTGGCTTCGCGGCTGCGGATTTGGCAGCAGCACGGGGCTTGCGTGTCGCGGCAGATGCGGCCGCTTTCGGCTTGGCATTCGCAGCGCCTGTATTCGNGNGNGGTGCCACAGTTTCAGCAGGTTTNTCGGTGTCATCGATCATGGCGAGATCCTCATTGTTTAAACAAGNTAAACAGTATAAACAGTTAAATCGTGNATTCAAGTCGGACAGGCCGGTTGCCAGCATGCTGGACATCCATTACCTGACGCGTGTTGTCACATATATTTAACTTATAAGTCATATGCTGCTTCCATGACGGAAAAAACCCGCATCCTCGATTCACTCAATGAACAGGCCCTGCTCCTGCCGAGCCTGGTCAATCGGGCACTCACCGCGAACGATCGCGTGAAGTACCGTTTTACCCTGCTGCAGGCTGCACAGGCNCATGCCGACCGGCCGGATGCAGTCACGTCGAGCCTGCGCGCAGAACGGCTGGCCGCAGGGGTGCCGGACAGCGATCTGGACCGGGTGGTGGGAGATTCCGAGCGCCTGGGGCCTGGGCGCTACCGCGTGCCGGAATCCGCAGGCATCGTGCGTGAAGCCTTTTCCGATGTGGCTGAAATGCTGGAGCCGCTGCGTGTGGCCGAGATCCCGGAAAGCACGGTATTCACACAACGCNTGCAGGCTTTTGCCGTCCCGGAGTGTGCGGGTGACGAACTGGCAACCGACCAGATCCATGGCATCACCTCGGGAGATCGCGAGGCCGGAGACAGCCTCCATCTCCTGGTGATGGACATGCACCGGGCGCTGAATGCGCTGCAGGGAAGCCTGGCCAGCGAAACCATCGGTGGTTGCCGCGCCTATGGCATCCGCGACGCTGACCGCGCGCTGATCGCCGCGTTCATGGACGGCATCAACCGCACCGCGCCACTCAAGTTCGACCATCCCGGCCTGTCTGCCACTGCAACCCGCGTCGGCGACAAACTGGTCCTGCAAAACGACATCGGTACCACCGATGCCCATGTTCTGGTGATTCATGTCACGGGCCGTACCGTGACTGTCACCTACACNGATGTCCATTTGCCACGCCTGCTGTTCTTCCAGAGCCTCTTCAACGATTATGCGGTCGAATGGCAGGACACCCGTTCCCGCAAAGACGCCGGCATGGAGGATGGGGTCTACCACCTCTGCGTGGGGCGTTACACCGCGCGCAGCAATGTCCAGCTTCGCGACTATCTGGGTCACCTCGGCTCGCGGCTGGTCTTCCTCATCGACTGGAACCGGGCGCGCAAGCGCCTGCGCCTGTTCGTGCCACGCAGGGCGGCGATCGACCTGCTCAAGTGGGCGGCCGACGGCAACATCGGCCACATGGCGTGGCTGAAGGCCGGCGGCGAGCAACTGATTTTTGATGCCATGAGCTTTGCCTATGGCGGGCAGTTGAGACCGGGCGACCGGCTGGACGATCTGCTGACGGTAAACCGGGCGGTGCAATTTCTGCGCTTCAATCTGAAGCAGGCGCTCGAGGGCACGACCCAGGGCCGGCCCGCCTCGCTGGTCGCCGATGAGATCCGCACCGAACTGGCGTCGCAGGTACGCTCGGCCGAGGACGCCATGCTGGACACGGCGCTGGAGCATGCCGGACTGATCGTGGAACTGGCCGATACGGTGCGCACGGCACTGGAAGCTGCGCAGGCAGGGCGCCAACACGAGGTGGCCGCCATGGCGCAACGGGCCAAGGATTGGGAAACGGCGGCGGACCGGGAACTGAACAACGCGCGCAACACCCTGCTCGAAGGCGACAACTTCATGATGCAGTTGATGAGCGCGGCCGACGACATTGCAGACGACCTGGAAGAAGCGGTGTTTCATATCACGCTCTCGCCCGAGGCGCCCGGCAGCTCGATTTCCGCGCTGTGCAAACTGGTTGACCCGGTTGCCAATGCGAGCCGCGAGCTGGTCAAGGCGCTTTCAGCTTCAAGGCATGCGCGGCGCGGCGTGCCGCGCGAGGACATGGAAGACTTTTTACAGGCGGTTCACGCCATCCGCACGATGGAGCATGCAAGCGACCTAGCCGAACGCGAAGTCAAGCGGACACTGGCAAGCGACCCCCGACCTTTCGCCGAGGTGTTCGGCGTAGTCGAGGCGGCACGCAATCTCGAAGAAGCTGCCGACGGTCTGATGCATGTGGCGCTGTTGCTGCGTGATCATGTGATGGGCAAGGTGATTCATGCCTAGGGGAAAAAGCAAATCGGCGGCCCGGCTGCCCGTGTTCGACCTGAATGGACGCGATGGCGTGCCTGAAGCGGGCCTTGCCGGCTTCAAGGCCCATAACCTGATCCGCATGGCGGCGATGGGCTTGCCAGTGCCGCAAGGCTTTGTCATGGGTACCGACTGGTGCAGCAGCGCCATCCTCAATGGAAACGGCATCAAGGCGCACCTGTCGGATGCGCTGCTATCCGGCGTCCGCGATCTTGAGCGGGCCACGGGCCTCGGATTCGGCAGCGCGCGTCGTCCCCTGCTGGTTTCGGTCCGCTCGGGCGCACCGGTTTCCATGCCCGGCATGATGGAAACCGTGCTCAATGTCGGGCTCAACGATGTGTCTCTGGCAGGACTGCTGCGGCTGACCGGCGATCACCGGCTGGTGTGGGATTCCTACCGCCGTCTGATCCAGGCCTTTGCCGAGATCGTCGCCGACGTCCCGGCCGCCCCCTTCGAGGCTGAACTGGACGCCACCCTGCGCCGGACCGGTGCCGAACTTGCCCGCCAACTGGATTTTCGTGCCCTGCGCGACCTGGCGCGCACATACCTCGAGCTGTACCGCGATCACACGGGTCAGGACTTTCCCCAGGACCCGTTCGAGCAACTGGCAGCCGCGACCCATGCCGTTTTCGCGTCGTGGATGTCGGACAAGGCGGTCGAGTACCGGCGCCTGAACGCCCTCCCCGACGACCTTGGCACCGCCGTCACGGTGCAACGCATGGTGTTCGGCAACGCCGGCGGCAACTCGGGCGCGGGTGTCGGCTTCACCCGCGACCCGTCGAGCGGTGAAAACCGTCCCTATATCGACTGGCTGCAGCAGGCCCAGGGTGAGGACATCGTGTCCGGACGCCGTCTGGTTGCGGCCGAAAGCGAGGTTCCCGGCTGGCTCATGCACAAGCTCGGCGAGGTGGGTGANGCGCTGGAAAAGNCCTTCCGGGACGCCCAGGAATNCGAGTTCACCGTCGAGAACGGNGAACTCTTCATGCTGCAGACCCGCACCGCCAAGCGCACCNCTCTGGCGTCGCTNCGCATGGCAGTCGACCAGGTCGACAGCGGGCTCATCAGTCCAGAGGAAGCGCTCGGCAGGCTGTCCGGCATCGACGTCGACCGCATCGCCATCCGCCGCGTCCAGTCTGAAAAACCGCCGCTCGGGCAGGCCATTCCTGCCGGAACCGGCGTTGCCCAGGGGCCTGCCGCGTTCTCGGTCAAGGCAGCCCAGGCATTCGCCGAGCAGGGTACGCCCGCCATCCTGGTTCGCAACGACGTCGCGACCAGCGACATCGCCGGTATCGCGGTCGTCTGCGGCGTGCTGACCGCCAGCGGCGGGCGCACGTCGCATGCCGCCGTGGTGGCGCGCCAGATGGGCAAGGTCTGTCTCGTCGGCTGCGCCAACCTGCGTATCGACGAAGGTGCCGGAAAGGCCACGCTGGGCCAGACCGTGATTGCCGAAGGCGATCCTCTTTGTCTGGATGGCGACGCCGGGAAGATCTACGCTGACTCGCCTCACATCACCAGCGAACGCCCCGAGGCGCTGATTGCCCGGGTCGGGGAATGGCGAGCGAGCGCACTCGTCAATCAGTAGTCACGCCGCATCCCTGACAAACAGGATATTGTTGTCTACAAATAGATTGAGTATGCGGCGTGGCTTGGAGTGCATCATGGGAAGTTCAAATCGCAACGAACGCAAGCAGGAACGTCAGAGCGTCATTCAGGCACTGGCCGACGAAACCCATCGGCCGCTGGACGATGTAAACCGGATTTTTACCGAGACCTACGCAAGACTGGATTCGGATGCGCGAATCAAGGATTTTCTTATCCTGATCACTTCCAAAACGGTGCGGGACGAGTTGCGCAAATAGCGCTGGCTTGCGCCCATCTGCCGTATTCTCCTGAATCAATAACTCAAGTGCCAGATTGACGGCGCGGTGGGTGATGCCATCTCTTTGGCGACGGCTGCCAGAGACCTTGCCCCCATCGGTGAACGGAATGACATCAGTCGCCAAGAGCGGCTTGAGCAACGCACCGATGTGCTCCTTGTCAGCCTATCCAGCATGAAGTCCACAGTGTTTCCTGCACGGTCGCAGATCAGCACAGCGGCCTGCGCTTCAGAGGTGCCGCGTTTGCTGGCTTTGCCGCCCCGCTTGCGGCGAGTTCGCTTCAGTCCTTTTTCTGCGCCCGCAGCACCTTGATCTGGAACAGGGTGTTGCGCTCGTCCTCTTCCAGCGCGGCACGGATGTGATGAACCGTCGCCTGATAGCGAGGAATGATGTTGTATTTGAGGGCGTTGACGCGCTTTTGCGTCTTGCGGCTGGCAGCCAGCAGCCGCCACAGGGCATTCTCCGCTTCCCCCAGCCGTGCCAGCGTCACGGTCAGGTCGCGCAGACGCAGACGGGCCTCGTCGAAGCTGACATCGGTCCACATCAGGCCAACCGGCTGCAGCGGCAGCGGCTCGGCCGTTATGCTTGGGTACTCCACCCCGACGCTGGAGCGTGCCACCACCTTGATCGCCACCGCCGGTTTCAGTCCGACCGTTGATTGGCGCAGCATCTGCGCGCCCATGCGCATTTGCACAATGCCCAGCCAGCGGTAGGCCTCGGCGAGTTCGTTCACGGTCTGGGTCCGCAACGCGCGGTATTGCGCCAGGCGTTCGTAAACCAGGCGGGTGAGCAGATCGCGCTTCTTCTCCAGCATCTGCCTGCCCTGCTCCAAAAACCGGGCCTGACGGCCGACCTGTAGCAGGGCGCTCTTGGTGGGCGGGACGGACAGGCGCTTCTTCATGAGCAGCCTGCGCCAAGCCAATAATTAAAGTCAATGCTTACAAAAGCATCGTATCTGCATGTTTTAAAGACCATTAAACACGATGAATGCTTCGCCGCATTCACGCCGTCCGCCCCTTGTGATATTTCGCCAGCTCTTCTTCCGATACGCGGATCAGCGCTTCGGGCGGCAGCATCGAAAGCAACTCCCAGGCGATCGACAGGGTCTCGTGCACGCTGCGTTCCTCGTCCTCGCCCTGGCCGATGAAATTGCGCTCGAAGGCTTCGGCGAATTGCAGATAGCGGCGGTCGGCGTCGCTGAGTTCCTCCGCACCGATGATGGCCGCGAGTCCCCGTACTTCCAGCGCCTTGGCGTAGCTCGCGAAGAGCTGGCTGGCGACGTGCGGATGATCCTCGCGGGTGAAGTTCTTGCCGATGCCATCCTTCATCAAGCGCGAAAGAGAAGGCAGCACTGTCACCGGCGGATACACGCCCTGGTTGGAAAGCTCGCGTCCCAAAACAATCTGGCCCTCGGTGATGTAGCCGGTGAGGTCGGGAATCGGATGTGTGATGTCGTCGGAGGGCATCGACAGTACCGGAATCATGGTGATGGAGCCGCGCCGGTTCTTGATGCGCCCTGCCCGCTCGTAGATTTCCGCGAGATCGGAATAAAGATAACCGGGGTAACCCTTGCGCGCCGGCACGTCGCCGCGCAGCACCGCCACTTCGCGCAGTGCCTCGGCGTAGGCCGTCATGTCGGTCATCACCACCAGCACGTGGTAGTCGAGGTCGAAAGCCAGGTACTCGGCGGCGGTCAGCGCTGCACGCGGGGTGAGCAGGCGTTCGATCACGGGCTCGTCGGCAAGGTTGAGGAACATCACCACCTTGTTCAGCACGCCGCTTTCCTCGAAGCTTTCCTGGAAGAAGCGCGCGTCGGCATGCGAGGCGCCGAAAGCGGCGAACACCACCACGAACTCGGCGGATTCCTCGCCGAGCAGCTTGGCCTGGCGCACGATCTGCGCCGCGACGCGGTTGTGTGGCAAGCCGCCGCCGGAAAAGATCGGCAGCTTTTGTCCGCGCGTCAGCGAGTTCATGCCGTCGATGGCGGAAATGCCGGTCTGGATGAACTCGCGTGGATAGGCGCGTGCCGCCGGGTTGAGCGGCTCGCCGTTGACGTCGCGGCGGTCGGCAGAAATGATCGGCGGGCGGCCGTCGCGCGGCAGACCGCTGCCGTTGAACACGCGGCCAAGGATGTCGCGCGACACCGGCAGCTTGAACGGCTCGTCGAGGAAGCGCACCCAGGTGCGTTCCAGGTCGAGTTCGTCGGTGCCCTCGAATACTTCCACCAGTACGGCATCGTCGGCCGACCGGATCACCAGGCCGGAACGCACCCGGCCTGCGTGGTCGCGCAATTGCACACGGGAGCCAGCTGCCACGCCGGGCACGCCGCCCATGACGACCAGGCCGCCCTGGGCGGAGGTGGCGGTGCGGAATTCGATGTTTTTCATGGTCAGGATCCCCCCCTGCCCGAATGTGTCGCAGTGAGTAGGTATTCCTGCAGCAGCGGCTCGAACGCATCCGGAATGGCGGCAATTTTCGCCTTCAATGCGGCGATTTCCGCCGAAGCGTGCTGGCTTTTCCAGCGCCGTGCCTGTGCCAGCAGCGGCATCTGGATCAGGCGGCGGGCCGGTGCACCGAGCTTCACCAGCTTCATGCCCTGGCGAAAGATTTCCAGCAGGGCCGCAAGCAGCGCGAACTGTTTTTCCGGCGAAGCAAAGCTGTCCACCTCGTC
>Ga0031656_10001053_pt1 | contig 10308 bp, 8 predicted proteins | sample FrelakmetDIP11DI_FD_55080 | JGI IMG/M metagenome (GOLD analysis project Ga0031656, IMG submission 55080) | Freshwater lake sediment microbial communities from the University of Notre Dame, USA, for methane emissions studies - DIP11 DI | ecosystem: Environmental > Aquatic > Freshwater > Lake >... | reverse complement strand
ACAAGTTCAGAATGACAATTATCATGGCTTCATGCATAAAACTGTCATGCTGAATTTATTTCAGCATCTCATATATTTGCAATGCATTATATGCCTAACTGCATTTTTCGGGTTGTCAACGCTTTTTTTCTTATGCCTTTCCGGCTTTCTTTCTCAGGGTATCAAGCAATCCTTCAGGTGATTTATTCGCAAGGATTTGTGCAAACTGGGTGCGATAATTGCTGATCAAACTAACGCCTTCAATTATAACATCATAGACCATCCATTCGCCCTCTTTCCGGATCACGCGGTAAGAGATCGGGATGTCAGCTTTCTTGGTTATAATGGTAGTCTGAACTTCCACCGTTTTTTCTGAAAGCGGGTTTTCTTTGTTGAAAATGATCTTCTCATCCGTATACGATACGATCTTGTCAATATACGCACCTTCAAGAATGGATTTATAGAGTTCAATGAATTCTTGCTGTTGTTCAGTCTTGAATCTGATCCAATTCTGACCTAATGTCCGTCTCGAAAGCTCGGTGTAATCAAACATCTTTTCTGAGACGAAGCGAATTTTCTCCTTCTTTATTTTTTTCATCGATTCTCCCTTGAGGGATGTGTCACGCAATACATCAAGCACTTTATCGACATGTCCTTTGACAGTTTCAAGTGGGACTCCGGCATGTGCTGAGACCGGGACATGCATTAATACAATGATAAGAACCAGTCTGAGTAACCTCTGTTTCATGTGCGCCTCCTGAAAATCATTCTATGCAGAGCGTTTAAATCTTTGCTTATAACATGCTCCTGTTGTCTGTCATTCCGGCCGGAATCTTTCTGTTTCTGGAGAAGGATTCCCGACTCCCGAATCCCGAAAGCGTTCGGGACGGGATTGCGGGAATGACATATGTATTTATTTATAACGATATGTATATTAAACAACATTTTTACGGAAGTTTTTTATGAGCGTTGATAGGTACTGAATAAATTCTTTTCTCTTCTTTCTCACGAATAGTACAGCGCCCTGGGGTATTTCAGGTGGATATTTTGATTGAAAAATTACGATGTCCGCCATCCTGAGTATCTTTTCTGCACTGTTTTTCATTGTTCCCTCAGTCCCGGCAACGAATATGATGATATCCGGTTTTACTATTTCTACTGCACTGTTGCCTTCAACCACAATACCGTGCAGGTGAGACAACATTTCTACCGCGATCGGGAGAACAACGCCCAGCTCCGAATACGGTGACTGCACCCAGAGCACCTTTTCAGCGCCGGCATCGAGGAGCTTTTTTGTATCTTTCCCTTCCTCTGATATGACTGCTAAATCATCAACAATTGAACAATAAAGAGAGGTTTTTGTATATTTTATTGCCCCCCACCCTTTGAATGTTTTCAGGATAAGGGATGCGACAGAGGTTTTTCCGGCACCGCTGTGACTGCCTCCGATACCGATTATAACTGGTTTCACATTACGTTACACCAATACTGACCTCATCAGTATCCCGTACCTTTTCAACTTCCTTGTGCCCGCATTCTTTCTTATGGCAGAAGAGCATCACATCGCCATTCTTGTTGCGTTTTTCGAGGAGGAAATCAGCGCCACACTGCGGGCAATTCCTGGNAACAGGTTTATACCATGAGGCGAAGGTGCACTGAGGATAATTGGAACAGCTCCAGAATTGCTTCCCTCTTTTTGAACGCCTTTCCACAATATCTCCACCGTCTTTCGGACATTTGATCCCGGTAGAGAGGGGCTTGGTATTCTTGCATTCCGGATATCGTGCACACGCAAGGAATTTCCCGTACCGTCCGGATTTCATGACCATAGGCGAGCCGCACTTCTCACACAGCTGATCTGTTTGCTGAGAATTGTGTTCTCCATTCTGCCCATTGATATCCTGTCCCTCCTGCAGGATTGGCTTCGTATTCTTACATTGCGGGAAGCCTGTGCAGGCCATGAATCTTCCATGTCTTCCCCATCTTTTGACCATAGGGAGACCGCATTTCTCGCATACTATTTCAGTCGGTATATCCTGCGGCTTAACTTTGCCGACAGTTTCTAAAGCCTCTGTCAGATCACCATGAAAAGGCTTGTAGAAATCCTTTACAACATTTTCCCACTTGATCTTGCCATCTTCAATATGGTCAAGTTCATCCTCCATTTTTGCAGTAAACCCTACGTCAATAAGTTCTTTAAATCTCTCAACAAGATAGTCATTGACAACCATACCGAGTTCTGTTGGAGAAAATTTCCCTTCAGTCTTCTGCACATACTTCCTGTCCTGGATTGTAGACAGTATCGTTGCGTAGGTGCTCGGTCGCCCAATCCCTTTTTCTTCCAGAACCTTCACGAGCGTTGCCTCTGTAAAACGGGGCGGAGGTTGTGTAAAGTGCTGTTTCGGTAACAGGTTCAGCAGTTTTAACACTTCGCCCTCCTTTAAAGCGGGGAGAGTCAGGCCGTTCTCCTCTTCGACTTCATCCTTGCCTTCCGTATAGAGGGCCATGAATCCGTCAAATCGGACAACCGTTCCGGTTGCCCTGAATTCATATGAAGGAGATTCATGAATCCCTCCATCCCGCTCTTTTTCAAATCCCCCTTTTCCCCCCTTTTCTAAAGGGGGGATGGGGGGATTCTTGATATGAAACGTGGTCTGCTCCAATTGGGCCGGAGACATCTGACTTGAAAGGAAGCGATTCCATATCAGTGTATACAGAGCATATTGATCTTTTGAGAGAAACCGCTTGATGATCTCCGGTTTTTTATCAGTATATGTCGGCCTGATCGCCTCATGCGCCTCCTGTGCAGATGCCTTGCTCTTATATACAGGCGGTTTTTCAGGCACATAGTCTTTCCCAAATATCGTTCCGATGAATGCCCGTGCCCATTCCTGCGCCTCTGATGCCACTCTGTGGGAATCTGTTCTCATGTAAGTGATGAGTCCCACGGAACCTTCCTCACCAAGTTCAATTCCCTCATACAGCTGCTGTGCTATCAGCATGGTCTTTTTTGCAGTAAACTTCAGTTTCCGGGCTGCCTCCTGCTGGAGCGTGCTGGTAATAAAAGGGGCATATGGCATTCTCTTCCGCTGTTTCCGCTCTATCTCGCTCAACACAAACTCTTTATCCCGTANATCATCTGCAATCTNTTGTGCGGTCCCTTTATCGGGTATAAAAAACTTGGTTTCTTTTCCAGATTTTTGATTTCTTTCCGTGGANTCACGATTGGTTTTTGAAAGTCGTGTCCAGAATGCAGGCAGTTTTGAGCCTTCAAACTCGGCATTCATACTCCAGTACTCTTCTTGCATGAATGCCTCAATCTCGCGTTCTCTGTCCACGATTAGACGAACGGTGACAGACTGCACTCGCCCGGCACTGAGCCCTCTGCGCACTTTCCTCCAGAGCAGCGGGCTGAGGTTATACCCGACAAGCCTGTCAAGAATCCTTCTCGCCTGCTGAGCCTCAACCTTGTTCATATCGATCTTATGCGGATTACTGATTGCTTCCCGTACAGCTTTCTCGGTAATCTCATTGAAAACGATCCGGTAAATCTTTCCATTCAGAGCCTTGGATTTCTTGTCTGAAATTTCAGATGCAATATGCCATGCAATCGCCTCACCCTCCCTGTCGGGGTCAGGCGCAAGGAGCACGGTATCCGCCTCTCGTGAAGCTTTTTTGAGTTCCCTGATTATTTTTTCCTTTCCGGGTATGACAACATACTGAGGCGTGAAATTGTTCTCAACATCAACACCGATCTCCTTTGCGGGCAGATCTTTTATATGACCGATTGATGCTTTAACCGTATACTCCTTCCCAAGTATCTTATGAATGGTCTTTGCTTTTGCAGGTGATTCAACAATGACTAAAGAATTCATGCTAAATAAAACCTCTTTCCTGTAATTTGTTTCACTGCACCTTTTATTTCCATTCCCAGAAGAACCCCGAGCACCTTTGATACCGGCAAACCACTCTCCCTCGATATGTCATCGATCTGTTTTGGCTCTCCTGAGAGGACGGTACAGAGACTTTTTTCTTCCTCAGTAATGTCTATGGCAACCTTATCGGCAGACCTGATAAAACCTTTCAGCACAGGGGCAAGTTCTTCGACAATGTCGTTTGCTTGCCGGATAAGTGTTGCACCCATTCGAATAAGTTCGTTGGCACCCTCTGAGTTTGCAGATGTTATATTGCCGGGTACCGCAAAAACTTCCCTCCCCTGATCCGTCGCATATCTCGCTGTTATCAATGCACCGCTGTCAGAGGCTGCTTCTACAACCAGCACTCCGAGAGAAAGCCCGCTGATAATCCTGTTTCTTCTCGGGAAATTCTCTTTCTCAGGAGGAGTTCCGGGCGGGAATTCACTGATGACACCCCCTGATTCGATAATTTTTTCCATCAGTCCTTTGTTCTCAGGAGGATAGGGGACGTCGACTCCTGAGCCGAGCACTGCAATGGTTCTCCCTCCAGCTTTCAGTGCCGCTCTGTGAGACAGTGAATCCACCCCTCGTGCCATCCCGCTGACAATGGTAAATCCCATGCGTGCAAGGTTCCCGGAAATATTATCAGCAACCGATGCCCCGTAATCTGTAAGCTTGCGTGATCCGACAACGGAAACTGCATATCGATCCTGCGGTATGATAGTTCCCTTCATATAAAGGATGAGAGGAGCATCCTCGATTTCCCTGAGCATCTCCGGATAGGAAGGACTCTCAAAACTCAGAGCAGTTATCCCCTTTTGTTCAATGAGCTTTGCTTGTTTTTCCGCATCTTGCCATGCGGAGAAATGTTTGATGCTGTTTGCCCTGTTTATTCCTATGCCTTCTATTTCGAGCAGATCACCGAGCCCTGCGTCGAATATCTNTTCCGGAGTACCGAATGCAGAAAGTAATTTTTTTGCNCTCACGGGCCCGATATCCGATAACATCGATAAAGCAATCCAATATNTTATATCCGCCATAGAGTCTTCACAAGCAATATCCGGATTATCACCTTTTNAAAGGTTTTTTCAAAGCCCCTAATTTTAATCTGAGGGCATTGATCTTAATGAAGCCTTCAGCATCCTTCTGATTATATACTGCTTCCTTTTCGAAGGTTGCAAGTTCAGGATTATATAATGAATAAGAAGATTTTCTGCCAACGACAGAACAACTACCCTTATAGAGCTTGACCCGTACCGTGCCCGTAACATCCCGCTGAATATCATCGATGAGATTTTGAAGGACTTTTCTTTCGGGTGAAAACCAGTAGCCATAGTAGATAAGCTCTGCATATCGCAGGATAAGGGATTCCTTAAGATGCATGACTTCGCGGTCAAGAACAATCGATTCTAACGCCCTGTGGGCTGCATGAAGCACCGTGCCTCCCGGCGTTTCGTATACCCCCCGTGATTTGATTCCGACATACCTGTTTTCAACGATATCAACCCTTCCGATCCCGTTTCCCCCTGCGATTGCATTCAGTTTGCCCAAAAGNCGTGCCGGGGACATGCGCTTATTATTAAGGGTAACAGGGTTCCCTTTCTCATAGGAAACCGTAACATATTCAGGCTTATCAGGAGCCTTCTCCGGCGGTACTGCCATGGTATACATATCGGATGGCGGCTCCTGCCATGGATCTTCAAGAATGCCGCCTTCATAGCTTATGTGAAAGAGGTTCTGGTCGATGCTGTATGATTTTTCCTTTGTTGCCGTAACAGGGATCTTATGCTTCCCGGCATATTCGATCAACGATTGTCTTGAATCAAAGGGCCATTCCCTCCACGGGGCAATCACTTGTATATCCGGTTTGAGCGCATAATAAGTGAGTTCAAACCTGACCTGGTCATTCCCCTTGCCCGTAGCGCCATGTGCAACAGATTGCGCGTTTTCCCTTACTGCGATCTCTACCTGCTTTTTAGCAATCAGGGGCCGTGCTATCGATGTTCCAAGAAGATATGAACCCTCGTACACTGCATTAGCCCTGAGCATCGGGAATATGTAATCCTTGACAAACTCCTCTCTCAAATCTTCTACATACACTTTTGATGCGCCGGTTTTGATCGCCTTTACTTTAAAGGCATTGAGATCTTCNCCCTGCCCGAGATCTGCACAGAAGGCAATAATCNGTGCCTTATAGGTATTTTTTAACCAGTGTATTGCTACAGAGGTATCGAGTCCTCCGGAGTATGCCAGTACGATTTTGTTTATCATAATCATCCTCCGATGCAGTNTTNTTCAGACTGTGGGAAAGAGCATGCATCCGACAANGTATAACGGTAGCACAAATCATTAAAAAAAGTAAAACCATCGGAAACAATCATGACAGGGACTTCACACAGGACATGCAGANTGCTCTGCGTATNCACTNTTCAGGGAGTATCTGTGCAGAANCCAGCTATCGCATCCTTGACTCACCATGCATACGTGCAGTATACTTGTTATTGAGACTCATTCTCAATTATGGAAAAGAAGCTATTCATCACCTTTCTGAAGGAGAGGGGACAACGGTTCACCAAAGAGCGGACCGTCATTCTCCAGAAGTCATTGTCCTTCAATGGACATTTTGACCCGGAATCCCTCTATCATCAGATTCGGAAAACCGGGCTGAAGGCATCTCGGGCATCGGTCTACAGGACACTGAATCTGCTGTGCGAGTGCGGCCTTATNGAGCGTGTCAGGAAGACAGATCGCGGCACGATATACGAAAGCTCCTTCGGCCACAAACATCATGATCATATGCTGTGTATCCGCTGCGGAAGTATCATAGAGTTTTATTCCGAACCGCTCGAAAAAATACAGGAAAAGGTATGTAAAAAGCACGGCTTTCTGGGTGCAAACCATACGCTGGAAATACGAGGTTACTGCAAAACATGTCAGAAGAAAAAGAAATAACAGACTTACATAAAAGACACCGTCACAGGTACCGCAGCAGAGAGCATGCGCATGAAAAAATGATCCTGATCGGCAATCCGAACGTCGGTAAGAGCGTCATCTTTGGTCTCCTGACCGGGAAATATGTCACGGTCTCAAATTATCCGGGGACAACAGTGGAAGTCTCCTACGGGAATGCTTCAATCGGCAACAAAAAAGTCCTGATTATCGACTCTCCCGGTGTCAATAATTTAACCCCCATGAGCGAGGATGAAAAAGTAACGCGGGATATCCTGTTGAAGGAAAAGCCCGAAGCTGTTGTGCTCGTTGCAGATGCGAAGAATCTCAAGAGGGCTCTCATGCTGTTGATGCAAATTGCAGAAATGGATTTATCCTGTGTACTGGACCTCAATATGGAGGATGAGGCTAAGACAAGAGGCATAGAGATACAGTACGAGAGGCTGAGTGAACTTTTACATATTGAAGTTATTGGCACTGTTGCCCCCCAACGAAAGGGGATTCAGCTTCTGAAAAATGCCCTCTTGAATCCGCGTCGCCCTTCGTTGGATGCACACTATCATCCGACCATAGAGGAATATTGCAAAACAATATCAGCCCTGCTCCCCGAGGCAAATATATCAAAACGTTCCCTATCATTGATGATTCTCTCCGGTGATGAAAGCCTGAAGGAATGGCTGATAACCAATATCCGTACCGAAGACCTCCAGAAGATCGAGGATTTACGGGATGAGGCTCAATCAAAACTGAAAGAGCCGATACCATATCTCATAAGCAAGAGCAGGATAAATCTTGCAGAGCATATCGTCAGGGAAGTACAGAACAACAGAACGGTTCAGAGTGGTATGGTATTTCAGGGTCTGAATAAATGGACAACTCATCCGGTTCTGGGCATACCGGTTTTACTCCTTGTGATCTTCATCTTTTATGAATTTGTCGGAAATTTCGGGGCAGGATTTCTTGTTAATTTTTTCGAAGAAGTCATATTCAGCACATACCTCACTCCCGTGATCGACAAGACGGTAAAATCCCTTATCCACGTCTCTTTCTTCCAGGACATGCTCATTGGTCCATACGGAATATTTACCATGGCACTGACATATGCCTTAGGGATTATCCTTCCCATAACAACAACTTTTTTCCTGGCATTCGGCTTTCTGGAAGATAGCGGCTATCTGCCAAGGCTTGCTGTGGTTTCGGACAAGGCATTCAGGTTCCTTGGCCTGAACGGAAAAGCCATCCTCCCCATGATTCTCGGTCTCGGATGCGGGACCATGGCAACTATGTCAACCCGGATACTCGAGACAAACAGGGAAAAAATTATCGCCACGTTTCTCATAGCGCTCGCAATTCCCTGTTCTGCGCAGCTTGGTGTTGTATTCGGTATGCTGGGAACTCTCTCACTCCGGGCAACGTTATGGTGGGCTGGATGCATACTCCTGGTGCTCATTCTCGCAGGGTATCTTGCATCAAAGGTAGTGCCCGGAGAAAAACCCGATTTCTTCATCGAACTGCCTCCTTTAAGAATGCCCGCCCTGGGGAATATTGTTATGAAAACCCTCAGCAGAATCGAATGGTATCTCAAAGAAGCCGTTCCTCTTTTTATTCTCGGCACGCTGATTCTCTTTCTCCTTGATAAAATGAGGGTTCTCGGATGGCTCGAATCTGTATCTGCACCGGTTGTCGTTCATTTCCTTGGATTGCCTTCAAAAACAACAGAAGCTTTCCTTATGGGATTCCTCAGGAGAGATTATGCTGCTGCAGGGATGTTTAATCTTGCCCGGCAGGGCATGATGAATGAAAATCAGATGATTGTGAGTCTCGTAACCTTAACCCTTTTCGTCCCATGTCTCGCAGCCTTTTTTATGATGGTAAAAGAGCGGGGGATAAGAACAGCATTCCTCATGATGGCACTCATTATCCCCTTTGCCCTTCTTGTCGGCGGACTGCTTAATTTTATCCTGAATTTGTAAGAAAAGGGTTCAAGGGGCAAGGATTCGCGTGCATTGAAGCTTTTCACTTGCATCCTTGAACCCTTGAATCCTTGAATCCTCGGACCCTGTCTCTTTTCATTTCTTCAGCCAGTGGACTATCTTCGAAACAATCGGGAACAGTGGTTGATTCTCTGCCTCGATGATCACGCCGGTTGCAAGCTGGATATTCTTCTGAACGTGTTCACTTCCCTCTCCCGGCGGTTGTATGATAATTGCATCACCGGCAGGCGGTGCACCGCGGCCTAAGGGGATGCTTTTATGAACCGTAACCGTGCCGCTTACACCAGTGGTAATCGCGGGGGAACGGATTGCTATTCGTGAGGGCGCAACCCCGGACGTATACCTGACGGAATAAAGATATGAGTCCCCGCCATAGGTGCAAGGATCTGCGTCGGGCTTATAGGTGAGAAAATCCAGAAGGCCGCCAACGGCAACGGGTCGTGATATTACTCTTTCTCTGCCCGGCAGATAGATCTTCCAGCCTGGATCGGCATCTGCCGGAGCAGAGAAAGCGGTTTCGATTGAGGTAACAATGTCCTGCAAACCAAAGCTGTTCGACAATGCATCATACGCACACACCCTGGCAGTTCCCGTAACATTTCCCCTTGTCGAGACATGTGTTGCGTCATACAAGGCAGCTTCACTGATAAGATCACGTTTATCCTGAAGCCCGAAAAATATTTGCTGTGATGTATCAGTTTCATCCGCATCACTGTAATATTTCCCTGATCCGGCGTAAACCCAGATATTTCCTTCTGTATTCTTTGCAGCATCGGGAGAGGCTGTAAACGGGTAATTCCCCGAGAATAAACTCGTTCCAAAAGAGGGGTTCCACGAAATATTGATTTCTGACGATTCAAGAACTGCCGGTACATCGAGACTCATCATTTTCCCCATCCAGACCGCACCCGGCTTATAGCTCGTGCCAAAATATATTTTTTCTGTTATATAATCCCGGTCAGCATCAATAGCGAGCATATCGCCAACAATAGCCTGATGGTCAAGGGTTATCTTTTTTACGAGTTCGCCTGTCCCGAGGTTCAGGATATAAACATAACCCGGCGTATTTCTCCCGATATCGTTGCCGCCCTTTGGAAGCACTTTTGATCCGGACCCAAATACAACATACCATTTCCCGTTCTGCAGTCTGTCTCCTGTCCTCACTATGGCAGGGGTTGATGTGGCATAGCCCATGTCATCATCCGAGAATTCCCAAAGCGGAACCGGTCTTTCAGGATCTGTCACATCAAGAGCGAAATACGATGAAAAACCAACATCTGCGGGAGTACCCGCAGGGGGGTCCGAAGGATTCCCTCCAACTCCGCAGGCACCTCCAAAACGCATGCCGCCAAGGAGTATCGTCTTCCAGCTGCTCTGGTCTCTTGTCGCTCCGGCACCTCCATGAAAACTTACGTCAACAACTTTTACCGAGAGGTCGCTATAACTGATATGGCAATAACCGGGATCAG